>Ga0180433_10004300_pt1 | contig 20106 bp, 12 predicted proteins | sample SS_ome_8_FD_132980 | JGI IMG/M metagenome (GOLD analysis project Ga0180433, IMG submission 132980) | Hypersaline lake sediment archaeal communities from the Salton Sea, California, USA - SS_1_D_1 metaG | ecosystem: Environmental > Aquatic > Non-marine Saline and Alkaline > Hypersaline >... | reverse complement strand
TTGGCTTCCATAGCTTCTCCAGTTTTTTGTTTATTAAATCTTTCTGGAGATTATCCTACGGGAGCCACTTTTTTACAAATTTCAAAGATCATAACCAAAGCTTTAAAGGTCACAACTTAGGTAATAAAACTATAATAACCTTTTATTAAAGGAGATTATCATGACCAGAAAACATGCATTACTATTTTTTACATTGGCTTTAGGTTTGGCACATATATCTAAGGCGGTGACTATTTTTAATACGGCTGCAAAGGGAGGATTAAAAGTTGTCTTTACTAATAAGCAAGGAGCTGATAGAAAAACAATTTTTATCGACCTTCTCGAAGATTGGAAAGATTCCGGAATCTACGTTCCCACTCCCCGCTCTGAACCAATATATTTACGTTGGATGTTTGTAAAAAGCAAAGAAGACAACAGGGGTTACCAACATCAGAATGAAACCATCAAGTTTCCTGCAAATACTTCCGAGATTAGAATAGGCGATAAGACATATACATGGTGGAAGGCGGAACGGTTAGGTAGGCAAAACTACTAATATTTTAAAAGAGAAAGATACAAGCTAGGCTTAATTCAAAATCAGCCTAACTTGTATCTTTATTTTAAAGATTAAAATTTCTTAATTAGTTTATTTAATTGTAAAACTTTCGCTCAGTTTTTCTACCAATAATTATAGATATAACCTTAAAAATCCATCTACGCTCGCAAGCGAGCTACGTCGGACAAGCTGGCCTGCCAGCCCTTCGATACATCCTTATGGATTACTCAGGATAATCGGGCTCCCAGCGGGAGCGAAGACTGGCGTCCCTAAGGGGATTCGAACCCCTGTTTTCGCCGTGAAAGGGCGATGTCCTAGACCAGGCTAGACGATAGGGACAGTCAAATAATTACACCATTAAAAATGGTGAGCCGCGTTGGACTCGAACCAACGACCCACAGCTTAAAAGGCTGTTGCTCTACCAACTGAGCTAGCGGCCCTCCGTTTTATCAAATGTAAAACCTGTAATGTTTTACATAATTAAAATTTATCTTGCTGCGGCATATTTGTCAAGAAAATTGCTCATTTTTATATCAAAAACCGCTTATTCTAGACAAAACGCTAAGATAAAATCATTTTGATCATTACACAATAGATCAAAATACCTAAAATGTCTACTACTGTTGCCAAAAAAGGACCCGCTGAAAACGCTGGATCAATCTTCATTTTCCTCAATACAAGTGGCACAAAACTACCCAAAGCGATACCCAAGACTGATATTGCCCCAAGAGCTAGCCCAACAACAAAACTTTGCATAACGTTTTTGGTAACAAAATAAGCTCGGGCAAACCCCGTAACACCCAAAATAAGGGCCAAGGCCCCAGCAACCAAGAACTCTTTGCGCAAAAACTTTAAGATATTGCTCTTATGAATCTCCCCGGTAGAAAGGCCCTGAATAACTAATGTAGAGGTCTGATGACTCGCACCACCTCCAGCATTAACAAGCGTTGCAACAAAAAAGGTCATAACGAGAGGGATTGAACCTTCATAGGAATGCATAACGGTAGCAGAAAGAGACTCTACAATTAACAGGGTCACCAATATGGGACTCCTTTTATAAATAATACTCATCAAAGAAGAATCCATATATGTTCTTTTCATCGGAGGTAATGCAGACATCCTTTGCACATCCTCACTGGATTCTTTTACAATAACATCAACCAACGTCTCAGTTGGAATAATACCTAAGAAATAACTATCTTTCCCCACCACTGGAACAGTCATTAAACCATAATGAACCATCTTCTTTGCAATATCTTCTCTATCCTCATCCGCCTGTGCTACTAACTCATTTTTTTGCATAAAAGACGAAATTTTTGTCTCAGGAGAATGAAACACAAGATCTTCTAAATGTATATGACCTATTAATTTATGATCCTTATCCGTCACATAGATCTCACTATGAATCTCCTGCTTTGGACGCATACGCTGCATAAGCTTTACGCTTTTTTCCACGGTAAAATCATCCAAAAAACTCAAGACATCAATTTCCATAATACCGCCAGCAGATTCTGGATGAAACTTGAGTAACGAGAGAACTTTTTGTCTTTCTTTTTTATGCAACAAATTTAGATATTTTTTTAATTCTTCATCTGAGAAGTAATCAAACAAATCGGTTAACTCATCAATGCTTAAATGCCTGAGCACCTCAACCCTTTGAGAATCATCTAAAACAGAAAGCGCATCAACTTTAAAACCGTCAGGCAACCGACTAAAGACCTCATTTCTGGTGCCTTTTGGAAGATCCCCAAACAGCCTTAATCCGCTCTCTTTATCAAGATCCTCAATAAAATCTGCAATATCAGCCGGGTGAAGCGCAAGCAACTCCTCCCATAACGACTCTGCCAAAGGAGAATCTCGGCCAATGACCGCATCAAAATTTTCCATTATCTTTTGTAAAAGATTTTCTTTGCTCACAAAATGCTCCTAATCTAATAAAGCTTCACTACCGATGAACTAAAATTAACCAACAAACTACAATTGAACACTTTTTAGTATAGGATCTATACAGATAAGTTGTCCATTTATCCTTAACCTTAAGAAGGCCTCCCATTCAAGACGATGCAAAAAAAGCCTTAAACAAAACGTAATCTACCGCGAAAACGCAATTTTCACAAGCAAAATAATTATACCGCAAACAAAAAAAGCTTTCAAATGGGCCCCTAGAGGGAAATTTGAGTCTATTCTTAAAATTACAAAATTTTGACATAATGCCCTAACAATGGTATAAATAATAAGTAGGGTACTGTTAAAAGCTAAAATTTTGTAATGTAAGCAAAATGGGGAACTAAATGGCGGAAAAAATCCAGCTAATCGAACCTAATTCAACTCACATTTTCAATGTAACGGAACAAGAGGAAGGGCAACGCCTGGATGTATTCATCTCTAGCCGCTTTCCATCATACTCTCGCAGTTTCTTTGAACGACTTATAAAACAAAACAACGTGACAATAAACGAGAAGTCTGTAAGTAAAAAAAGCATACAAGTTTTTGAAAATGATACTGTTGTGGTAACATTTCCAGAAATAAAAAAAAATCCGATCGAAACGAAAAAAAACATTGAGAACATTGATGTACAAGTTGTACTTGAACATCCACACTTTCTGGTTATCAGTAAACCGGCAGGCCTCTTGGTGCATAGCCCACACCCACAAAGCACAGATATCACCCTCGTAGATTGGCTTATTGAAAAATTTGAAGACATTAAAAAGGTTGGATCTGAAGACAGACCAGGAATTGTACATCGACTGGATAAAGATACGAGTGGCGTAATCATAGTTCCGAGAAACAATTGTGCACACGCCTATTTTTCTGACCTCTTTAGAGAAAGAAAAATACAAAAAACATATCTTGCAATCGTAAAGGGACACCCTGACAAAGAAGGTGAAATCGATCTTGAAATTGCACGCAATCCATATGACAGAAACAAGATGACCCATGTCACCAGCAAGAACGTCTCTAAAATAAAAAGCAAAATTCGAAAAGCCACAAGCTTTTACAAGGTCCTAGAATACTTTGATGAACATACACTTGTTGAAGTAAAACCGGTCACCGGAAGAACTCATCAAATTCGTGTTCATTTCTCCGGCATTGGGCATCCATTAATGGGAGATCCAATTTACGGAAAAAAATCAAAAATCATATCACGACATGCGCTCCATGCACAAAAATTAGAATTTACTTTCGAAGGTCAAAATTTTTGCGCACAACAAAATGAACCAGAAGACTTTAAAAAAGCCATTACTTTATTACGCAAAAATAAATCTTAAAAATTTCCTTGATTTTTTTTGAAAAGATAATAGCATGAGAAACGAGCTAAGAAGGATTTGTAGTAGTGAAGCACTACTTGCAAGGAATGAGGGTTTTTTTATTTTTTCTCATCCTTTTTTCATTTCCTAATTTGCTTTCTGTTCCCTTATTATAGGTGTTGTTTCTGTCAAGCCTGTACTTTTTTTGTTAAAAAATTTATACTTTGTGTAAATGTGACTCTTTCAAGCTATTTTTACATACTAATCTCTTTAAAAAACTACGCAAACTATTTTTTAGTATAGGGTGGGGAAAAAAATGAAAAAAATAATAACGGGGACAACGATAAGCACACTTGTAATACTATCTTTGCATACTCAAGTATTTTGCATGAAAAAACAAACAGCAAAACGCAAAATTGATAAAACGCTCCCTCTAAACAACATTTTCATAGAACGATATGGTAATAACACATCAAAAATCACCAAGAACACTATAAAAAAAGGATTTTTAAAAAAAAGCAAGCCCATTTATTCCATATTAGTTAACTATAAAATAAAAAAGGCAGAAGAAGTCAATGCCTTAAAACATATCCTTAAATTAAAAACAAAATCCGGAAAAAGCCTACTCTTGCACACAAAGGCTGAAAAGATATGGGAAACAGACAATGTCATAATGAACCCAAATGGAAACTGTTTTTATGATATTAAAACAAAAACGTTAAAAGACTCTAGAACAGATGACATAATATATAAACCTGAAACACTGAAAAATGAAACACTTAATATTTGCTTTAGCCCAGATGGCCACTACTTATTCATGGAAAAATTATCACAAGACACTTACCAACTATTTACAAACACGCCAACAATTTTTGATATAAAAAATCATAAAGAAAAAAAGATACTTTTACAAAAAAGATCTGAAATAAAACTTCTTCCCCATGGATACTTTTTATACCAGATAGAAGGCTTTGGCTTCTTTCTTATTGATCTTGATACTGATACAACAACGGACATAGATTATTACAGGTTAACCCCAAACAAACAATACCTTTTTTTAAAGAAGCAAAAACAAGATATATACCAATTAATTAACCTTAAAACAAACATAATCCTAGAATTTGCAAATTTAAAACATAGATGGCAGGATGACCAAATAAGATTTTCTCCTGATAATACCTGGGCATTTATATGGGGAGAAAATAATATGGTATTACTTGATTTAGAAACATTTGAACCCCTCATGAAATATGCCTATAATGCCCTTGATTATACATATAACACCAATAAAACACGACTCTTTTTTAAGCCTAAAGAAAAAATGCTTGGTGTACTATTTGATTTTAAAAAAGGTAAAAGATATAAAATTGATAATGTAGAGTCATTTTCAGCTATAGAAAACTCAGAATTTTTTGAGATTAAAATTAAAGAAAATAGCACACCGAAACTCTATTAACCAACTCACACCCTCACTTATACCGATAACACCGCTTCTTTTTCAGATCATTAAACTCTTTGGTAAACATACGCACTACGTATGGATCATCCAAGACAACCACATTCTCCTTGTTGGATTTATGTGCTGAATAAGTAAAGTTTAATGAGCCGGTCCAAACTAACGGTTTTCCGCCCTCATTATCTGTAAACACAATAAATTTATGATGCATAATCTGGGACATAGTGAGCGGACCCTTGGCTGGCATTTTTTTCTTAACAGGTGGCCGGTATACATATATCATAACACCAGACTTAACCAACGGTTTTATAACAGCAGAATTTCTTCTATTAATACTTTTTGGGTCAAGAATAATCTCTACATTAACCCCTCTTTTTTCTGCTCGTATCAAGGCTTTGGAAATCTGATAGTCTGTCAGCAAATAGGCCGCAAGCTTAATACCCTTTTTCTCTTTTTTAATAAGTTCAATCAACCTCTTAAAGATTTTTTCACTTGGCGCAAACAACACCTGCTTTACACCGCTTTTGGCCGTAGGCTTAGTTGACGCCTTTTTCGTTTGCCCTACCTGCTTTATAACCTCTTGGGGATCAACACCAATAATAAACTGTTTTTTTCCAAAAGCCTCTGGCAAATTAACAGAAAGAATATAGAGAGATAGAATACAAAAAAAAGAACACATAGAATAAACGATAAACTTTTTTAATTTCATTATTGATACCCAATATTATAATAAATTAAAATTTCCATTTCATCTCAACTTCACCTCCAATATCTCCATTTTCTGCACGCACCCCCCTGACAGAGACATCATCTGACAATAGATACTCTATCTCAAATCGTGTATCTTCTGACAAACTAAAATTCTTTTGCACAAAAGCCTTCCAGCGTTCATTAATATCAATCTCTATAGATCCACGCAAACCACCTCGCCCTGTTTGGTCGGCAAAGCTTGGCACAATATATACATTTTTAAATGGCTTAAAAATACGTTTAAAGTACCGCCCAACGCCTGCCTTAGATTGATCTGAACCAAAAATCAAATTAGTAATATTCTGCATGATTAAAGCCGGCATAACCGAGTTCATAGACTCCTGAGCAGAACCCGCAATAAGCAATGATACAATCTGCTCCTCAGAAAGAGATGGTGCCGATTCAAGTGAAATATTATGCTTCAACATAGAACCTGTCACGTACATCGTTACATTGTATTTATTTATTTTGTTCTTTGCAACAATCTCAACAATAGGGTCCTCGGCCTGTTGGGGAAGAAAGTATAATGATCCCTTACTTATGTAAAGCGGCTTATAAGGAAATGACATGCTTCCGGATATAAAATCTATTTTTCCAGAAATCTCAGGACTCAAGATACTTTTTTTAAGCTTTAAATCAATATTGGCATTTGCCTGCAAAAATGAAGTATTAATACGAAGCGGATCTTTTGACATAACAGAAATATCACACATCATATCCTTAAATTCTGATTCAAAAACACCTCCCGGAGAACTTGCAAGTTGTTTTTGGAGATTGGAAGCAAAAATATTTTTCTTCATTTGAGACTTATCGATAAAAATCAACCCGTTTAGGGTTGGCATACTGTTGGGCTTCTTATTCAAAGTAGCGCGCCCAGAGACCAAAGCAAAAAGATCATTTTCAACATTCACCAAACAATTTTCGAATAAAAACGGCACATAAAAAAACTTTGTTTTGTAATGCTCATCAAATTCCACAACCGCCTTACTGCAAGTAAGACTTCCCTTGTGTAATTTTGCCGCCATATCCTTTACAAAAATTGAACGATTATTCGGGTCAAACTTAAAGCTCATAGAAAAACCATTTAAAAAATTATACTGACTCGGAAGACTAATAGACCCGTCCTTGAAAGTAAGACGACACAAGACAGAACCATCCTTCAAGGCACAATCAACATTCAAATCACTATTTCCCGTAATATCATAATTACAATAATCTTTTATGAGCGATTTAATCAACGGAAATGCTATGCGCCCTTTCAATTTATCAAAATCATCAGAAAGCGCATCTAAAGAAAAAAGCGTCTTACATGCCTTATCCTTGTAGGAACATTTTTGTATCCGAACCTTCTTTGCATCTAACACCGCCTCATACGAGTGATCATTAATAGTTCCTTGCAGATTAATGGTATCGGCAACATTAACCGTACCAGCAATGCCCAGGTCTGCATTAAGCTTCTCGTTTTTTGCCTGCACCGCGTAGGTAATATCGCACTTTTTTGTTGGATCATACTGGATAGCTATATTGCTTTTCTTTGATGCAACCTTCCAATACTTAGACAGGGGCGTCTCAATTTCTGTCTCATTATGCAACTTACATTTACATTCCCCCGTTTTTTCATTAAACATGCAAGTCCCACCAATGGCCACATCATCCCGTAAAACAGAAACATTTCCATTCCACGTTGTTTTCCCTTTGTTAAACGAAAGCTTTGCTAAGGTAAAAAGATCAATTCCCTTGTATGAAACACCACTAACAACAACCTGCCCCCTTTTGCTATGCAAGTAGGAACCAAATTCACTTGAAAATTGCATAGAACACCGACCGGCAATATCCTTATCCAAACCAAAAGGTGCAACAATATTTTTCAAATCACTATCAACCTCAAAAGAAACAAATAATGAATCTGCTAAAAAGTACACTTTAATCGGATCTACGACAAAAGAATAATCCTGATTCTTTACACAAAACAACCCTTGATCATAATTCCATTTTCCGTATAAAAAGCAGGTCTTATTACCAGGAATAAACGGCGCATCAAAGGTGCAATTGCAATCAACATACGCATGCGTATGTCCTAATTTTTGAGAAACATTACAGACAAGAGGCCCCGAAAAATCTGAAACCAAATCTTTTCCATAGGCACTGCAACACCCACCCTTACATGAAATTTTTGACCTGAGTACACCGTCTATATTTTTAACCATAATAGAGAGAGGTAATCGCGCCTCCATCTGAGACTGGGAATCTTTTATTAAAATAACGCCCTTTTTTATCTCAAATGATTTAAAAAATATCGGCACAATAAACGACGATCCTTTTAATAAAGACAATGCATGTGGAACAATAGAAAGACCATCATTACCGGCAAGACTATCAACTACTATATCTTTCATATGAATAAAAAGATCCAACCCTCCAGAAAACAGTAAATCCAACCAGCCAAACCCTACGGTTAAATTACCAGCCTCCCATCTCCAAGAATCATCATACGCCTTCATTGCAAAGGTATCAAATGTAACGCAAGGCCTAAAGAAGTTAATTGAATCAACTTTACAAGTCATCTCACACTCAAGCCTTTTACCCCATCCATTTGTAATATAATTTTCAACAATATTCTTCACCCATTGATCATTTTGCATCACAAGGATGGTCATAACAAGACCAAGGAATAACGAAAAAATAAATTTTATTGAAAAAATCACATACCGCTTTTTATCAACCATCATGAAATAAGAACCCACTTGTTATCATTAAACGCATATTTCCTCAGATAAGAAACCTGGGATACCGAACAGCTAATGGCATACAAAAATTTCTTATACCTATCAGTTACATAAATAGTACCAGAGCTAATAATACCTTCTGGAAAAAAAGAAATTCTACTTCCTTTAAACGTTATTGGCTTAGCAACTAGCTTTTTTGGCAATGATGGCGGACCCTTTACTCCAGGGATAACGCCAAACATAATCTGAGAAGGCAATGTGCATACCGTTCCATTAAACGTATACCTATTATTTGCAATATCAAAATATACATCCTGCTGCTTATTACTCAACATCGCACACCTTCGCATATAGTTGCAAATGTTATAAATCCTATCAACCTCAGTTCTTACCATCGGCCGATAAATAAAAGAAACATTTACCACCACCAACGTAATAATCAAAGCAAAAAGAGCCAATGAGATACTTACCTCAATAAGTGAAAAACCAATGTGACTACTATTGGCTCTTTTCATCTACTTCCTTAAGATTCTTCTATAATCTCTGCTGTTGCAACAGAAAGCACCTCATCAATTGTTGTCAAACCTTCTCGAATTTTACGCACACCATCTTCAAGTAGCGTTGTCATACCATCTTTTCTCGCCTGGTCCGTAATTAATGCAGTATCTGACCGTTCCATTGTTAATCTAGCAACCCTATCAGTCATTTCCATGATCTCAAATACCGCCAATCGTCCTTTGTAACCGGTTTCGTTACATTCTTCACAACCAACCGTCTTATAAAAGGTTATACCCTCAGTTTCTGATACAGACAATCCTAAAGATCGAACCAACTCTGGATCAGGCTTATACACCTGTTTACAATTATTACACAACCTTCTTACCAATCGTTGCGCACACACGGATGCTATCGAAGAAGCAATTAAAAATGGCTCAACGCCCATATCAATCAAACGCGTAATACTTGCCGGCGCACTATTGGTATGCAAGGTACTGAACACCAAGTGACCCGTAAGCGCTGCCTGAATAGCAATCTGGGCTGTTTCTTGGTCACGCGTTTCACCGATCATTACAATGTCAGGATCTTGACGCAAAATAGAACGAAGTGCCGCCGCAAATGTCATTCCTATTTTTTCTCTTACCTGCACCTGCCCAATTCCTGACATCTGGTATTCAACCGGATCTTCTACCGTAATAATATTTACTTCTGGCTTATTCAATTCCGCTAAAAGCGAATACAAGGTTGTCGTTTTACCAGAACCGGTAGGACCAGTTACATACACAATACCATTTGGTCGATGAATGCTATTCCAAATTAAATTAAAATCTCTATCACTCAAACCAAGATCTTGAACCTTTGAAAATGATCGGGATTTATCCAATAGACGCATCACAATTCTTTCACCAAACGCAACAGGAAGTACCGACACACGAATATCGATCGGCCTATTTGCAACCTTAATCTCAATTCTTCCATCTTGCGGAATACGTTTTTCTGCAATATTCAAACCGGCCATAATTTTTATTCTTGAGGTAAGCGCACTTTGTACCCGCTTAGGAGGATTCATAACTTGATACATCACCCCATCAATTCTATACCGCACCAACATTTCTTTTTCAAAAGGCTCAATATGAATATCTGAAGCTCCTCGTTTTGCGGCCTGGAACAAGATATGATTTACCAACTTGATAATTGGAGCTTCTGCTGCCATACCAAGGATGTCTCTTTCTTCAATTTCCTCAAACTCTAATGCTCCCTCAAGCTCCTCTTCCTCTTCCAGCTCCTCGATCATCTGCTTGGCACCTTCAAGCGGATAGTACCTATTAATTGCGTCTATTATTTTTTTGATCGTACTGACAGATGTTCTGAGGCCCCCGCCGAGTAAAATATTCAGATCATCAACGGGTTGAAAATGCATTGGGTTATGCGTTAAGACAACCGTCTGGCCATTAATCACTACCGGTATAACCATGTTTTCTCGCAAAAACCTCAACGGAACTTTGCTTAACATATTTACATCAACCATCTGGTCAGTAATTTTAGGAACATATTCTAAAGAAAAACTAGCGGCAAGTGCCTTTGCTATATCTTCATCTGATACATACTTTTTATCAATTAAGCATTCCTGGATACTTTTCCCAGTGCCTTCTGATTCTTTTTGACATACGTGCAACTGCTGCGTATTTATAAATCCTTCATCTACAAGAATGTCACCTATTCTCTTTTGGTTCATACAGCTATTCTCCAAAAAATTAACCAAAATAGATTAATTACTAAGATTTCTTTATCATAAGTATCGCTCACAGGGACAAAAATAGCAAATGGGAGGATCTTTAGATAGCTTTTTCCTTTGTTTACAGGAAAAAACACCAAGGCAGAAACTATATTGGAAAAATTAGTTCATCTGCAGAAGCAGCAACGGCGCATACAATTTAGCTTTTTTTGCAACGCAATTTCCTTTTTTCTTATCCATTCAACCTTATCATCTTCATATTTTTCATGCAAAAATCCAATGCGCTCCAAGCGATCCCTTTTGGCTCCCATGTCTTCTACTTCTATGTATGGACAATCTTGAAGGTTTTGAAACAACCTTCGACGCTCTTCACCTTCAAATTCTTGAACAATTTCTTTTAAACCTTCATGCTTACATAAACTATAGCAAAAACGTCTATTGTCTAAACTCTCAAACAATAGATCGCCAAAGCGACCACCTTCGAAGCTTTTTTGCCCTATTAAGGTATCTAACAAATTACGAAACTTCTCTTCTCCTCCTACTAGCTTTATGACTGAATTACCAACATGTTCCCCGTTTTTTTCACATAAAGCAATATGCTTGCTAAGCATTAATTTAATGCCCTTCCATGTAACAACCTTAGATATAGTTTGTTTTTCTATATCAATTGTTCCTGAATATAGAGGTATTGATGAAACACTTAATAATAAAAGTAATAGCGTATAGAATCTTTTCATAATGAACTCCTTGTATAATTTTTTATAACCTCAGGATATTAGTAACAACGGCGCATACAACTTAACTTTTTTTTGGAATGCAATCTTCTTCTTCTCTAGCCACTCTACCTCATCATCTTCACACATTTCACACAAAAAATCAATGCGCTCCAACCAATCCCTTTTTGCTTCCCTGCCCCGAAACTGCATCTCTTTCTTCTGGCATTTTTTCTTATTGCTATATAGTTCCAAACATTGCTTAAAATTATTATTTACATCAAATACATAGGGTAGTTCGTCGTCCTCTTCAAAGATCTTCAAAAATCCCTCTTCAAAATGCATATTTTCAACGGTATCACACCCTAGCATATGTCCTTTATTCCTCCACCTGAACATATAACATAGATTGTTTTGTACACTAATACAGCAACACCCCTTACCCAAAGCAGAATTATATACATTACTGGCAAATATTATACAACGCACCAGACACGGAGAACCCTCATCATTATTATAAAACAGACCAAACTTATTATTACTTAGTCCTATTGCTCGCACTTTATCATAAACTTTCCCTTTAATTTCAACATCATAAAACATTTGAGAATAAACGACCTCCGTTCCAGCATCTTGAAATAAGGGGAAAAAGTGTACCTCACAATCTGTCTTGTCAAAGATATGACACATATCCCTTTTATCATGCACTACCACATAATTATCTTTTCTTTTTACCGATGTAATCGGGTAACGTCTCCAAAGATACTCACCTTCACAAATATAACTTTTTAACCTTGAATCACCATCCTTAAAAACACAATAAACTTTTCCATATTTAACTTGTAAAAAAAATCCATCTTCATTCTCTAATTTTTGTACAATATCAGAAGAAGAATAATTATCAGAAAGAATCTCACTAACATACCCACCATTCAACCAGTCATCGAGCTGTTTTAATTGAAAAGAATCCTTTTTATAAAAAAGCTGCAACACATAACCATTCCATTTAAAATCTCGAACTCCAGAGTAATCTACCCATTTTCTTGGTTTTAACATATCACATATTAAAAATTTCCCATCTTCAAATAGAACAAATAAAAGCCCCTGGTCATATTGACGCCTAACAACCTTAGGCCATTTCCACCATTCTTTACACACGTCATTGCGATAATGATATACACGGGTACCATGAGGTAGCCTAAAATAATTATTTAAAAATATACCTTTTTTCCTTCTTATATCATACAAATAAGAAAATGCACTACCCTCTAGCCCTAAAATCAGGATGCCTTTGGAGTAAGCGGCATTAATAACTGTCCTTTTTTTGAACCTTCTATAAAGAAGCTCAAAATCCCCATTGAACAAATAAAATTCTCTCCCAGCTGTCCCTATACCCAAAAAGCCATCAAAATATTTTGCATATGTCACTTCAGATTCAAACGTTTTGCAAAGAATTATCTTTCCAAATCCACGATAAAATATATGTGATAAACCATTTTGCGTCTGTATGCATAAAAGTTCTGGAAACATCTTTATATTCACAACTTCATGCTCAATAGTCTTGCACAAAATCAGTTCTTTCTTGTTTACATCAAATATGTAAGAAATATTTTTTTTCGTGCATACACACAACAAATCTGAATATAGCTTTGCACTTGCAACTATATCAGCAAATGTATTTGTAAAGATAACATCTTTTTTATCTAAAAGGGTCTTGAGCAAACTATCTTTTTTACGATATACCATTACCGTCTTACCCTTTTTCTGCACCCCCCAATCATCTTGTCCAGATATCTTTATCGCAAAAAACAATAAAAGAAAAACAAAAACAATCTTATTTATTTTCATATTTAATCCATTTGCATAAGCAATAAAGGTACATATAGCTTTATTTTTTTATTCTTCTGAATTAACTTTTTATATAAAAAAACAGAATCTTTTTCTTTTTTATATTCTTGGGAAAGAAAGACAACTCGTTCATTCAAATCCTTTTTCATAATAATTTCATCTATTTGAATGTCTGTAAGCATTTTTTGCCTCGCATCTTCTTTATCAGTTAATTGTTCTACTTTGTCACCCAAAGTAAAAACAAAAGGACGTCGATCTTTTTTCAATCTTACATCCAAAAAATTAATTTTTTTCTTACCTTTTGGTTGCAATGATAAACTCCGATACTTCATATTATATATTTTTTCATCAGGGTTTATTTTATAGATTTTTTCTTTTGTAATATCAAAAGTATATATCATATTATCTTCTGATAAAGCACACAGAAAACGCACAGAAGGTATAAGCCGGCAAATAGTTTTTTCAAATTGATGAGAAAAGATCTTTTTTTTCTGCTTAATGGCAAATACATATACGTTGTTGTTCTCCAAGCATACACCCACTAAACCTCTGGTAAATCGCAAATCTCTAATATTGCTATCAAAATGTTGCGAAAAATACCGCTCATAATGCTTATCAAAAACATAAAAACCTTTATTAGTTTCTATTAATAAGAAACCCTTGTCTTTCATCACGTTGCAAATCTTCTCGCTTTTAAGTGTAGTATGGGAAACAATTTTTGGAAAACAAGGTCCCTTGTCACCTTCAAGAATCACTACCTGCCCATGTATCGTTTGCAAATAAAAAGTATCATTATGCACTATAGCATGAGAAACACAAGACACATATAGAGAAAAAAACTCTTTGATATACCTTTTGTTATAGTTAAACCGCCCTTGCAATCGTCTATCAAAATGAAGGTCGTAAAAACAAACACTATCTTTATAAAATACATGCAAACAATCACCATCCCAATTAAAACCATGAATCTTTTTACTAGGTATAAAAGTATATTTTCTTTGCTTCATTTGATCATTACGCAAATCAAATACAAAAAGTCCCCTATTTTTAATGTGCATAAATAAAAGACCCTTATGACGCTGAACCTTTGTAATTTGTCCTTTATAATTCTGAAAAAAAGACTTTCCTTTTTTATAGTGCGTATCATACAGGAAAAAGGCAACCCTTTTTCCGCAATTTAAAATCAATATCCCCTTTGAAAACGTTGCATGAATAACTTTTTCGTTAAGAGAACCTTTAAATAGCGGCTGGCTATATTTATCAGCAATATTAAACAAATAGAACATATTATTAGCTAAGCCGACCCCTAGGACATTATTTACAAAAAGCCTTTGGTACACAATGTCACTATCAAATGTCTGCCCAAAAAATACTCTCTTTTTTTCTGCATTTTGTTTTTTGCAGGACACTACTACCTCATTGCCATTCACCTCTATGGTATAATCATCCGAACCTTGACATGATATGCTTATACTCAAAAACAACAGAAGAAAAAAAACAAACAAGAATAGTAATTTATACGTTTGCATTGTGCCCCCTAGGCCTGTTTATTGCATTAACAAAAAAAGTGGCACATACCGCTTGAGCTTCTTGTTCAACAATAGAATCTTTTTATCTGGCAACATCTTATCATCTTCTTCATATTTTTTGTAAAGAAATCTAATACGCTCTTTTCTATCTTTTTTTCTTTCGCTTACTTTATATTGAAATACATTTCGCTTATTAACGCCAGGTCCAACATATTGACGAACACAATCTGCAAGATTAAATAAATAAGGCAATGTATCCTCCTGCGTGTACACGTCTAACATTTTTTTGTTATCATCTTCCCTTCTCATCGCAGTAATTGCTCCTCCAAATCTTAACCAATAATCTTGTTTACCTTCCCAATCTCCTATATAACATTTATTATTTTCAAAACCTACACACATAAAATCTTCATCGTTAGCACCACAACAAATACGACTCTCAAATTTTGTACTAAGAATCATTTTCCCAGCCTTTGTATTATACATATAAAACTTTTTATTTTTTAACCCAAGAAATAACAAACCGTCTTGATACTCTGCATATACAACTTGATCATCAAGTTGCACAGAAAGTAATGGTCTTGTTTCACCCATTTTAAAAACATACAATCTTTTATTTTCACGTCCCACATATACTAAGTCATTATGATACCTTATATACACAGTCGAAATTAGATTATCGCCATCAAGATTAGTAAAATACCTTGTATTAAAAAGCGCGTGCTCACGAGTAAAAGAAGCATGTTTCTCGGCATTACTATCAAATATATACAATATACGACGTAATGCTACATACCATATACCACCCTGTTTTTTGCAATAATTAATATCAGGGAACCACAGGTCATCAATAATCTTTATAGAAGATTCAATATGATCCCCATTAATTTTAATTATATAAATATTGGGAAGCCTACTAAAATAAAATAATAAATAGCCATCTTTATATGTAAATGAATAAAGTCGATCGAGTGTAGGCATATTTTTACACTCATCCACATTAACTCTTGATATAATCTTGCAATGCTTTCCATCCAAAGCATACAAATATAAACTTGAATCTTTTAACCCTAGAAGTAAAAATTCATCTTTAAATTTAGCATATACAATATTTTTCGTCTGCAAGGATTTATCTTCAACCGTGCAGACCAATCCTCTTTTTATATGTTCATTATGTAAAGAAAACACATACCCTTTACCCCCATTCAAACAGCATAAAAAATCATGTGACCAGAAAAATATTGCTTTATCAAGAAAAGCATCATCAAATTGCTGCTCAATAATTGGCTCTGGAGTATTTATGTGAAACACAAACATCTTATTTTTTGCTATCGCTTGCAAATAAATCGTATTAACCTGCTTAGTTAATCGTATAGTAACTGGGCATTCAAATTGATATGAAAAGAATTTTTTCCTCCAGGAACGATGCATTACATGCACTATATTATTTTCACAAAACAATGTTACATATTTCTCGTTTTTCCCAAATACATCCTTACCCAGTATATCAAGTTGTATTGAGTGTATTTCATTGTCAAATTGATATTCATCTAGGAGCGAGCCACTAGCAGTTGAAAACACATACATCTTATTATCATCCTTGGAACATATAATCATCCTATTTTTATGTATAGCATGACATGATACTGAACATTGAAATGCCACTTTATTGTCACGAAAAACATAAAAATCATTATTTTCCAAAAGAATAAGCCATGGTCCAAGACACTCTTTAAAAAAAATCGGAGGCCCACCAAAATACTTTGAAAACACTACGGGGCTATGAAACTTAAAAAATGCACTTGGTTTATCAATAAAACCTTTAAGCGGTAAATAAAAATAATAAAACTCCCCATTTTGCAACCCTATCTGGATACAAGGAACATGATCTGTATATTTTTTATAGGCAACCTTATCGTTAAATGTATACTTCAGTATTCCTATGAAACCAATTGTGCTATAAAAAGCATAAAACGTCCCATCTTCCAACTGTATAATAGCAAGGTCTTCTGGCTCAAATGTTTTAGCTACAATCTTTCCTGGAAGCGAACACCACTTCTTGTTTTTCGTTTGTAAATTAATAATACAAACCCTTTGATCTAAAAGCAGGTTTTTATTAAAAAAGACATACACATACCCGCGGTGATATATTACTTCAACAATTTTATACAAAAAAGTACGGGTTAATACTGGCTCATTATCACACAATACGGTAACTCTTTTTCCTTCTGTACGCACCTCATAGTCCCCTTGGGCATATGCATTACCCCATGTAAGCAACACAAGGAGAATAAAAACTATTTTATGCTTTTGCATATAACCATACCTTTAGTTATTGATATAATAAAAAAAACGGACTATAGAGTTTCACTTTATTTTGCAACACTATATCCTTTGTTTTAAGCCACGCAACTTCATCGTCCTGATACATTGCATTAAAACTCTCTGCACGATCCGCATCATCTTGATACATTGCACACAGAAACTCACTCCGGTCTTTACAATCTTGATTTGCTTGAGTATATACTGACTTTTGATTGGTATCATCAGTAAATACTTGTTTCACTTTATTTTTTAAATCAAATGTATAAGGACATTCATCATTTTCTACCTGTATACGCAAAAGATCATCTTCTCCGCAGATAATATTATTAATAACATCCTGTTTGGCAAACTGCAATCTATGCAATATGTTTGGTCCCTTATAATATTTTTCTTTATCTGCAGCATCCTTTACGCTGTCTAAAAAATCAAGGATACAACATTGGCTATTTTTCAATCCAACACATACATGTTTTTCGCCTATTTGGCCACAATTAATAGCACTATTAAATGAATGGAAAAAAATCGTCTTATTATTACTGACATCATAGATATAAAATTTGCCATCCGCCAAACCTAGGTATAACAATCCATCCATATAGGTTGCATATACAACATTACTCTTAAATTTACGAGCAAATAAAAAATATTCTTTATGTTTATCGTCACGATACAAATAATCATCCCATTGGGGGGGTAGAGATATCAGATAGAATCTATTATTCTTTTTTTCTATATGCCAAAGATTGCCATTAGGGCCTTCTTGATAGTTATAATAAGAAACAGAACTGCTTCCAAAAACAAAGCGGAGATGACATGCAACATCACCATCTTCAAGATGAGCAATATAACACCCATCTTCTAGGTCTACACACAAGAGATCCTTCTCGCATTTTATATTTTTAATATGTGTATCTTCTTCTTCAAACACAAGCGTAGAAAAGTTTTTTGTTTGATCATGAGAAAAACGGTAAAGTTTTACTTTGCCTACGTCATCATCATTCTTGTTTTTTTCATTCCTATCATACCAATTTAAGGCTACAAACATAAAATCATCTGTATAGTCTATCTTATAAGTATGAATAGGATTATCAAAATTATAAAAAGCAGATTTATATTGATCTAAATCAAATACACACATATCAAAACCTGTATAAATACAAATAATTCCTCTGTCCTTATACATCTTAACTTTATTTATCTCTATACCATCTACCCTACATGGATATTGAAATATTGGCCTTTTATCTCCAGCTATATTAAACACATAAAGCATTCCTTCACTTGTAACGGTAATTAAATATCGCTTGTTATTATGGCTTACAATATTTTTATAGAGAATCTCACCTTGACCTTCAAATTCATAAGAAAATACCTGTTTTTTTTCATTAGACTCAAACACATAAAGTTTAACCGTACGTTTATGAAATGAGCTTATATAAAAAAAGTCTTTTTTGTGGAGTATTTTCGAACAAGTATCTTCAAATGGAACATCCAATACTTTTCTCCCATCATCTAGCATATACCCACAAAATCTATTGTTTTTTAATTTCACATAAAAAAAATTTGCATCCGGTATAATACGTTTTATTTGCCCATAAAGCTGGTACCAGCAGATATGACGAGCAACCTGGCTAAGATAACGACTAGCAAAGAATACACGTAAAGGCCCACTAAAGAACTCTGTAGAAAAGGTTCTATCAAACAGCCTTTTAGAATCAGCTAGATCAAAAATAGAAAGCACCATTTTGTCTGTAGTTTTTTTATCTGTGATAACCACCAAATAGCTTTTATTATGACACTGTAAAATATGTTTAGAATGAATCTTAGCAGCGTCTTGCAATACAAAAACTTGTTTCCCATTACGATCAAACATATAACAATCAAGTTGTGGATTGGCCTCACCCCCCTTACGCAAGATCATAGAAAAAAGACCATCTTCGTATGAGACGGTAGAAAATGTACAATCAAATTCAAATTGCGTATCTATAACCCTTCTCCCATTATCCTGCAAATCAAAGACACAAAATCTATTGTTTTCCAAACTCATATATAAAAATCTTTTGTTTTCACCCAACTTAATTTTGCTTATCTGTGCATCAAGCTGATGGGTACAAATCTGTTTTGCCTTCCAACTCTTTGGCTGATGGATGCAAAGCTGTTTTTCCTGCCAGATCTTTTTCTTTTTTTGTCCTAAGGTCTCATTATCAAAAATCGATACGGTATAATCTTCCATTAATAAAACTATAAACTCTCCTTGAACCAATTCTCCTTTTTTTCCCTCTTTCTTCTCAAAACAATAGGAATCAATAACATTGCACTTGCACCTACATGAAAACCGTGGCTTTTTATGATTCATTATATGAAACATTTTATTCTTTAGGGCTACGTGAAAACCAATAAATAAACAATCCTCTTTAGCATAATTAACGGGACTAGGAAACTTTATAGCATTACGACATCTTGGTTTATGAGAATACTTACTATGGTAACCCATATAAAAGCTACCATCGTCCAAACCTATAAGTAAACTTCCAACCCCCTTCCTATAATTTGCATATGTAACAGCTCCTTCAAATGTTTCATCAAATGTATATACGTGGTCTTTATAAATATAAAACACATAACCTAAGTTGTGACCTTTAAAGCTTTGGTTATGATCTTTGAAATTTGTAAAAAAGTGGCTTCCGTAGGATAATCTCCAGAAAGATTTAATAAACAAAAAACTGGAGAAGCTATGGAAGCC
>Ga0180433_10004299_pt1 | contig 20106 bp, 25 predicted proteins | sample SS_ome_8_FD_132980 | JGI IMG/M metagenome (GOLD analysis project Ga0180433, IMG submission 132980) | Hypersaline lake sediment archaeal communities from the Salton Sea, California, USA - SS_1_D_1 metaG | ecosystem: Environmental > Aquatic > Non-marine Saline and Alkaline > Hypersaline >... | reverse complement strand
TGATACATAATGCTGGTGTTAAGATTAGTAACATGGATAATATATTTCTGATTTCGTCTTTATTTCTTTTGGTTAATTTTGTTGCATTATATCATGGTCTCTATTCTATTGCAGATATTTTTTCCAATCTATTTTCAGGGCTTTTCGCATTAGCAATATTGTTAATACCTATATGGAAAATTGCTTATAGAGATTATATTATAAAAAAATATGATATTCCGGAGGAGATTTATAATGGATAAAAATCTATTTTACATTAAATATGCAAAAAAGGATAGTAAAAATAATGGTAAAAGTTAGAATGTTGCATTTAATAAGTCTTTTGTGCAATTAAGGAATTATGCTTGAAGAGGACGGAATTTCAAATTTGTAGCCATATTTTGTTTTGAAGTAAGTGATATTATTGCATTTGTACCGAAAATCTGAACCAAAAGAGAAATTACCACTGTCTTCCTTGCAGTTTGAATAAGCATCATATATACTATTAATAATTAACAATAAAGAAAAAAAGATAACAAAAAAAAGTAAAATTAAAGAAACGTTTAATAAGAATTTATGAAAATCCTTACTTTTGTTCATTTTCTGCTTCGCCTTGGTCTAAAGAATCCTCGAGAGCTGTTGCTATCCGATCTAGCTGGTTCAGAAGTAGCCTCCGGTAGAGAGTGTCCTGCTTTAGGGCGTCCATCTCCATCACTGCCTGGAGTTCCTTCTGCAATTCCTCGTTCTTCTGACGCAATTCTTCTATGCTCATCGTTGATTCCTCCTTCTTGTTGTTTGACATTTTGACTTTGTTCATACTTCTTTCTAAGTGTTCTAGTTGAATAAATGTACCAAATCCTCCAAATTATAAAAATAAAAAGGATAATAAGCAAAATTATAATTTCTATATAGAATTTCATTCTTTAACCTGCAGGGGATATGCCCGATAGCTGAGTATTATTTATTTTAAGCTCGTTGAATGTGTAGCCTAAAGCTCTTGTCACAGCTTCAAGCCTCTCGGTGACTTTCTGGTTAGACTCTTGAACCTTTAAGGCTAAATCGGTTGACTGCGCTAATGGCTGTGTTGCTTCTCCAATCTTTGCTATTATAAACCACATTCCCAGGATTAGAACGACCAGGAATAAGAACATAAGGATTGTGTTACCATACTTCTCCAAAATCCCTTTACCCATGTAAGTCTCAATACTTTTCCTATCCATTACAATCTGAAATCCTCTCACATCACGGTCTACAGGTTCAACATCTAGTATTTGCTTTTTTGTGTCAAGGTCTGCCATTATAAAGTTGTAGAAAAAACCATCGTTACCTTTGGCAAACCAGTAAGTATTCTTCCCCATTTTTCGGGCGTAAGCGTTTAGGTAATATCCACCGAACAATGTTTTCATAACTTCGTCATTGCCAGTTCCAGTAAGTTTTATCACTCTCGCTCTTGTCTTTAACACTGGTTGATAACCTTGGCCGGCGATGTTATCGAATAGAACAACCTTCCTTTTATACGTCATAAAAAATAGTATACATCCGACGCTGATAATTGCTAGCATTCCAACAAAGACAATTATCGCAACATATATCCACGTGTTAGATAATAAACCAGTAATGTCAATCCCGATACCGGAAATACCCCAATCCTCAAGAATACCCATTTGAAACCACCTCTCTATTTTCTTCTTCTTTAAAATCCTTGAGCATCTTTCTTATTGTATCTCTCTTAGTCTTTTTCCATTTATAAGAATAGTACCTAAGCTTTTCTTCAATCTCAAAACTCAGGTCTAATTGTGTACACGCCATTTTTTTATTACTCTATATATGAATATATATCCACTTATAAACTTTTTCATTTTGGAGCAAAAATGAATAGTAAAATGGTGCAGGCAATGAACCCTATAATAAATAGCGTGAGTGTCCACCAGTTAATTGTTATCACTCTCTGGTTGTCCTTCTTCTTCCTTTTCATTATCATCTCTATTAATAGGGCTAGATTTGTTTTCACCGCTTCGCTCTTTGTCTTGATTTTCCAAGGTTTTCTCATCAACCACTACCTTTTTTTTCTCATTTTGTGATTGTAGTTCTTTAACATAATCTTCTTGTGTGTCCTGTTTGTAAGATACCTCCCCTTTGAACCACCTATTGAGGGTAGTCCTGGAGGTGTTCAACAACTCCATTAAGTCAGTTTTTGGCATATCTGGGAATTTTTTTATTAATCTTTGGAAAAATTCATAACTTCTCTCTGCCTCTATTTGTGCTTTTGTTTTTTTAACGGGGTTTTCCTTTTCATATTTTAACATATCCTCATACTTTCTCTTCCTATATTCCTTTTCATCGACCCCATAACCATCAGGAAACTTACCCCAGAAGGTGGGCTTCCAAGCTTTATAGTTATGGTTACGTTTTCCGTTAATATATAAGGCTCTTTTTGCTGGGAAGTTATAAAAATAGAAATTTCCTCTATCAAGCGTATCACTAAATCTCACATCAATAGCAAAAATGCTTCTTGAAACTGCATAGGGTAAGGGGAGCTGAAACCAGTTAGGAATAATACAAATCATAAACAAATTAAGTTGCCTACACTTACGAAAAAACTGTCTTAAACTAATGCCAAGCTCAGACCAATATGTTGAGTCCTCCCACTCATCTAGGAGTATGAATGAATATTTTGGGAGTTTGAAAGACCTCTCTATTAAATCTTTTGGTCTCCATACTATATTGTCAACATCATATTTTAAATTAAGATTATATTTTTTATTAATAATCTCTGTCCATGCTTCTCCAATTTGCGTAGCAAGAACACTTTTTCCTGTTCCAACTTCTAATGTTGAAGAGTAGATTATTCCCATGAATGTCATATCCTTACTAATCTTATCAGCAAATAATTCTAAGTTTCGATAAAGATAACCATCCATAAACCTTCCAGGGCTAATCTGACCCTCCCAGCTTCCCATAGGATATTTATCTATACAATACTTTACCATTTTAACTCATCCTCATCCCTGAAGAACCCATATCTTGTTTCGGTGGCATATAATATTTTAGTTTTTGAAGTTCTAATTGTATTTTAAGCAGGGAAACGTCAAGCTTTTTATTTAGTTCGAAATCATATACAATCTTTTTTCTAGTCTTTTGATTGGTTGAATTTACCGCAATAACTGTTTTAGGATATAGATCTAAAACATAATCAAATTCTTTTAATATTTTTTCGTTCTCGATAAGGGGTGCAGAATCAACATAAAATCTTTTTACTAATTCTATTTTTATGCGTTGCCTTTCCTCAGGAGTAAAATCAATCCGTCCTTCAATATCCCTAATCTTGTCAAGAGTATTTCTTAAACTCATCAAGGTCGCAATCGCCATATTAAATGGGGCGCCTGTCTCCATCATTGCATATTCGTCAGCCATTTTGTGTAACTTTGTAACACTCAATAACTATTTAAGGTTAATGGTTAAATATATAAAGTTGGCATGCGTCACAATGTTACACAAATTAAAAAAATTGGTAGACAAAGATTGAACTAGGAAAGGTTTCTGTTTTTATTTCATTAATTTTCTTAGCTTTAACTATCGTGGTCGTCGACAATTATTACACTTCAAACGATAATGATTTAAAGGTTACTTCTTCGCATAATTGTCCGCATTTTAATTCTAAACAATTCCTATTAACTGGCGGAAGCTCTAAACCTATGACCGTTGACGAACTAAGCCTCGAAATCTCGAGACTTGTATGGTTATGTGGAGGAGGTAAATAATGGCGGTCAGGCTTGTTGAGGGTGGCTTGCAAAGTTATTCTCCTGAAGAAGTAGCACGTAGCACAATTAGACGAGGTACAAGAGGTGCGAGACGTATTAAACGTGGCGGAGGTGGTTCTTCTGTTGGTTCTAGTAGTAGTTCAGCAGGGGCTGCAAGAGCGTCAGTCGTTGAAAAGGAAGCGGCAGCAGAACAGGCAACAGCAGCAGAGGAGGCGGCAAAAGCACAAGCGGCTCAAACTGTTGCAGCAAGGCAGAGGCAAGCCACAATCCTTGAGGTTATCCAAGAAAGAAGGACACAGGAGAGGCGATCGCAAATGATGTCTGCTAGAGGTGCAGCGCCTACACCCTCGGCTACTGTTCTTGCTGGGAGAACACCTCAACAGAGAGAAGCAATACTCGCCTTGTATGAAAGGGGTGGCGAAATTACTCCGTTTGGTGCAGTTGTAACTCCTCCTGAGACGAAGTTTGGCATGGGTAGGAGATTAGAAGAAAAACCTTTCATTGGGAAAGTAGCAGAAAGAACTACAGAAGTTACTGGTTTAAGTTCACTTAATCAGAATATTTTACAACCATTCAGCGAGAGGGTAAGAACAAGAGTCACAAGACCTGCTGCAAGAGTTTTAAAACTTAGCGAATCAGACATAGAGTCTGCAAGACAGAGAAGGCAGGCACGATTACAAGAAGCACCAGAGTCAGTAGTGAAAAGCTTTATTTCGAGGAAGATTAATTTATATTACGGTTTCGGAAAAGGTGTTAGTAGGCAAGTAGTAGAGAAGCCTTTGATTACTGCTGGTCTTGTTGGTGCGGGTTTTGGTACAAGTGCAGCGCTAACAGGTGTTGCTAGTGCATCTCCAATTCTTGCTAGAGGTATAGGATTTGTAGGTGGTTCTCTTTTCGTTGCAGGAGCAGGAACCAAAGTTTTTAGTGAGAGGACAACGGTGGGTAGGGGTGAGGCTTTGGGAGAGATAACAACGCAGGCAGCTGCTTTTGGTTTCGGTTCTAAACTCTTCAAGGCTACCAGACCTACTAAACCAGGGGTCACAAGAAAAGATGTTAATAAACTTCTAAGGGCAAAACCAAAGCAAAGAGTTACAACTGCCGAGTTGCTTCCACAAAGAAACGGTGAGACTTTTGCTACACTGCAAACGGTTATCAAAAGGGGTAATCTAAGGCAAGTGGTTAAACAAACCGCAATCATTGGAAGGGGCGGCAAAAAGGTGACAATCCCTGAAATTCAAAGTTCAATTTACAGAGACAATATTTTAGTCTCACTTAAAACAGGTGGGAGAGGTTTTGCTAATTTAATGGGAAGAGGAAAACTAAGGGTTGCTAGACAGAGATTTCGGCTAAAAGATTTGGTTAGTAGCGGGGTATTTGGTAGGCTAAAACCGACTTTATCTAATAAACCGGTTAAAGGTACTCTTCTAAGAAATGTTGTAAAGTTTAACGGAAAAACATTTAAAGACATTAGCGGAGTTGTTGCTTCTCCAAGATTAAGACCAAGTAGAACTGCAGATTTCTATAAATTTTTAACATTCAGAGCAAGGTTCGGTGTTCGAGAGGTTACTATGGGGAATAGATTGAAAGGATTTATTAGTTCTATAATGCTTAAGTGGACTGGGATTGGTGTGGTAAGACAGTCAAGGACACCAAAACTAGATGTTAGAAATATCGGCGTTAGCGGAGGTACTAAAAAACAAGTCACAATTGGTGAACAGTTAAGTACTCTTGAGAAACTTTTTGCTAGTACAAATCTTGCTCAGGAAGCAGCATTAAAAACTACAAAGGTTACAACCCCTACAATAACGCAAGACGTTCCAGTATTTACTCCAAGCCAACCAAGAAAGGTAAGTTTAAGTGTTAGTCAGAAGACTACCCGACAGAACCTGAATGTTATTTCTCAAGAGGCAAGACAGGATTTTAATAAATTGCAAAAGAGGCAGGGTGTAAAACAATTAAAACAACTTACCAGAACCAAATCAAAACAAGCACAAAGAGGAAGGCGAACACAACTACCCTCAGTCATACAATTACCAAAACAAGAACAGTTGCCTTCTCAGGAACAGTTGCCAATACAAAGAAGGTTGCCTCAACAAAGGCAAGCAAGTCAAATTAGAAATCTAAGGAGAAGTCTTTTTAGAAGACCGTCAACTACACCAATCCCGACAGTTCCAACAATTCCTACGCCAGAAATCCCGGAAACAGGATTTCCAGGTATTCCACGTTCGAAAGGTTTGAAACTAAAAACGCCACGTGTCGGAAGTTTTCCCGTCTTCGGTCGAAGGTTTGGCGAGTTTCGGCTAGTTGGCATTGGAAGAACACCGCAAGCTGCAAAGAAGATTGGTAAAAGATTCGCAAGAACAACCCTTGCTGCTACTTTTAAAATCCCTGGAGTTACTAATGTTAAAGGGTTTAGAACTAAGAGAGAAGATGGACAAGTGTTGTTCATTGAACCAAAAGAACAAAGGTTAAAGAAGGGCGGCAGAGAAGTTAGAGAAATAAAGTTGTACAGAAATAGGAGGCGGCCATAATGTCTGATGATTTTCTGCCACCTAACGTGAATGATTTTACCGATACTGCGAACGCACATGCAGCAATAAATCAAGCCAATGCTCTGGCTAGTCAGAATACACAAGCGCAGTACCAGATGGAAGAAGTTGAGAAGAATTTGGCAGAGGCACAGCTTGAATGCGAGGAAACTCTCTCAAGACTGAGACATGACTTAAGGCAAGATGTCTTAGTTATTGGTAATAATTCTGCCCCTGAGTGGAAGGATAATCCTGATAGCAAGAAGAGAGTTTTAACAGATGAAGGTGTTGACAAGATTATGGAAATTCTTAGGAGGTACATTAACAAAGAAACATTACTTTCAAACTTTGATGAAAAAACTATTAATCGTAGAATGTTAGAATTTTGCCTAGCTTTCACCGGTCTTATCTTAATGAAGTATGAAATATTTTTCAGAAGACCATCCATGAAGGAGTGTTATGATTTACTCGAAGAAAGGATTAATCGTAAGGTTGAAAGGAAGATGATGGTTAACAGAATTTTAATGAGGTCATCTAACCAGGAAGAAATAAAAAAAGATATTCTTGAAGGAATGGAGAAAGAGATTGAGGACGAAATTGATAAAATTCAGGATGAGAAAAAGAAATTGAATCTCCGAGAGTTCGAGATGATGTTCACTGGACTAAAAGCTATCGTTGAAGCTACACATAATAGAGCATGGAAGGGTGAAGAGAGAGGTAGTCTTAGGAGACATTTCAATATTAGCGAAGTCATCGGCGGTAATGCCTCTCAGGCTGCGCCAAAAAATAAAATTGGGTTTTGGTCAAAATGAAACTTTACTCTTTTTTTTTGTTTCTATTGTTTACCTTAGCTCTGGTATCATGCCAACCGACGACCATTGTAGAGAGTTTTCCTCAAGGTTATACAATAGTTGAAGCACAACAACCCATTTTAAAAATTAATGAGAACCATACATATTATTTTTTCGTGTATAACGCTTCTAACGGAAAACTTATTAATAATACTGTTGCTAACTGTTCGTACTATCTTGCTAACGAGACTGGAACCTTGCTAATTAATGGGAGTTCGGCTTTCCAGCCGAACGGTTACTGGAAATACGAGATAGATAAATCTTTCTTCGACAATTCAGGTTTCTACCCGTACGGTGTTAATTGTCAGAACGACTTTGGTGGTGCCTTAGCAGGAACTCTCGAAGTAACATATACTGGTACCACGCTAACGATACAAGAATCTATTCTTTACCTAGGAATGGTTCTTATATTAATACTTTCGTTCGTGTTAAACATTGTTGGGATATTCTTTTTACCGTCCTCAAATGAGGTCGGAGAAAGGGGCGAAATCTTGTCTATCAGTTATCTAAAATATCTAAGACTACCTTTATGGATTACTGCATATTTCATACTAGTCGCAATATTTTATACAACATCATCGATTTCGATTGCATACTTTTATGATAACATGTTCGGGAATATATTGTTCACAATTTTCTCTATTCTTCTTGGCTTATCGCCTTTAATAATAACAGTAATCTTTGTATCATTCTTTATTAGAATTTATCAAGATAAAGAGATGAAGCAATATATTGAACGTGGGTTCAATATGGGAGGTCAGGTATAATGGCAAAACTTAACAAAGTTAAGACAGACGTTTTAAGGACTGACCCATTATTTAAAAAGTTTGTCAACGATTTGTCTAGGTACAAAAGTGCGCAAGAGAACGAAGATATCAAGCCGAGCAGAATAACGCAGGCAATATATAACCAGTATAGAAAATATCCGGGTCTTCTTCAAGAAATTAAATTGTCAAAGTTGGGAAAATGGAAAGCGAAATGAAAAAGATATATTGCATGGGGTGTAGAAGAGAAATAGATACAAAGAGGGAGAGGTACACGCATGTTGAAGATTATAATTGTCAAGTAATAGAAGGTGAGAGTTGGTGGCATTTAAGTTGTTTTGGGAAAGCGATGAATCGAGATTTGACACAGTTAGAGAAAGCAGCAGCGGTAATGTTGGGCAAGGCTGCAACCGTTTTTAATAATCTACCGGAGGAATACAAGAATGAAACAAAAGAATTCCATATTTAATGATAAAAAAGCAGCTATCGGCATAATCATTTTCTTTTTCGCAATACTAGCAGTACTAGTTCTTGGCTTTTTTATGGCGATTGTGTGGGGTGTTATAGATATAGCAAGCGATGAGATAACGCCAATAATGGAAGGTCTTGGCATGGTTGGAGACACTAATTTATCGGAAGCCGCAACTTATACGTTTGGAGTGACAGATACCTTTATTCAGGCGATGCCTGGATTAATAGCACTGACTTATGTAATGGCTTTAGTTTTTACGCTAGTTTTTATATTCATTGTTGGTTATAACCCTCACCCAGCCTTTATCGGATTATATATAGCTCTAATGTTTCTTTTAATCATTGGATGTGTGATAATTAGTAATATGTATCAAGACATAATGAGCGGTGATGACGACCTTGCCTCCAGGTTGAAAGAACAAACAGCCTTATCGTTTTTAATATTACATTCTCCAGTGATAATGACTGTGATTGCAGGCTTTGGGGGAGTCATTATGTTTAGCATGCGTAGCATGAGCGAAGGTATATCACCTGGAGGTTTTGGCGTATGATAAACTATGAAAAGATTATTATAATGACTTTGTTTGCATTTTTATTTCTGTGCGTATTAATTCCTTTAGTGCAGGCTAAAGAAACTGTTATCAAAGAACCAAAATGGAACCAAATTTATAATGATTGTCCAAATATATGTCTAGAAATTGTTAACAATAAACCGCATTATATGATAACTAAAAAAATACATAAGGAGGGTATAAATGACATCATTTAAAGGTTTGATTATTTTTGCAATGATGATTATTTTATTGGGATATACTTCTGCATTTGAGTTTGATAACATTGGAGAATATACGGAGCAAGATAGCATAGTAGAAATAAGTAACACGTTTTTATGGTTATACAAAACTGATAAAATAATGGAAATTGAAATTTTACCATGTAATCGTTATTCTACTATTGAAAAATGTCTTGCTCCAAGAGGTAATGATATAATGGTTGGTAAGTTTAATATTTATTCTTTAAAAGATTATGAAGATTTTTTAAACTATATTGATATTTATGATTTGAAACGTTCTAATCAAAAAGTTTTCAAAAATATTGTTTTGAAAAAACAAGTTAATAAAACAATAAATGTTAATAGATATTCAACTAAATGTTCGGATGAAAATAAAGATTCATTAAATTGCAACAAAGTTGTTAATGGTACATATCAGGAAATTGTAAGTACTTGGGAAGAAGTTAATGATTTTGATTTAAAAGCTGGCGAAAATTATACTTTCGGGATCTTTACGGATGTTTCTAACGGAGAACATAAGGATTGGGTTCCAAGCGTTGCAGGTTTTGAAATAGATAAATGGGCAGAATGGCAGGAAAGTTATGAGGTTGGTCTTGTTAGCTGGTTCAAATTGGATAATCCTAGCGGTGCTGTTATAGATTGGACAGAGTACCACGATGGAACTAATGGTAATTCTACCACCAGGGGAGTAGACGGTTATATAAACAAAAGTTTCGACTTTGAAAGGGATAATGACAACTATGTAAATTTTAGTGATGGTGTTTACAATTTTGGTGATTGGGGGGAGTTGACAATGACTGCATGGATAAAGTTAGAATCTTATAACCCAACAGCTGAACAGATGATATATAGTGATAGAAATCCTGGCAGTTTTTTTGCTATAAGGGGAGAGTCTGATAGTACTAATAAAAGAAAATTGCAATTTAACGACGGTGGGGGTAACTTGTTTGCTACAACACAATTAAATCTTGATGAGTGGTATCATGTTGCTATGGTTGTAGAAGATGATGGTGCGGGTGCTGCGGACTTATATTTATACATTAATGGTAGTAATGACGGGACTCATGACGATGCAGTTACTTTAATAAATGGTGCTGTGCCTTGGTTAGGTGGTGAAAAGATAACTGATACTTATTATTTTGACGGTATCATAGACGAGTTTGCAATATGGAACAGAAGTTTAACACCTACTGAGATAAGCGACCTTTATACAGACAAACTAACGCCAATATCTAATAACCCTCCAGTTGTTAATCTAAGTTTTCCCGCAAACGATTCTAATTATAGTAGTAATTCTATAGAACTTAATTTTAATTGTTCTGCATACGATGATATTAACTTAGAAAATGTTACTTTTCAGTTATTTAATGAAGATGATGGTAGTCTTAATTATAGTGAAACTAATACTTCCGGGATTAATAATACAAATTATATTTTTCCGCACATTGTGATACCTGGTAATTATACTTGGAATTGTCTAGCATATGATAACAATACTGCATCTAGCCAGGCGGAGTTTAATTATACATTGGAAATAATATCAATTCCTGATAGTCCGCCAATGGGTAATTTGTATGAACCAGAGGACGCATCATTTTATATAGACGCACCAATACTTGTCAATTTTACTTGTGACGCTTACGATGATAATCAGGTATCTAATGTGAGTCTTGTTATAAATAGTATAAATAATCTTACAAATTCTAGTGGATTAAATAATACTAATTACAGTTTTAGTCAAACGTTTGGTGATGGTAATTACACTTGGACGTGTTCAATATTTGATAATTCTAGTCAAGAGTTCAAACCTACTGAAAGATTTTTCACGGTTAATACTACCGCATTTATAGCATTTATCCAGCCTACAGAGGAAAATGGCACAAATTTCACTACTAATATAATTCCTGCAGCAGTTAACATTACACCTACAACATATTTTAAAAATTGGACTGTATTTTTGTACAATAGTACTAGCCTTTACGATAGTATAACGTTCACAAATTCTACCAGAGAGTTTAATTTCACTGTAGAAAATGACGATAATTATTATCTTAATGCGTCTGTATGGACGCTAACAAACCAGTTTAATTATACTGAGACACGAATATATAATGTGGATTTTAACGTGCCTTTCGTGAATATAACTAGCCCAGAAAATAATACTGTAATAAATACTTTTAATCAAACCATAAATATTAATTATACAATTGAAGATTTTAGTTTAAATGAGTGTTTACTTTCATACGCACGTGCTGCAAGTTTTGAAGATGAGTGGGACGGCTGGACAAACAATAGTCGAGTTTATTTTAACAATACGTGGTCGAGTATTGGGAACAAGTCTGCAGATATTTACGATGGAGGACAGTTAGAAAAGATAATAAATTCTAGCGATTATTCTTATATAGTCTTTGATACGAACTATGTTGATAGTGCGACATTTGAACAGTTTGGTGAAACTACATCCAGCTCAGAAATTTTGGACGGCGATAGATCATACAACATATCCATATTACAAGATGGAGAGGTTGAGATACAGTTTGCAGGAGCAATATGTTTCCCATCTGCTTGTGATAGTACTCAGGTCTTAATCGATAATGTAAGACTTTATAAGACCGATGGCACAGTAATAAAACAAAACAATACAATAAATTGTAGCGAAGATACTACAAATATGACTTATCCGCTATATAATCCTAATTATCTGGATGTTATTTTGTTTGGTATTGATGAGTATAATAATACAAATAGTTCAAGCATAACTCTTTTGAAAAATACTACACAACCGATAATAAATCTAATATCACCTGTGTCGGACTATGGTGTTTTATTACTTGTCAATGAGACATTGCAACTAAATTATACCATCACTGGAAACGCAACAACACTTGACACATGCTGGTACGATTATAATTCGACCAATATTACATTGTCGTCTTGCGAAAATACTACTATCCTGCTTGAGGTGGGTAACACTAATCTGACCTTATACGTAAATGATACTCTCGGGAACTTTAATTCTGAGTTCACTAACTGGAGTTATCGTGCAAGACAAGATAGCGAGAATTATGTTAACACCACCACTTCTGGTGCGATTAATAATTTTAACACGACCATTGAAACCAATGGAACACAAATTACTCTAGCCTATCTTATTTACAACGAGACTAGATACCTTGGGACTATTTCTTCAACAGGAAATACTTACACAATTTCACGCAATCAGCAGGCGCTTATTGTCAATGGCGATAGCGTTAATGCAACTTTTTACTGGAATATTACAATGGAGGATGATTTTAGTTTTAACACTAACGCTAACAATCAGACAGTGAACCCTTTAGGGATATCCACCGTTTGCGATGGGAATAGGACAATAATAAATATGACAATGTATGACGAAGTAACGCAAGAAGTTTTAAACGAGACAACGGATAATACCACGATGAAGGTTATAATGAACCTTTACACTGAAGATAGAAGTACAAGTGTGAAAGATTACAGTTTTCTCTTTACTAGGGAGAATCCTGCAGCGATTTGTATTAATTCTAACCTTACAAATGGTGAGGAATATTCAGCAGATTTTCAGATACAATATTCTGCGAACAATTATTCGTCAGAGTTTTACAATATTTACGACCACAAAATTAATAATAGTAATCTTGAACACAATCTTAGTTTATACATTCTTGACGAAGATAATACTCAAGAGTTTAAGCTTATAGCAAGGGATGCGTCCTACCTGCCAATAGTCGGCGCGTTGATACAAATTGAAAGAAAGTATATAGAGAATGGCACGTTTAACATTGTAGAAGTTCCAAAGACTGATTACTCTGGCACAACTTCTGCGTCACTTCAATTAAACGATGTTGTGTACAATTTCAAGATTTACAAGGATGGTGTCCTAATTGACGAGTTTACGAATGTTATTGCGATATGTCAGACGCCGCTAGTTTCGACTTGTCAGATAGATTTCTCTTCATCGCAAGATGGAATAACAATGCCCGATTTTGAAACTGGCGACGATTTTAATTTTGACATCACATTTGACAAAAGTACGAGAATTATTACTGCGAGTTATGTTATACCTTCTGGAGAACCCTCAGAAGTTGAATTGGTTGTAGAAACGCAAGATGCGGTGAGTGAAAATATTTGCACTGATGTTATCACATCGTCTAGCGGTTATCTATATTGTACAATTCCTGAAAGTTTTGGCAATTCAACAATTAAAGCTGAGTTGTATAAAGACGATTCTTTGGCAGGTTTTGGTTCAATATCTGACAATCAAGACGCTTTCGAGATTTATGACGTAATCCTTGGTATTCTCTCAGTATTAACCTTAATGACTTTGCTGGGTCTTGCTGTGTCAGATAGTCCGGCTATTAGTATAATCTTTATTGTACTCGGCATAATGTTTTTATCTTCAACTTTCCTTATCAATAGTAACGGTTTCTTTGGAGCAACAGCTACAATCCTTTTCCTTGTAATTGCGGGAATAATATTTTTAATTAAAGCTGCGAGGAGAACATAAAATGGCTGGAAGTCAATTAACGTTAACAGTAAGTTTGGTGATGATATCGCTATTCGCAGTAGCAATTCTGGGATATTCTTACGGTTTTGCTACCGATAATGACGCAGCACTTAACCTTGCCAATGATGATTCTCTCTCTTCGCTTAATGTTAGCACAAGAAGTAACCTTTCAACGTATAAGGGTGAATCAGAAGAGACTTACAGGTCAATAGTTAACTCTTCAACCGGTGAAGGAAGCGATGTAGTAAAAACTGCCGGTTCTTTCTCGATAACATGGGGCAACGTTTTCGGGATAACAAAAAACATATTCGATGTTGGTTATAAAAAGATTTTTGGCTCAGGAGACAATTTTGGAATATTTCTGTCATCGTTTTTCGGGATTATCGGTTTAATGATTGCGTTATACCTAATTAAAACTTGGAGAGGTAATCCTTAAAATGGTAGACTATTTGTACAATCTTCCAAACTCTACAGACCTTGACGAGATATCCACAGATATAATTACTATAACTCCAAGCCTATCAGGCTTCTTCCTCTTTGTGGTTTTTCTTTTATTCTTCATTGGCGGTTCTACCAGGCAAAAAATAAGAACAGGTACCGCCGATTATTCGGCATGGGCGGTAGTTGGAAGCGTTGCTATGTGGCTCCTGGCGTTAATAATGTCGGTTAGATCAGGCTTTATACAGTTTGACTGGCTAATTATCTCGGTGGTTATCTCGATTGGTTCTGCTACATGGTTCTTTTTAGACAGAAAAGTTAGCGAAATATGATGTAACAATGTAACGCCACATTTATAATTATAATTTGTTATAAGAAATTAATGAAAAATAAATTTGAACAATCCTTGAAAGGAGGTAATGTAATCAAATGAATATGAATAAGAAGGGTCAGACAGGTGGTCTGATTAGCAGTCTTGTGATGGGTACTGCTGGTCTTGTTATTGGTGTTATCATTGCTTTCGTTATTGTTTCTACATTAACTGGTTCTGACTTGCTAACATCCGGTAGTCCAGAAGATAACGCTACTGACAGACTTGCTGGTAATTTTACTGAAGGTGTTGATGAAGTTTCAAGTAAGATTCCGACCGTGATGCTCGTGGCAGCTATTGTTCTAGTCCTTGGTGTTTTAGTCCTACTTGTAGCGGCTTGGCAAAGGATGAGAATGGGTGCTAGTATTTAATTGATTTCAATATGACAATATGCTGAACTCTAAAAAAGGGCAAACAAAAACTGGACTAGTTTTAGGTTTAGTTATGGGCGTTGCTTTTTTAATTATTAGCGTGATAATTGCATTTGTTATAGTGACATCTATTACAGATACAGACCTATTGACCGATAGTAGAACTAGTGAGAGTGTAGTAAATGAAAGTAGTGCTTGGATAAACTCTACCGGATACCAACTTGCAGGACTTGATACTAATTATGTTCCTGGAACCATAGTCATAGATAGTGCTTACAATAACACTAGTGGTGATTTAATTCCATCAACAAATTATAGTATAAGTTCTACAGGTTTACTGACAAACGCTACAATTGCCACTTATGCTGACGTTAATGTGTCTTACACTTATTCCATATACTCGGCCGAAGAACAATCCTCTGACAATTTGAGAGGTAATTTTAGTAGCGGTATAGATAATGTTTCAGGAAAAATACCGACGGTTATGTTGATAGCTGCGATAGTGTTAGTCCTTGGAATTTTAATACTGCTAATAGAGGCATGGAGAAGAATGCGAATAGGTGGAAGTATTTAAGATTTTTTTTTATTTTTTTTTTGAAAATTAGTAATTAAATAGTAGGAGGAAAAAAGTAAAATGGTATTTAAAAACAAAAAAGGTAAGAAAGTTTATGTATTAAGAAAATAATATATCAATAATCATGAACTAAATTAAATCAGGAGGTGAAAGATGCCTTGTTATACAGTAGAAAAAAGAACGTATACAAAGAAGAAGTATAGCCCAATGGTTAAGAGAAAAGCCAGGAAGGAGTACAAAAGTTACAAGAAAGATGTAGATGATATTAGTAAGTACAAGAAAAAGCCAATCTTGACTTACAAGGGTAGAACATTAATTAAATAGGTTTACAATAATTATCCATAATTATAATTTATGAAAATCACTAAGTCTAAACGTAGGAATAAAGAGTATAAGGTCAGACTAAGATCTGGAAAAGTCATACATTTCGCTGACCCTGATATGCCGGAATTCCCTGGAACTAAAAGGGGTGACAGTTATTGCGCAAGAAGTTACGGTATCGGTAAAAAGTATGATGTTCTTAGTGATAAGACAAGCCCTAACTACTGGAGTAGAAAGCTTTGGAGTTGCAGGGGTAAGAAATCTGTCTCAAAAAAGAAATTTTTTGGTAAAAAGATAGGTTAAATGTTTACTTTTTAATTTTTTGTTCTGAGAATGGCTGTATCGGCTAAATAGATACTTTTCTTATGATTTTTATGTATAAACGATTCGAGTATTGGTAGGATGAGAGTATAGTGTCTGGGATATTTTGATTTTAGGAACTCAATCTCGTCGTCTGTTAACATCTATATTATAAAACAAATATGTTTAAATAATTATTTATTATTTTTTACATCAGAGTATTATCAAGTGTTCTCGCCCTGGGGGTTTTGCATGTTTTCTCCCAGGGTTATTTTAAATTCTACATTTTAAAGTAATCACACAAAATATATAAAGAATAATGTTGTAGAAATAGTACAACTTTTTATAAGGTTGTTTGAACGGAACGAAATGGAATTAGATAAGAGGTATAACATAAAGGTTGAAGTCGCAGGCAAAATATTATATTATTCTAACTGTGAAGTTATTGGTATTGATAATAATTTTGTGACGTTTATTGATTCTCATACCAAGCAACCTATTTCTTATAACTTAAATGTAATCGTATTCTATGAGCCTTATTTGGGGGTGGAGAAATGAGTATAGAATTATGGTTGACTGATAAAGAAAGAGGTGCTGCAATGTGTATTGAAGACATTGATAATGAGATTAAAAGGCAAGAAAAAGAAGAAATTATACCTTTTGAAAAACCGACAAATAATGATAAACAAAAACAAAGCAACTTATGTATTGATTGTGGCAAGGCATGTTCTGGATTAAGATGTATTACTTGTCATGAAAAAACTTTTGAATTTTATGTTGGAAGATTCAAATTTAAAAGTAAGAAAGAATTAGATTTAGTCATAAAACAAAAGATAAAAAAGGCAGAGAAAAATGTAAAATTATACGATGAACTTCTTTTGACTGTTGTTAATGAACTTCATGAAGAAGTAAAAAAGCGAAATTATAAAGTGACATGTATAAAAATACTTGATTGGGATGGTCAGGTTGGAAGATGGTCTTTTTGTAGGGATAGATTTAGGGGAGGTATATTTGTTATAGGTTTTTTTGAACCAATAAAAGAATGGCATGGAGTAACTTTGTATCCTCATAAACGAAATAATAATCCAAAAAGTAGTCTTATACTTTCATTAAGACAAAAATGGAGTGAGAGTGTTAAAAGAAGAAGTTCTTTTGTACGATGTGAGATTTGTAGGAATTATAATCCTCAATTACATCATGATAATATTAGTTTTAATGAGATTTTTAATATTTGCTACAATTTTTTTTCTGATAAAGAAAAATCAGAAGGCGTCGGAGATGATTGGTGGTTGCACGAACAAGAAGCTGATGCAATTCCTGATGAACATCCAGCTGTAAAAAAAATGTTAGAATTGCATAATAAAGTAAAATATCGTTGGCTATGTAGTTATTGTCATAAAAAAGAACATTCAAAATTAAACAAGGTGGAAAATAATGATAGCATTTAAAGATTTTAATAGGATTAATTCTCTTCCCGATATTCATCAAAAACATAGAGAATGGCTTAAACCTTATGTTAATAAAAAATATTCTATAGCTGAGGAAGGAAAACATAAGGTTAAATGGGCAACGTCTGGAGAATTTTATAATGATAGCAAATATAACTGCAATATTAACTGTGTGGGAAGATTAAAAAATAGAAGCATAATAGAATTTGATGGAGACCCTCAAAAAGCAAAAGAAGCTTTTGAGATAGTAAAACAAAAGTTTAAAGATAATGGTTGGGGTTACATTCTATCAACACATAATAGCAAGAAGTCTGATTATCTGTGGATAGAGTTTAATCGGGATATGAAGGATAAGGAAATTGAGGCTTTTCTATCATGGGTTTGTCCAGAAGGAGCAGAAATTGATTTAAATTTTGCTTCACAAAAAAAAGTATTTCCTTGTCTTTACGCAATACACTGGAAATATTCTTATGAAAGAGAAATGCCCTTAGAATATTTTGAAGGTGAACAAATTGATTTTGATTCTCTGAATATACCAATGAATAAAAAAATTAAAAAAACTATAATAAATCAGGAAGGGTTTAGCTATCAAACATATAAAGCTGCCAAGGTCTTTAATAAAAAAGAACAGGCGAAACAGTTTGAGAAAATACAACCTTTATTTTATGACAAAAATGGTCTTTGGTGGCTCTGGAACCCTGAATTATTCAAATGGGAAATTGTTGATGAGGTTGACATTTTAAATGTTGTAGAATCCGCAACAGGTGCGGATGTTATAACTCCTAAAGAAAGAACACTTATTTTAAATTCTTTGAAACAGGAAGGAAGGAAGATGATGCCAAAACAAATAAAATCTTCATGGATACAATTCTATGACAAAATTTATGATATAGAAACTGGAGATTTAATCGAAGCTAGTCCAGATTATTTTGTCACAAATCCAACACCCTATTCTTTAAATGGTTCTGAAGAAACACCAACAATGGACAAAATTTTTGAAGAATGGGTAGGAACTGAGAATGTTCAAACACTTTACGAAATATTAGCCTATTGTCTTATTCCGGATTATCCAATAAGTAGAATATTTTGTTTTTTTGGTGGTGGGATGAACGGAAAAAGTAAATTTTTAGAATTATTACATAAATTCATTGGAAAAGATAATTGTTGTTCAACAGAACTAGATACTCTGCTAAACAGTAGGTTTGAAGTGACAAGATTGCATAAGAAATTGGTATGTATGATGGGAGAAACAAACTTTAATGAGATGAGTAAGACATCAATCCTGAAAAAGTTAAGCGGTGGGGATTTAATTGGTTTTGAATACAAAAATAAAAATCCTTTCCAGGAGAAAAATTATGCAAAAATAATAATTGCTACAAACAGTCTTCCTACAACATCCGATAAGACTATAGGTTTCTATAGGCGATGGATGATTGTTGATTTTCCTAACCAATTTACAGAAAAAAAGGACATTTTGGCTTATATTCCAGAGAGTGAATATCATTCTTTGGCTACTAAATGTTGTAAGATTTTATCCAAATTATTAAAGAATAGAGGCTTCAAAAATGAAGGAACAATAGAAGAACGCATTAAAAACTATGAAAATAAGAGCAATTTTGTAGGAATGTTCCTTGAACGCTTCACACAAAAACAAGGTAATGGTTATATAACTAAAGCAGAATTCTATAGAAAGTTCCTTGAATTTTGTAAAGAAAACAAGTACAGAGAGATGTCAGAGAAGTCTGTAAGCCAAAAATTAATCTCTGAAGGAATTGAGTCAGAAAAGAAGTATTTTAATTGGATTCACGACGGTAAAGGAGGTCAAGTAAGATGTTGGATTGGAATAAAATGGAAAGACGACTAGACGGATTAGACAGATTAGACAGGAGTTTCACTTACTTTCTATACATGGGAACTGAGTGGGGATTGCTGTCTAATCTGTCTACCTGTCTAGTATTTCTAAAAAGTAGTAACAAATCACACTCTCTGGAACTAAATCAAGGTCTTTTCTATGAAAGCAGAAGTCATCAACAAGTGTTAGAGGATTTATCTCCTATCACCTCTTTTTTAACAACAGGCAGAGCGAGGCAATGTTTTTCTGTGTCGTGCCGAGCAATGAAGCCTTGTTCCAGGGAGATTTTATGTTAAAATGGGTCAAGATGAAATAGTAAAACAGCTGAAGAAGTATGAGTGGTTAACTGTAAGGGAACTCTCACAATTAACTAAGATAGGCAAAACTAGTGTTAGTTGTGCTGTTAAGAGGTTGTATGATAATGGAGAACTGTTAAGAAAGGTAGTCAGTCTTAACAATAATTATAATCATGTGGCTTACAAATATAAATTAAAGGAATATGAACCGTAATGGCAGAGAAATTATCAGCAGAGAAATACGAATGCAGGCATTGTCAGGCAAGATTCCGGCACAAGGTAAATTATGTCAACCACTTGAAAAAGTGTCCTTACAGATGGCGAGAGAGCTAATTTTGGACATTGTAGAGCTAGCCAGGGGCTACTTAGGTGTAGTTATCATGTCTTATCTGATGTGGACAGGTGTTGTCACAGGATAATGAAACCAAAAGTATTTAAATATTAAATAATTAAATAATGTATGA
>Ga0180433_10004298_pt1 | contig 20112 bp, 11 predicted proteins | sample SS_ome_8_FD_132980 | JGI IMG/M metagenome (GOLD analysis project Ga0180433, IMG submission 132980) | Hypersaline lake sediment archaeal communities from the Salton Sea, California, USA - SS_1_D_1 metaG | ecosystem: Environmental > Aquatic > Non-marine Saline and Alkaline > Hypersaline >... | reverse complement strand
TATCAATAATTCACCAAAAAATTTACGCTCAACAAGTTGAGCAAGACACAATAAAAAATTACAGACTGGAAGAGATTGTGATCAAATCTCCCAAATATAATAAGGACATATTTGAAATACCTGCCGCCGCATCGATGGTCGCCGGCCGTCAGATTGAAAACAGTAAAGCGGATAACCTGACGGATATCTCTTCGATTGTGCCTAACTTTTTCATGCCCGACTATGGCTCGAAGCTAACCTCACCGGTCTATATACGGGGCATTGGCAATCGCATAAATACCCCCTCGGTAGGATTATATGTTGATGAAATTCCTTATTTCGAAAAGGCTGCATTTAATTTTGATTTTTATAATGTAGAAAGGATAGAGGTTTTGAGAGGACCGCAGGGAACCCTATACGGCCGCAATACTATGGGCGGTCTTATAAATGTAATAACCAACAGTCCGGGTAAAGACCAGTCAACTACTATCTCTGTAGATTATGGTAACTTTAACCAAATACAATCCAATATCACACATAACCAACCCGTTAATAAATCATTGTCCCTCCTGGCAAGTTTGAACCAGAAACACAATGACGGATTTCATCAAAATACATTTACAAATAGTGCTGTCGATAAAATAAACAGCTACTCGGGACAACTGAAAGCGATGTTTGCCCCATCTGAAAAATTTAACGCAAATGCCAATTTTCAATATGAGGACAGCCGGCAGGGAGGCTATCCTTATGCAATTTATAACGATGATTTAATGCAGGCAGAAGATATAAGCTATAACAAAAAAAGTATTTATAACCGTAAAATGCTTTCGGCAGGACTGAACCTGAAGTATTCGGCACCAGGATTCTGTATAAGATCCGTCAGCAGTCTGCAATCGCTCAATGACCTTCAGCAAATTGACCAGGATTTTACCCCGCAGTCAATGTTTTTTGTAACACAAGACCAGAACCTGCAAATGCTGGCACAGGAAATAAATATCAGATCTGACTCTCAAAACCGTTATAATTGGCTTTTCGGAGTTTTTGCCTTTAAGCAGCTTCTGGATAAAACAGTAGGAGTAGAGTATGGCGTTGATGCTATCGAAAAATATCATTTACCCTATTCATCCTATTCTTATGAAAAAATATACGATAATACCAATTCAGGAATAGCGTTTTTTCATCAATCTACTTTAACATTAGAAAAATTATCTGTTTCTGCCGGCATACGTGCAGACTATGAAAAAGCGACGCTTGATTATCTTCACGATAAATTTATTAACGGCAATACAAGTAATGCGGCTGACCTCGAAAGTAATATGGATTTTTTTGAAATTTTACCGAAAGTAGCTCTCAAATATAGTATAAATAAATATTTAGTTCCTTATTTAACTCTGGCAAAAGGATACAATTCGGGAGGATTCAATTCTACCTTTGATCGAGAGGAAGACCGGTCTTATGAACCGGAGCGATCATGGAACTACGAAGCCGGCGTAAAAGCAAAATGGCTTCAACAGCGTGTTTATGCCAATCTGGCTTTTTTCTATATCGACTGGACCAACCAGCAAATATACCAGACAGTGCCGAGCGGAACAGGTTCCATGCTCACCAACGCAGGAAAATCGGAAAGCAAAGGCGTTGAGCTTGAATTAAAAACCCTGCCGGCAAAAAATCTTGAAACATGGCTGACATTTGGATATAATGAAGCAAAATTTATTGAATACATAAAAAATGAAGATGAGATTTACAGCGGTAACTATCTCCCCTATGTTCCCCGATATTCATTTAATCTGGGAGGTAATTACATAGTTGATATAAAAGCAGGATGGCTTGACAGAATAAAAGTCCGTCTCTGTTACAAAGGTTTCGGCAAACATTACTGGCATGAATCCAATGAAGCTTTTCAGGATTATTACGGATTACTTGATCATCGCATAAGCTTTGTTAAAGACAAAGTTATTTTTTCATTCTGGGGAAAAAACATACTTGATACTAAATATAACTCTTTCTATTTTCAGGCAATGGCAAATTCATATGCACAGATAGGCAGACCCGCAACTATGGGAGTTAACCTCAAAATATCATTTTAAAATAAATGAATAAAAAAGAAACAAACAAATATTTCACGCTCCTCAGCCTTTACCTTGGACAGTCGATCCCGATGAGTTTTTTTTCCACTGTAGTACCGGTCATTATGCGTATGGAAAACTACTCTCTGGAATCCATCGGTTATCTGCAACTCATCAAACTGCCATGGATAATAAAATTTTTATGGGCTCCGCTGGTAGATAAAACCAGTAGTAATACAAGACAATACCGTCGATGGATACTGGCTTCTGAAATATTTTACGCAATAGTCATTTTTTCCATCGGATTCATGGACCTGAAAATTAATTTCACTGCTATAATAATTTTTATGATAATTGCTTTTTTGGCATCGGCAACACAGGATATAGCTACCGATGCCTTTGCCATCCTGATATTAAAAGAACGTGAACGCAGTCTTGGCAACAGCATGCAGACTGCCGGCAGTTTCATCGGTACCCTCATGGGCAGCGGGGTCTTACTCATAATATATTATTACTGTGGCTGGAAATACCTGTTGTTTGCACTGGCTGCATTTGTCCTTGTAGCCTTAATTCCGGTCTCTCTTTACCCTGCAAAAAATCAAAGTGCATCACAAAAATCCGGTAAAAACATTTCCCTGCTTGAATTTGCAATGTTCTTCAAACAGAAAAAGATCGGACGCCATCTGATATTATTATTCATTTTCTATTCAGGATTAATAGGCATTCTGACAATGATAAAGCCGTATATGGTCGATTTAGGATATAATGTTAAAGAAATAGGCTTCATTTCCGGTATCTTCGGAACAGCCACCGGGACGCTGATGACCATCCCTGCAGGAATAATAATCAGAAAAAAAGGATTAAAAAAATCTATCCGGGCCTTTCAATGCTTTAATCTTTTTTCAGCCTGTTTTTTCTTTTTCCTTACATTCACATCCCATCCGCTGTATCTCATTTATATAGGAGTGGCAATACTCTGGGGTGCTTATGCCATGTCTTCAGTATTTATTTTCACCCTTGCAATGAAAATTGTGAGAAAAGGCCGGGAGGGAACTGACTTTACAATACAAATCGTAATCACCCACTTTAGCAGTCTCATAATTTCTGTTATGAGTGGAAAACTGGCTGATGCTATTACTTACAGGGGACTTTTTGTGACGGAAATATTACTATGTTCACTTGTTCTTATTTTGATTCCCTTTATCTTTAAAAATAATTTTTACAGCCGATATGCAAATACCTGAAAAACTTATTCAAAAATATAATGTACCTGTACCACGATACACCAGCTATCCCCCTGCAAATTTTTTTTCAGATCAATTTGGACCTGACAACTATATCAATGCCATAGAAAACTCCAACACCGAATGGCCGGAAAATATATCTCTTTACATCCATATTCCTTTTTGTCCGAAACTTTGCTATTTCTGCGGATGCAACACAAATATTACACGTGATAAAAATAAGATGCATAATTACATTGATACTATTAAAAAAGAAGTATTAATGGTAAAAAAAATACTGAACCCTTCGAGAAAAGTATCACAAGTACACTGGGGGGGAGGAACTCCCAATTCACTTCCCTTTGAAATGATCAGGGAATTAATGGAACTTATATATAACAACTTTTCCTTTATTGATAATCCTGAAATAGCTATAGAATGCCACCCTGCCCTGCTTGATGAACATTATACCGAACAACTTGTAATAACGGGATTTAACAGGATCAGTCTGGGCATACAGGATTTTCGGCAGGAAGTACTAAATAATGTAAACCGTGATGCACCCAAAGTACCTGTAAAAGAAATTGTGGGTTGGATAAAAAACCAAGAAAACACAGGGGTTAATCTGGACTTTATTTACGGATTGCCATTTCAGAACATTAATACTTTTTCTGAAACCATTGAGAAAGCAGTGGAAATATCGCCCGACCGGCTGGTTACTTTTTCATACGCACATGTGCCCTGGCTGAAAAAACATCAAAAAATCCTTGAGTCAAAAGGATTGCCCTCAGCAAGGGAAAAACTGGATATGTTTCTGGCAGGTTATGAAATTCTGACCCGAAGCGGCTATATTCCTATCGGCCTGGACCACTATGCTAAAAAAAATGACGAGCTAAGCATTGCCCTGAAAAACCGCTCCCTTCATCGAAATTTTCAGGGATATTGTACCAGGGAGACAACGGGACAGGTTTACGCTTTCGGCGCTACCGGAATCAGTCAGCTCGAAAGCGCTTACGCACAGAATGAAAAGAAGGTCACTGAATATATTAAAGAAATAAATAAAGAAAATTTCACTACAAAAAAAGGTTACCTGCTTAATGAAAAAGAAAAAATCATACGATATGTTATCACCGAAATAATGTGTAATGAATATGTATCGCTTGAAGAGAGCGCTGAAAAATTCAACATATCTGTATCTGAAATTAAAGATGCGGTGTATTTCGATATGGAAAATTTTAAAAATTTTATTAGTGAAGGATTGTTGACAACAGAAAACGAAAATGCTTTCAGAGTAACAGAGACAGGCAGATTTTTCATAAGAAATATCGCCTCGAAGTTCGATCCGAATCTTAATGCCGGATCGAAACGGTTTTCAAAAGCTCTTTGAAACAAAAAACGCAACAAATTGTAAATACGTAAAAAAATCACGTAATGGAAGATTCAAAAAATATTAATGTTGCCATTGCAGGAGCCGGCCTGACCGGTCTTACAATAGGCTTTTATTTAAAAAAAGCAGGAATTAATTTCAAAATATTTGAAAAATCCGATCGCGCCGGTGGGGTTATACGGACACATCACGAAAATGGATTCACGTATGAATCGGGTCCCAATACAGGCGTACTTAATCGTTCCCAGGCAGTTGAATTATTGGAAGACCTTGAAAACGACTGTAAGCTGGAAATTGCAGATGATACGGCAAAAGCCAGGTGGATATGGAAAAACAACCGGTGGGAGCCCCTGCCGGCAGGAATGATAAAAGGAATTACCACTCCCTTGTTCACTTTTCATGACAAATTAGGTCTGCTGGCCGAACCTTTTCGTAAAAAAGGTGAAAATCCCAATGAAACTCTCTCGGAACTTGTTTTACGCCGAATGGGCAAAAGTTTTCTCAATTATGCCATAGATCCGTTTATCCTGGGAATATACTCAGGTGATCCTGGCAGATTAGTGACAAAATACGCATTTCCAAAACTTTACCAACTGGAACAGGACTACGGGAGTTTTATCGGAGGAGCAGTAAAAAAATCAATGGAAACAAAAAGTGAATTAGACAAAAAAGTAACCAAGGAAATTTTTTCTGTAGAAGGGGGACTGGAAAACCTAATAAAAGCTCTTGTAAAAAATATCGGCGAAAAGAATATAAAACTCAACTGCAAAGATATCCTATTCATTAATAAAGATGATAAATATGTTGAAAATAAGGATAATGAAGAATTCACTCATGTGGTCTCTGCCACCGGTGCCCACGAACTGAAAAATTTGTTTCCTTTTATAGAAAAAGAAAATATCGATACTATTTCCAGGATGGAGTACTCAAAAGTTGTGCAAATTTCAGTTGGATTTAAAACGTGGGAAGGAATTCCGCTAAATGCATTTGGCGGACTTGTCCCCTTTATTGAGCAGCGCCCCATTTTGGGAGTATTGTTTATTTCTTCATTCCTGAAAAACCGAGCGCCCCATGATGGAGCACTGCTTTCTGTTTTTATGGGAGGAATAAGAAAACCTGAAATGATAGTCCTGACAGATGATGAAATCATCAGCATAGTTGAGAAAGAGCTCAAAAAAATGCTTAAGTTAAAACATTTTAATCCCGATTTGCTGAAAATATTCAGATACCAGCATGCCATTCCTCAATATAGCTTTGAATCAGAAGATAAACTAAAAACCATTGAGCAGCTTGAAGCACGTTTTCCGGGTCTGATACTTGCAGGAAATACCCGAGACGGCATCGGAATAGCCGACAGGATCAAGCAGGGTAAGAGTATTGGTATGGATATAATTGAGTCTGTATAAAATTTCAGACTGTATTATGAAAGTCTAAAAATGATTATTTGTAAACAGTAAATTCTAACTTGTCCGGCTTCAAAAGTTTTATCCTCCTGATTCATTCATGAGGGCTTTGTCCTCCGAGTTTATCAAGGAGGGCCTTGTCAGCCGGATTTATTAAGAGGGACTTTGTCAGCGAACTTTCTATACCAGACTCCTAAATTTACAGAAGAAAAAATTATCAAAATACATTGAAGTTTAAATTATGAACCTGATGCTATTTCATTTGATCGAAGTAATTAACTGATAAAAATTTTAAACTCATGAACACCGAAAAAACAGCTATTTTGCTCATGAATATCGGCAGTCCTGATAAACCACGGTTATTGGCGGTCTGGAAATACCTTACCAGATTTCTGAACGATAAATATGTGATTGATCTACCCTGGTTACTCCGGAAATTTCTTGTGAATTTTATTATTATTCCTTTCCGGGTAAAAAAATCAACACTTTTATATAAAAACATATGGACTGACAAGGGCTCCCCGCTGATTTATCATTCATTGGAAACGGGAAAAAATCTTCAGAAAATGCTTGGCAATAATTTCAAAATCTTTGTAGCAATGCGTTACAGTGAACCAGACTACAAGACAGCACTCAGAGAAATCAGGCAGGAAAAATTTAACCGGCTAATACTGATTCCCCTGTTTCCGCAATATGCCATGTCAACTACCGGATCGGCTGTGAATGCAGTTAAAAAGGAAATAGTAAAACAAAAAATGGAAATTGAGCTGACAATAGCAGACCAATTTTATAATCATCCGAAATTCATCGATGCTTTTGTAAAACAGGCAGAAAAGTATGGCCTGGATAAGTTTGATCACATTATATTTTCATACCATGGTCTTCCTCTCAGGCAACTTGAAAAAAGCCATCCGGGAATTAAAGTGAAAGACTGTGACTGCGAGCTTAGGATCCCTGAACATGGTCACCATTGTTACCGTGCCACATGCTATGCAACTACACATCTGCTGGCTGATAAACTCGGATTAAAATCCGGTAAATATACAACATCCTTCCAGTCACGACTATCACGAAACTGGATGGAACCATTTACCGATAAAGTTTTACTTTCGAAGCTTCAGGAAGACAAGAGGCGAATACTTATTATAGCTCCGTCATTTGTAATCGACTGTCTTGAAACTTTGATTGAAATAGGTGAGGATTACCGGAAAACCTTTCTTGAAAAGGGAGGCGAAGAACTGCAACTTGTGGAGAGCCTTAACTCTAGTCCATTATGGATTGAAACACTGAAAACTATAATAAATGAACATGAAAAAAACTCCCGGCAAATGAGTCGTTAATCAGCATTAATTCTTTTACTAATAATAACATTTTCTTGTATTTCCACTTTTCAGAAATGACTTAGGCATTATTACGAAACAACCTGAACATTTAGGCTTGTTCTTTTTGCTTTTTACTGAATTAAAATTTTTCGCCATAGCTATGGCTATGCCTCAAAATTTTGCTTTGTTAAAAACAAAAATAACTTCGCCTATTTTATTCACTTTATTTCGCAACAAAGCCTTAGGAATTAAAATTCAACAAGAAGTGTTTTACCATTTTTACTATCTTCATCAGCTTCTATATGCGAATAAGTTTTCATATTATCCGGTTGCTCGCCGATTTTAACTGTATATCCCCCGTCTTTGAAAACTTTTGGCTTAAATTTATTCCCTTTTATTCTTACCGTATATACAATTTCTCCGGTTGGTTCATAGATAACCTGAACAACAGGCTTGCTAATACCAGAAACCTGTATCTCCGGTAAATATGTAATAGCTTTTCGACCATAGTTATCCATTTGATCAATGACAACCGGCCATCCCTTGTATTGTTCCGCATCATCAGACGTTACATCAACTCCACGTGGCCAACATTCTATTGTGATTTTACGACTTTTTGTGTTAAATCTGACTAATCCGTAACCAGCGGCACGCTCTCCCCATTCACCTCCCCATTTGTTTTTTCTATCTTCACTCGGATTAGCATATGCATACATAGTAACTTTATTGCGGAAACCATCATAATAATCTCCCAATCCCTCAAGCGGTCCCTCAACCGGCTCTCCGTCAGGTTCATTTTTAGGCGTCCACCATCTATTGTAATAATTGACAACAGATGGTACACAAAATGAAAATCCGGCATCCCTGAATTGATTGACACCATGATGAATTACCGTTGCCAGATGTTGATCTCCGGCAATATGAAACCCAAAAAATTTACACATGGCTTTTAAGGCACGGTTTCTTGCAGTTTGAGGCCATCCGTTGGAATCCATATCAGCGATCAGTGCATAATTATACTTGCCATGTCTATGAGCTGCATTAGCAAATACCGTTTGTGAAAGTACAACTTTCATATTGACATCCTGCCAATCCTGTCCCCATTCATTGAGAAACATGAGTTGCCGGTCACCTAAAATTTTCCCCTCCGGCAGATCGACTATTTTCGGATCATAATCGGGATCAGTAATATGATCAGGCCGGGGGCCCATCGGTGGTATCAGACCTTTAGGTCCTGTCTTGAATTTCCTGTCTTCAACTACAGCAAAATCTACCTTACCAATTCTCAGTGAAGTATAATAAACCCCAATACCCTGCTCTATAGGAGTTGGGTCATAAGCGTCCGGTAAATGCCAGGATTGTGCATTTTGAACTGAATTAACATATTGGGGAGAATAATAATAACCTCCATCACTTCCGGCGGGACTGGATGCTTTGATGCCGCTTTCACCCCACAGATTCCCCTGGCCTATATCGTGATCATCGGGTATACAAATCGTAGGCCGGTCTTTTATAATTTCCCCAAACTCCTGACCGAACAACAACCATGCTTGCTGATGCAATTTATGATCATAAGACTGGTCGCCTGAAAAAAATAATAAATCCGGATCCTGATATTTAAGATTTCTGATAATATCCGGTTTTAAACGTCGATCATAGTTACCATTTCCGGTAAACGCCGCGACAACGATTTCTTCCTTCTCTACAGGATCTTTTCTGATAATCCCTTCATATTCAGCTTTTCCATCGGCAGCAAGAATCCGGTAATAATAATTATGGGACATATCCCATTGCTCAATATGGAAATGGGCTGTCCAACGCTTTTTATCCTCCTGTGGCCAACCATAAAATTCCTCGCTGACCACAGTAGCAGCAATTGTCTTCCATGAACCATCCTTTTTAACTTGTAATTTAACCACCTTATCTACATCATCATCAAGAGGATAAAGCTGTGCCGTCATTTTTAACGTATTATCACTAACAGTATAAAGTGCAAAACAGATTGCGTCTTCAACAGGAACATCAGTATTCAACCAATTATCACCAACAGGTTTCTGAGCCTCACCTGAAAAAGTCATTGTCAAAACAAAAATGACAATGAATAAATTTTTTTTCTTTAGCATAATTTTATTTTTTATTTGATAATATTATTTAAATTAATCAAGTAAATATTTTAGCGATAAACGCAAATTATTATTCAAACTAATTTTTGCATTATTATAAAATCAAAGTCACCCTGCCATTCATTCGAATAATTATAAAGTGAAAGTCTTGGACAAAATAACTGTAAAACCAGTTGAAGCCCCGAGCTGCGTACCATTAAAATATTGATAAACGGGAATGTCAACCATAGCCGAAATATACCACTCTTCTTTCAATACATAATTTATCTGTGGTGCAAGAAATAAGATATTACTTCCTGATGACTCCTTCTTATCTCCGGCAATCCTGTCAGTTCCGCGTATTTCATTTCTCAATTGCATTATGGCTGTCCAGTCGCCTTTAATTGCCATCAAATGTTTGGAAACATAAAAGGAGTTATATAAGGATGTGCCTAATTTATAATCTTTCTTGTTTCGTGCATTTACCTCCATTCTATTTGTTAAAAAAAACCGCATCCCTGTTGCCGAATTTTCTTTGACAAATGAAGTACTTAGAACCATTCCATAAGCTCCTATTGTGGGTTGCACTTCAATCGGAAGTTCTATATTATTTACATATTGATATTCGCGGGAAAAAGGAATTTTAGGTCCGGCCGCACCTGTAATATAAAATCTTTTTGCATGATCCGAATAAATGCTGTGTTTACCAAGAATAACAATATTGGAAAATCCTTTACCAATATGTGGATTTTGGGAATGAACATAATTATAGGTTTTATTCAAAAAATAACCAGCCTCCATTTCCATGGTAAATTTTGAATTGACCCCATAGCCAACAATAGCAGAAAGATAATTATAATTAGCATCTTTGATATATAGAAAATCAGAGGGATTTGAGCCCTTATAATATCTCTTACTTTGTCCGAATTTATAAAAAGAAATAAATCTAAAAGAATTTTTTTCAAGAACCAAAAGATTATTAGTTCCACCGACAGGATTAACAGATGAAAGGCATTGTGCACTTGTCACCAATGGAAATATTGCTATCAAAGTTATTATATAAGGTATCCACTTAATTTTCATAAAACTACAATGATAATACTTTTGGTTTCCGACTGCGTGCTGCCATTTGTTATTTCACATGTAACCGTTCTTTCTCCTATCTCACAAGGACCTGCAGAAAAATAAATTTCAGACGGTTTATCGGTCGGAGATATTTCACCTGCATCTTTCGACCAAAAATATTCCAGTTGGCTACCTGTTGCAATTGCTGTTATTTTAGTATTTTCTGATGGAGCAATTGTATCTTTTTCTGTAACAAGCGATTGAAACACAAGGTCTTCAGCCGGTCCCTCTTCTTCTTCCGCTTTACTGCAATTTAAAAGAATCAAGTTTAATGCAATAACAGCTAAATACAAAATAAATTTATTATTCATTATCACTGTTGTTTATAAATTTTTAATCGTCTTTAACACACCGAATCGAAAGTCCGGAGTTTTTAGTATATGTATTATATCGCCCCACAGATGATTTGTGTGCACCAAGACACCGCCGCCATGCTTTACTGTCATCAAATTCAGTGGAACTCCACATATATTCTGATTTTGTTATATTGTAATACAAACTTCCGAAAAGTAATCCTCCTGCCATCCTTGCATCATATCCTGAATCTCCTCCTACTTTTAATCTGTCACCAACGGGTGAACCTCTCCAGCAATTCACCATATCAGCCTGCTGCCTCGTCATACCAAGATGCATTTCCAAAATTTTAAATTCTTCGTCCGAAGGAATATGCCAGCCACTGGGACAAATACCCTGGGCTCCTTCAGCGTCGGAACCATTCATAGCAACATCCCATGAATATAAACGACCGTAATCAAGCTCGTATGTAGTATCATTATCGAAAACATAACTTTCTATAGCTGTACTATCCGGTGCATGTGTTACACGGAGATTTTGTCTCATCCATATCTGATCACCTATTCTGGCAAAACCGTAAGCGTTTCCGTCTATATCGAGCACCACATCAACGAGACTGACAGTATCCTTCAAAACCTGTTGACCGGCATCGCCTATGGTTAAAATATACATTCCGGCAGACAAGCTGTCAATATCTTTGGTTGTGGCTCCGTTAGACCACAAAAATGTATAGGGAGGAGAACCCCCGCTCACATCTGTTTCTATGGCTCCATCCTCTTTTCCTGTTTCTGAAGGATCAGTAACCTCAAAAGTAACTTCATTGGGAATGGATTCTTCCGGTTCCTCAGTTTCTTTCTGGCATTTATAAAACGTAAAAATCACCAGTAAAATAAGAATAATACCTGTAAACTTGCCCATTATCAAAACTTTAAAACTATTGTTCATTTTATGTTCTGTATTTATTAAACATCTTCATCTTAACCTTTTCAAATTTAATAATTTGGAACTGAAAAAAAAATGATCAATAACTGTAATAATAAAAATTAATAAAAAATATACTGTGAATTGCTGGGAATTTTTGAAAAAAATTTTTTCTTTAATGAAAAGCTATTATTTTTGCACCGCTTTCGTAAAGCAGTACGTTCAACATATTTCTTTGGAACTATTCAGGTTATCTGTCTAAAATACAACAATACAAATAGCTATCCGTATAGTATAAAGAGAGAACCTGAAAACAGAAATACAACTTACATATATTCCCTAGTAGCTCAGTTGGTTAGAGCGGCGGACTGTTAATCCGTAGGTCGTAGGTTCAAGTCCTACCTGGGGAGCCAGACAGGACAAGAGGTCATTTCGACCTCTTTTTTTGTGTTTTGAGTTCAAGTCCTGTTAGGGGTCTTTTCGGTTCTTTCCTTCATTGGATGGAAGTCATCTGAGGAAATATTACCATCCATAAACTGGTCTTGAAGGTTTGTAATACGTTCTTTTATCTTGACGATTTCTTTCTCGGTTCTGGTGATTTCATCTAACCTTATGTAGTCATTCTTTTCAAAAAATTTATTCAACCGCTAAGTTTCGCTGTTCACGATCCAATCATTTGTTTGTCGTACTTCTTGATGCAATCTTGATAAATCTACAACAATACTTTACACATAACTCCCGGATTTTTATTAAATTGGAATATATTGATCCCTAATAATTTTCTTTAAACCGTAAAATGTTGGAAAAAGGGGAAATAAAAAGAAAAAGGATAATTGTCTGTTATATTCTGGCAATCGTTCTGCCTTGTCTGATACTCGGTGTACTGGCTTTCAGGGGAATAAAAAACGATCAGGCACTGGTGGAACGTGAACAACAAAGACATCTGCTGGAAACCGGACAACAAATCATCACTGAAACAGATAATTTTCTTTCATCCGTAGAAAAAGACTTTGCTCAAATAATTGAATTAATTGCTTTTCCCGACAAGCCAATATTTAAAGATTCCGCATTGAGTGGATTCATCAATCAGCATCAAGCTGTTAAAGGGAATTTTTTTATTTCGGAAGCCGACAATGTATCTGTTTTAAACAACAATATGCTCTATATTCCCGATGAGTATTTAATGGTTTCACCTGTAATTATTCCGCTAAGTACGCAGAAAATTCTCTATATAGGCTGGGAGTATGAGTTTAGGGAACATAACAATACAGAAGCGTTAAAATATTATCAAAGTGCTTTATCCGGGTTAAGCGGGAAACAATCAAAGGCAGAAATTCTGAATGCTGTAGCACGGATTCAGAAGAAATTAAAACTAAAAGATGAAGCTATAAAGACATATGATCGCATAGCGGAAGAATATCCGCAGGTTTTGCTGTGGAACAAAATCCCTTTTGGGGCAACTGCTCTTATGGAGAACAGCCTTTTATATTTCGATAAAAAGGATACGGTTCATGCCCTGCAATCTGCTCTTCAACTTTTAGAAAATATGAAAAAATCCGCATGGGAAATGGGATATTCGACCTATACAAATTTCTATGAAAAAACGGATGAAATTACTTCACGCTGCAACAGTTCACGTAACGAGGAAATCACAATCATTTTGGAAAGAATTAATCTGCTGAAAGACAGTCTTTCAATATTGGACCAACAAACAAAAATGTTGTTGTCTTTTCTTGAAAACAATCAGATTTTGCCTGTCAGTAAAGAAACTGATGCGGCAAAAAATAAAAATCGGTTTAGAGTACCATTCAATGGAGAATCCTGTTTCTGTTCTATTGTGATTGTAAACAACGGACATTGGGGATTAATTATAAATAAGGATTTCATACTCGGCAAAAAAGTTTATCCCTCTATAATCGAGAATGCCAGCCAAACTGATTTTTCATGGGAGGTTTCGAATGCTGACGGAGAGATGCTGTTACAATCCGAACAGCCACCGGGAGATGCAGCTCCCGTGTTTGTGGCATTTCCACCGGAACTTCCATCATGGACATTGAAATTTTACCCGGTTAATGAAGGATTGTTTGTCTCCCTTTTTCGCCCGCAGGAAGAAATTTTTCTGTATATTTTTATTCTTATTGCAATACTGCTGGTCTTTGGGTTATTTTTTACCCTCCACACCGTCAACAATGAACTAAATCTTTCAAGAATGAAGTCTTACTTTATGTCAACCGTATCACATGAGTTTAAAAGCCCCCTAACTTCCATCAGACAAATGGCTGAAATGTTAGTGCGTCAGCGTGTTCCCACAAATGAAAGAAAAGTAAAATATTATACCACGATACTTCAGCAGAGTGAACGGTTGAGTCATCTTATCGACAACATACTCGATTTTACAAAAATGGAAGAGGGACACAAGGTTTTTCGTTTTGAGCAAGCTGATATTAGACCTGTTGTTAAAGATGTGGTTGAATTATTCCGTGAAATCACGGCTGGTTCAGGATTTAAAATCAACATGGAAATTTCTGATTATTTGCCAAAAATTATTTTTGACAGGGAAGCTATCGGGCAGGCGGTATATAACCTTATTGACAATGCGTTTAAATATTCCCGTGAATCAAAAGTTATTGATGTTCGATTGTTCCGGGAAGACAATGATATTGTTTTCAGTGTACAGGATTATGGAGTTGGCATCCGGAAAGAGGATCAGGAAAAGATTTTCAGTCGTTTTTACAGGGCAGGGGAAGAACTGTCACAGAATGTAAAAGGAAGCGGCATTGGACTGGCCATTGTCAAACAAATTATTGAAGCCCATCACGGAGAAACAACATTGGAAAGCAGTTCCGGTAAAGGAAGTAGGTTCAGTGTAAAATTACCAGTTAAAAATGCTTATGAAGAAAAAAATATTAATCGTTGAAGACGAAGAGCCAATCCGCATGGCACTGGAAGATGACTTCCGCCTGGAAAATTATGAGGTGGAAGTGGCATCTGACGGACAGGAAGGATTGGCTAAAGCTGAGAATCCGGACATCGATTTGATTGTTCTCGATATTATGCTGCCCGGAATGAATGGGTTCGATATCTGCAGGAAGCTGCGGAACGAGGGTATCCGTACTCCGGTTATTATACTAACCGCAAAAGGGCAGGAAATTGACCGGGTTGTTGGATTGGAAATTGGCGCCGATGATTATGTGACTAAACCTTTCAGCCCGAGGGAATTGCAGGCACGGGTAAAAGCGGTTTTACGCAGAATGGAACCGAAACCGGAAAAGGGTGCAGTGAATCGTTTCAGTTCAGGCGGACTGGAAATGGATTTCCGGAAATATCTATGCAGGTTAAACGGGAATGAGGTAAGTCTTACTGCTCATGAATTCGGGCTTTTAAAATTCCTAATGATGAACAGGGGAAAAGTTATCAGTCGCGAAGAATTACTGGATGAAGTTTGGGGGAAAGATGTTTATGTAACGCCTCATACCGTCGATACCCACATGGCAAACATCAGAAAAAAGATTGAAGATGATCCTTCAAAACCGCAATTTATTATAAGTATCAGGGGAGTGGGGTACAGATTTATTGCGGAATAAGTTTTTGACCAAGTCTTGATGAAACTCAATTCATCCTTGAGACTTATGCAGATGCAGTCCTGTAACTTTGAAAGAAAAAAGTGAAGTTATGAAACGAATTATTTTAATTACGATTTGCTGCCTTGGCACAATCATTATAACCACAGGGCAGGAGCAGCAGGCGCAAAAACTGCTGAGTAAAGCGATTTACGAAGAAGAAGTGAACGGGAATCTGGATGAAGCAATTAAGTCTTACCAAGTGGTGCTGGATCAATATCCGGATTACCGGAAAGTTTCAGCAGAAGCATTGTTCCATTTAGGAATGTGTTATGAAAAGCAAGGAATCCGGGAAGCAGTAAATACGTACCAACGTTTGGTTAGTAATTATCCCGACCAGAAAAATTTAGTTGACCAGGCAAAGAACAGGCTAAACCGTTTGGTTGCTTTAGCCGAAGAAAAATTGAAAGCACCGTTGACTCCAAAGTTTACTAAAATCGAAATCCCAACAAATCCGGGAAACGGAGTTCTGTCACCAGACGGAAAGAAACTTGCTTATATCTCTGAAAAATCTCTCTGGGTTGTGCCGGTTCATGGAAAAACAAATCCAGACATTGCTGGAGAACCTGTTAAATTAACTGAAAATATCAATTTATGGGAACTGGCCAATATGAGCGTTACATGGTCTGTAAACAGCAAATGGCTTGCTTTTTATGCAACTGAAAAAGGGAATGATATTATATATAAGGTTTCAGCAAATGGAGGAAATCCGGAAAAAATGCCAATTGATCAATCCCGTTCTAATATTGGTGGGTATGATTACCGAATGAGTTTATCTTCGGATGGCAAATTTTTGGCATATGTAAATTGCGATAAGAATAACCTTCCTTTCATAAATATAATTCAATCAGATGCTGGTTCACCAAGAAAGCTGACAGAGTCAGGATACAGAGAACCCTCTTTTTCACCAGATGGTAGATTTGTTGCTACGGTTAAAATTAACAATAAAAACAAATTAGGTGATAAAATATATGTAATACCTGTAAAAGGAGGCAAACCAATATTGATTAGTGATGATGCGGAAGTTGTAAAAAGTCCGGTGTGGTCTCCGGATGGGTCTATGATAGCTTTTCTTGCCAGAAATTATGAAAAAGGCTGGGCTAACAGCAGCAATGAATTATGGATTGCGGCTATTGATAAAAATGGAAAACCAAAGGGATTAATCGCCGAAACAGACTTGCATAATTCAACAACCTCAATGCTTGCGGGTTGGAGTGCTGAAAACAAAATTGGCATTTGGCTTTCAAAACCGGCGAAGAACCTGTTATATACAGTCCCGGCAAAGGGAGGAGAGGCAATGCAGGTTACTTCTAAAAACAGTTGGATGCCGTGTTGGTCACCCGATGGTAAGTATTTATATTTCTATGGAATAAACACCAATAACTTTGCAGGTGTGGAATCTGTTCCGTCTGGTGGTGGAGAGGTTTCCAGAATTGCAATTAATTCTAAAGAAACAGTTCAGCCCGAAATGCCAATCGGTGGTATTTCTGTTTCTCCAGATGGTAAAAAATTGGTATTTGCAGCTTATTATAATGAATTTACGAATTCAACAAAACAGAAGAAACCGAAAGGATTTCATCATATAGTCACAATTCCCGTAAATGGTGGTCGACCGGTTGAATTGACTACTAATTCTTTATTGGATGGATATCCCGTATGGTCACCATATGGTACTCATATTGCATTCTTACGACAGGAAGATAATAATGATCCAAAAATAAACCTTTATAAGATTTCTGCTGATGGAAGTAATCTAACAAAAGTTACTTCTTTAAATGATTCTGTAGCCCTTGGAAGAATAGACTGGTCTCCAGACGGAAAATGGATCGGATTTTTTTCTTCAGATAATACAATCAAAATGATTCCTGCAGAAGGGGGAATTTCAAAAATTGTTGTACAAAATGTGAAAATTCATTCCCACTTCGGACTTTCCTTTTCGTCTGAAGGTGATAAGATCGCTTATACAAATTTGGGGAAACTTTATGTGGTTGATATAAATTCAGGAAGCAAAGAGGAAGTACGCACAGGAATAGATGCAATACCCACAATGCCTTCCTGTTCGCCCGATGGAGGAAAAATAGCTTTTTCTGCATACGATAAGGGAGAAACCGATTTGTGGTTAATGGAAGATTTCCTGCCTCTTGAAAAGCTGGCGCAAAAAAAGGAAAAAGAAAAAGAGAGTTTTGTGATTCGCAAAGTCATTGATGGCACAAATGCAGAATTTGAGGCTGGCAAACCATCTCCTGATGGGAAGTATTTTATTTTTACAGACTGGGATACCGGCAACCTTGCCATTTACAATGCCACCACTCAAAAGAAGCGTTTCCTTACCAAAGAAGGTTCATGGGAGAAAGATCACATTCGGTATGTTGAAAATTCCACATGGTCTCCTGATGGTAAACAAATTGTTTACGACTGGCAAAATGAAAGTGGCGCTATTGAATTGCATCTTGTCGGAATTGATGGTTCAAATTCCCGGATTCTCTATAAAAATGAGGAATGGATATGGGTACAAACTTTCGATTGGTCCTCCGATGGTAAACAAATTCTGGCGTGTTTTCAACGAAAAGATGGCACCCGCCAAATTGTGCTTGTTAATGCTGAAAATGGTACCGAACGTGTTATCAAAACCCTCGAAGGGGAAAAATGGCCTGCATGGCCCGGTAACATATGTTTTTCACCGGATGGGAAATACATTGTATATGACTTTCCACCGGAAAAATACTCTCAGGATAGAGATATTTACTTAATGTCAGTCTATGGAGATTATGAAATTCCATTGATTAAGCATCCCGGATTTGACCGTTTACTTGGCTGGGCTCCAGATGGCAAAAATATTCTTTTTACCAGCGACCGAACAGGAACTTATGATGCCTTTGCTGTTCAGGTTACCGACGGGAAACCTCTTGGTGAGCCTAAACTTATTAAGTCTGATATTGGTAATATTAATCCAATGGGGTTTACCCGGGATGGTTCTTTTTATTACAATTCTGTTCAGGGGGGAAATAATATTTGTTCTGTTGATTTTGATCCAGAGGAAGGTAAAATTACAGATCAACCAAAGAAGTTGATAAAACGTTTTGAGGGTTCCAACGGATACCCGTCCTACTCACCTGATGGAAAATATCTCGCCTATGCTTCCCTTCGAAAAAATCAGGGAATTATTTGTATTCATAATTGCGAAACCGGAAAGGATAAAGATTTTTATCTCAATCCGTTTAACATAAACAGGGTACGTAGCTTCAAGTGGTCTCCGGATGGCAGTTCCATTCTGGCAATGGGCAGAAACAATAATTTTAAATATGGAGCATTCAGGATAAATGTCCAAACAGGCAATGTTACTCCTGTTATTCCCTGGGAGAATTGGAAATCGGACTTTTTACATTCTGGCGAACTGTCAAATGATGGGAAAACTTTTTACTATGTTGATTCTAACACTACTAATGGTTCGTCTCAAAATATTCTTTCTACAATTATAGTTCGGGATATTGAAACAGGAGCAGAAAGAAAACTTTATCAATTCGATAACTACGTAAACATTTCTCTCTCACCTGATGGGAAATGGTTAGCGAGTAGTCATCCATGGTCACTAAAGTTAATGCCGGCTTCAGGAGGAGAACCCAAAGAAATATATAGGTTCGGGGAGGAATTTAAAAATGAACGTCCGGTTACCTGGTCTGCTAATGGAAAATACATTCTCTTTTCAGAAAAAAAATCAGGCCAAAATAGCTGGGAGTTGTGTCGAATATCTGCTCAGGGAGGTGAATCCGAGAAGTTTGGACTGGAAATGAAAAAAGGTTTTAATAGTCTGAGCGCTCATCCGAATGGCCGGAACATTGCTTTTTCTTCCCAGGAACAAAAAAATGTAGAATTCTGGAAAATGGAAAACTTCCTACCAAAGGAGGAAACTGTAACCAGTCAGAAATGAATAATAAATTAATTTTATATAACAGGCAACCGGGAACAAATTTTTCCGGCTGTTTTTATTATCGGATATTGAGTTAATAATTTGATATGACACAACTTTTACAAAACTCCTACATTCGCATGACAATGAGCCTCGTGTAACAAAGTAATTTTGATTACGTAATTCAAATTAATTCGGAGGATCACAAAATGAAAGCACGAATCATCACTACTTTTTTATTAACCGCTGTATTTTTAGTTACAGCAGCACTTCCTGCAAATGCTCAAAACACAGAGCAACTGTTTCAAAAAGGAATCATGAAAGAGGAAGGCGAAGGCAACCTGCCCGATGCCATTGAAATCTTTAATTCGATTGTTGACGATCCAGATGCAGACGATGCCCTGCAAGCAAAAGCGTTGCTGCATGTGGGATTGTGCTATGAAAAACTGGGAAAAAAAGAGGCTTCCAGAGCGTATCAGAAACTGATCAATAATTTCCCGGCGCGGAAGAATGAAGTAGCTATTGCCAGAGAAAGGTTGTCGCGGTTGATTCTGGCACAGGAAGAAGCATCAAAAACACCGCTTGAACCAAGTTTTAAAAAGATTAAAATGACAGGCAATCCGGGGAATGGAGTACTATCTCCCGACGGTAGTAAGATTGCATTCATTACAGATGGCGATGTTTGGACAGTACCTGTTTCAGGAGCAGTAGATCCCTATATTACCGGAGAACCCAAAAGATTAACGAAAAACATTGAAGCGTG
>Ga0180433_10004297_pt1 | contig 20113 bp, 18 predicted proteins | sample SS_ome_8_FD_132980 | JGI IMG/M metagenome (GOLD analysis project Ga0180433, IMG submission 132980) | Hypersaline lake sediment archaeal communities from the Salton Sea, California, USA - SS_1_D_1 metaG | ecosystem: Environmental > Aquatic > Non-marine Saline and Alkaline > Hypersaline >... | reverse complement strand
TATACTCTTTTCTCTCCTTTTCGATGGATGTGTCTATACTATTCCGTAAATCATTAATTCTCTCTCTCTCTTTGCTCAATATGTCTCTTTCTTTCACAAAATAGAAGAACTTAAAGAGAAAGAGATTCTCTCCCCTTAAACACTTTTTAATGTTTGATATATCCCCTCTTCCTTTTTTTAGGATTGTTGATGTTTTTGATAAAATCTTTTTCTTTTGTTCTTCCCAAGTTTTGATTCTTCTTTGAATTTTCTCTAATTTTAAAAACATCTGTCCCAACTCTTCAACAAAGAAATCTTCTTCTCTATTTTTCTCACCAATGATTACATCATAATCCTTTCCCTCTAAAACCAATTCCCCTTTTGCTTCTTTAATATGCTTGTAAAAAAAGGGAATAAAATGTTTTACTTTTTCTCCTTTCTCTCTGAAATTATCATCAAACACGTAATTATATCTAATGTCTGGAAAAGAGTTCATAGTGGTTTCCTTTGCTCTCTCAATATCATCCACACGCCTCATAAAACATTCATTCTCTTTATAATATGTAACATACTTCTCTCTAATTAGACGCTTTCTCTCTTTTTCATCATTTATATAAATATCCATATTCTTTAATATATTCTTTAGAACCCCCACCATCACCAATTTAATGAAGGGTTTATGGTATATCAACTGACGCGATGGTGTATTCTCCTCACCCTCTTCTAACATTTCCCTAGTAACCTCAAAATCTAAAGAAGCATCTCTAGAAATATAATTATAGGTATTATCGATCATTTCCTTATACTTTTCTTCCATTGGAGTAATAAAAAGAGCAAACTCAACTTCCCTTTCAGACATATTATATATCGCTAGCTCTTTTTCAATATTCGGTTTTTGTTTTCTCCCACCCTCCTCCCTTAAATTAACATCCTTTATCAGTTTTATTATCTCTGCTTTCCTTTTACCCGAATATCCGCTAATGTCCCTTTCTCTACAATATTGTTTAAGTTCCCTAACCTTTAAATCTTCCAAAAAGATAATCTTCTTTCCCTTTATCTGACTTAGAAACCCTTTTACTAATTCCATATTTAATTATATCTTTTATTGTTATAAAAAAACTTTCATATGAGAAAAATATCTTTTAAGTAAAGATTATTATATTTTTTTATCTATTCTATAAATATGAAAGAAATTGAAAATAAATTTGATGAGATTATCGGCATTTTATTTTATCCATTAAAAGAAACTCCCGTCTCAGTTCCTTTCCAACCTCCCATATTGAATGATGAACTTAGAGAATCTATCGGCACAATATTGGAGAGTGAAAAGAAAAAGTTTCACGATATTTTTGATAAATCTGGAGTATTAGGCATCATCAAATTTATAGAGAGTCTTTTTAATATCTCTCTTTCCTTTGATGACTTTGAAAACATATATCATTTAATGGAAATCTTACCTTTACCTCTAAAAGATTTAGAGAACATTAAAGTTCTCAATAACATCTCTTTCTTATTCAAGATCTTTGAGCGAGATATGGATGAGATTGATGTTGATTATTTTTTCTTTGAGAAAGAAGAAATCATATATTTTAACAATTTAATTTCCATTCTTTTATCTAATAATCTAATTGTTTTCTTTTTTAGAAAACTATTATCTGATTGTTTTGCCATTGTTAAAAAACAATTAGAACTTGCTGACTTAAGGAAAATCAGTATTCCTAATTATACCACAATATTACATAAAAAAATAAAGGAATTTTTTTCTTATTTAGAAACAATCCAAAAAAAGTTTTTTCCTAATGCTATTGGGGGTTATAAAGAAATTCTTAACATAATTAAAGAAATCCAGAAACAATATTCTGAATTAATAGAAGAGATGATGGAGTCATTAAAAAAACAGATGGAAGAGATGAAAAAACAGATGGAAATGCCCGAAGCAGAACAAGATCCCGAAGAACCAATATCTCAAAGTTTTACAAAAGAAGAGATCGAAGAGATGATCCCTAAAGAAGAAGATATTGAGAAGCAAATAGAAGCCCCTCCCTCAATCCCACCCATTACACCCCCAACGGAAATGAAAAAAGAAATGTCAGAGGAAAAAGGGATGGGTTTATCCTTACCGCCTCCAAAAGAACAAACGGACTTAGAGGAGTTAATTGAGGAACAACAGAAAGAGAAAGAGGAGGAAGTAAAAAGAGAGGAGGAAATTGAGACTAAGGAAAAGAAAGAACCCGAAGACTTATTAGAAGAGCCTAAAATTATCGATCCCGAAACTTCTCAAGAACCATCACCTCAATCTAAACCAATGCCCATCGAAGAATTAGAATTAGAAAGAGAGAGGGAAGAAGAGGAAATGGATGAGTTAGAGAGACAAATTGATGAGGGATTTAAGAAGATGGAAGAAGTCCAACAACAACAAAGTGGAGAATCGTCTCAATCTTCTGAAGAATTGAAAGAAGAAGCCTCTGAAACATCAGCACACAGACAAGATTTTAAAGAAATGGAAGAGAAAAAGAAAAGTCTTGAGAAGAATCTTGAAGAAAATATAAGTGATGCTGAAAATATAGACGACATAAAAGAGGAGATTCGTGAGATAGAAAAAGCAATAGACGAAAAACAAACCGAATTAGAGGAAAAAGGCACGGAATTAAATAAAGAACAAATATCAGAGAAACAATTAGAGATAGACGATCTCAAAGAAAAAAAGGAAGAGATTAAGAAAGATTTAGATGAGATTGAGGATAGTGCCCCGAATGTTAAAGGAAATCCTACCAAAGAACAACTAGAAGAGATTAGAGAGAAAAAGGCAGAAAGGGACTTACTTAAGAAAAAACAAGAGGATATAGAAGAAATTATTGAAGAAAAAGAATCAGAACTATCTGAAAAAGGTGATAAATTATCCGCAGAAGAGTCTGCCAAAACAAATACGGAGATCGACAAACTTAATGAAGAACGAGAGGATCTTGAGCAAGATTTAAGAGAGAAAAAAGATCAATTAAACAAACTAATTCAAGAGACTGAAGACTTCTCAGAGACTCAAAAGGAACTTGATAAAACAGATGAAGAACTCTCTCTCTCTAAAGAAATGGTCAAAGAAGCAATGGAGGGATTCTCTCAATCCCTTAAAGAAGAACTAACCGAAGAACAGATGGAAGAAATAGAAAAGGAGATGGAAGAGAAGAACCAAAAAATAGGGGAGAAAAAGGAAGATATAAAAGAAAGATTAGATACTCTTTCAAGAAACCCATCTCTTACCCGTTCTGCCTCAGATAAGGATCGTTCAAAAAAGATTAAGGAATTATTACAAAAGACAAAAACTCTATTGAAAGAATCAGAAGACATTGATCTTCTGAAAGAGATCGTAAGAAAGGCATATCACCACATAGAGATCCCCCAAACTATTAGAGAATTAGAAACCTTATTTGAAAAGAGCGATATAGAGTTTGAAAAAAAAGAAACGGACATTTTAATTTTATATGTTCTAAAACGAAACAAAAATCAATTAAAATTATCTGTTTTTTATGATAAACAAAAAATTGAATCTATTACTATCGAATCGCCCCCAAAACAAGAAAATATTACTTATCTTGATGAGATTTATGAAAGATTAGATCTTAAATGATAGATTATACCCCCTTAACTCTATCCATTATTTTATTTTCAATGATTTTTCTTTCCTTTATCTTAATTCTTGTAACAATCTTTTTCTTCTCCAAATCATTAATTTTTTCATACCCAAATAGTCTTATTGCTTCACTTAAAAGAATATCTAGTAATCTCTTAAACTCCTCATCATATCCCCATAGAAATAAATACATCACAATTTCCTCAAGAGAATTTTTATTTTTCATCTTTCTACGATTCCCATTTTTCTTTCCAAAAAAAAGGAGTAATTCTCCTAAGATAAATAATCTTTTATGTGCTAAAGATACCATCTCCCAAGTATTTTCCCGTATTTTTATATGATTCCCCTTATAAAAGGTTAAAGCACATCCTCCTTTTTTAGTTCCTAGTGTGGGAAAAGGTTTTTTTTTTGGAGTAAAACCTAATCTGAAAAAAAGATCCTCACATATTTTAGAAAACTCTACAATATGTTTTTTTGTGCCTTTCTTAAACAATTTTTTGGGAACATACTCTTTATCATATGAAAGACTTTTTCGTAGCATTATTATCTTTTTTTCAACATTTTTTACACGATTTTTGAACTCTTTAAACCATAGGTTTGGGCGTATTTTTTTTAAAAGATAAGAACTAAAATAATCCATTGTATGTGAATATAGAATATGATTACTATGATTTAAGCCCACTAAGTGAAGTAGTTCGTGAATTACTATATTCCAACGCTGATATTCATCTTTCTTTAACCAAGAGTCATACCGCATTGTTAATCTCATCTTCTTTCGATTTGCTGTCCCGCTATACCCCCCATATTTTAGATTAATCTTAACATTATCTAAATCCATTTGTAAGAGTGATATAATCTCAGAGACAATCGTTTGAATGCTTTTTTTCACCCATTCCTCACTTATACTAAGATGCTTTCCCAAAAGAAATTTTAAAAAAATAAGATGATCCTTTTCTCTAATATCTTTTTTACTTATAAAACTAAAAAAGGAAAGGGTTTGCTTTAATATCGCATTTTTCTCTTCCATCTATCCAAACCTCTTTTTGCCTTATTCCACACATTATCTGGCTGGTCTGTTCTAAAAATGGAAGTGTCCTCAATTACAAATAAGAAGAGTGCGATAGCAATTCCAGAAACAACAATTACTATAAAATTTACAATTCCTCCCGAAGCAAAGGGATTTAATTGTCCAGAAAAACTTATATTCCCCGAAAATATCAATGCGGATGTATTGACTATTAATACTACAATCCCGATTATCACCGCAACTAAAGACAAGTCAGTTGCTTTCAAGATAAGGGCAGTTTGATTTGTTTCCACGTTCTTATATTTCCGATAGATTAAGACAATTAACCCCCCGCCTACAAAAAGGATCGAAACACTTATTGTGATAAAATAGATAAAATAATCTAAAATTGTTATCTCCGCATAAATCAATTCTTTTATTCCTAAAAATAAAGTAGCAAAATTGAAGAAAATGAGACTAAATATGATCATTCCCAAAAAAGAATAACGCCTTTTTAATGGATATGTTATTTCTCTTTTTATACCAAAGATTAACGCCATACAAGAAAGGATTGAAAAAACAATAAATATAATATTCATAAATATACTAAGACTTTCTATCAATAGAGACGGACTTCCTAATTCCACCAACTTTATCCGATACATAAGAATAATTTCCATCAATATCCCGATTATAAAAGTGATTGCTACAATAAACTCTAAATTCCTTTCGTGTTCAAGCCCAATCCCTCTATACTCTTGGGGTTTTCCCTTTCCAAACTTATATGTTCCATCCTTTATTGTAAAAACCTTTCCTTCATCATCCATTTTTTTTATAACCTCTTTTAAAAAAAAATATCTTCTCTTTATTTAAAAATTTTTTTTGCCATTATTATTTTTTGTTTGATGGTTAATTCTTTCTCTCTTGAAATATGTAACGGGGTTATTTTTAATAAAAGTTTTTGAACTACTTTATTCAAATCATCTATTTCTATTTTAGATCTTTTTATTTTTAAAAAAAAAGTAATAATTGATTTCATATGTTCTCAATATCTTTTTCATCTAGACTTTTCTTTAACTTGGTTAAAGGAATTAATTCGCTTACGATCTCTTCCAATTCCTCATATTCTTCCTCCTTTTTGATCTCCGAACTTTTCTTAGACTTCTCCGCCCTCTCCTTAATCTTCTTTCTATCCCCTAATTTTACGTTAATCTTGTTTTCCTTTACCCACTCTTCAATCTCATTTAAATACTTGGTAGGGCTTCGATATTTTTCCTCTCCATATATCGCAATATCCTCATAATATTCAATTAAAGTATCTACATTTCCTTTTTTTGCTTGTGCGAAGAAAGGTTCTTTTCCCTTTCGTATGACCGCAAGTTTAGTAATCTCTGGCAACTTAAAGTAAGGACTTATGATGAATTTAACTTTCTTCAACAACCCCATATATTGTTCCCTTAGATTAAACAATCCTTGCTCTATCTTAATTCTCTGCTTTGTCCAAGTGGGTTTCTCCATCCATCCATCATCAAAAAAGAAATCTGCGTTTGGAATTGTATAAAACCACTTTCTCTTCTGAAGCATTAAGGCACATATTTGTTCTGCTTGAACCAAATTAGACAGATCTATTTCTTTAGCGAAACCTTTATCTCCTTTCTTTAGTTTCTTCTTTTTATTGTATGCTTTAACATAAAGATTGTATCTTTTAACCCATTTCTGTTTTGTTTCTTTACTTGAGATTGATGCTAAAGGATTTGAATTATCAATAGTATCTACATATATTCTTTCTCTATCTGTGATGAAATTATAAAGATGTTTAGTTGGAGACTTAAGATCCTTATATTTCTCAACCGCCTCCTCAACTTCATCTTCTAGTCCATCATAGAAAGACTTATTAGTGTAATATTGCTGTGTAGCCCATTGGATTGCGACATTCTTTTTAGAATTTTCTGAAACGGGTTTCAAGTCTAATAAAATAACCCAGCCTTCAATGGAATCGCCAATTATCTTATTATACCATCTTAAATATCTTTTTTTAATTTCTCCCTTTGAAAAATCAATCATAAATTCACTAAGAAGTTTGAATAAAGGCAGATATTCATACATAAAGATCTCTTCAAAATTAGTTGCGTTTGGATCATCTGGATACCTCTGGTGATTGTTTTTATTAACATTAGGGGCTATTTTAAATCCATCTTGTCTTGAATATACATATCTTACCTTGCTCTTATCGTCATCATACTCCGCAACTTTTACCTTAATTTTTTTCTGTGTAAGGGGATCAGTATATTCTTTCTCAATTTCAGTATTAGGAATGAATGCTTTATCTAAAGGCACAATATAAACGCTGGAAGATATGCTCTTATATCCATTTGATTGATAGCGACTATTTGTATTATTCCGTGCTTTTTCAAACGCTTTTTTAACCGAAACAACCTCATCTATATTTTCAAGTTCTTCGGCACTTACACCTTTTCTTACTGCTTCCAAATATTTAGGGTTATCAATTACTTCGTTTTCGGTAAAAATGGCTTGAGACTCATCCCATTCTATTCTAATTAATTCCCCATCAGCAGTAAATTTTTCTTTTTTTACACTTCGATATTTCAATAATTCGGTGTCCGAACCCTTTTCCTCAATAAGTTTATTATGCTTTTTTTGATGTTTGGTAAGTTCTCTCCAAAAATCTGACTTCTTCGGTTTTTCTGGAATCGGAGATAATCCCTCCTCTCTCAAATAATTAAAGATATTGAAGATCTCAATTGGATCAGTTATTTCCTCTTTATTGATATAAAGTTCAAATCTAAAGTCTCCGCTTTCAATGTTTTCTTCTAATTCTTTTACATTCTTTCCTATATCTTTATACAACAACCCATAGAGTAATTGTTTTTGGGCGGGAGGGAGTTTATTATATTGTTTATATTTCTCTCCGAAGAAATTCCTTAAATGTGTTTTTCTGACCTCTATATCCTTTTCAGAAATCTTAGCATCACATAAAGGACAACCCTCGCTTAAATCCTCACCATAAGGGAGATACTCCTCACATTTTGGACACAAACGCATTTTGAAAGATTCCAATAATAACTCTCTTTCTTTATCCGTTGGCTCTAAATTATAGATAATCCTATAATGTGTCCGCCATTGATCTGGTGCGGGAACATCATAGGTAATTACTGCTAAGCCCTCATCTAATTTATCGACATCCATTATACTCTTCCTTTTTTTTCTTCATATGAAAAATAATTCATAATTTATAGTTATTCGTTTTTCTTTTTAAAATTTTGTTTAAGGATTAATTATCTTTTTCTTTAACTCCTCTAATCTCTTATGACTTAAAGTAGAATATTGAGGCTCTATTTTTTCCAATTCTTTCTCCACATAGTTATCCCGAAAGATTTTATAGAATGCCCTTATTTTTGTATTCTCTGGTAGTTCCGCACCCTCATATTCGATCCTTTTTATTACTTCGGGCAAGTTCATCTGTATTAACTCATCAAATAAACCATCAAAAAACTGAAACTTATCTATCTTTTTATGTTGGAGATACTTACCAAAAATAGTAAGTAGAGCATCACCCTTTATATATAATGAACTACCCTTACTCATTATAACCCCCCGTATCATATTCTTTTTTAAATTGCTTTAGAAAATACCTCTCCTCTTCTGTGAGAGTAGGAATATTTAATATCTCTTGAAAATTAGCGATAACATATGCCCTTATATTTCTAAGCACAATATTCACGATATTTTTTCCTAGAATGAATTGAACAAACTCCATCTTACTTTCAGAAAGAGGAATTGAGAGAATATGGGACAAACCTTTTTTAGATTCCATATTATTTTCATTCATCTTCATAACAATATCTTCACTATATTATTATTTAATATTTCTATTTTCATATGACTCATTTTAAAAATATGAGAAAGAACTTATAACTTTTTCTCCGATCCTTTTTTTTATCATATGACGCAAAACTTTTATTTAATAACTCTCAATTTTTTACTATGAAGAGTAGCAAAAATAGATTATATAAAGTAATTATTAGATCGGAGGATGGCACTTGTCTAATTTTTGAGGGTTTAATACAAGAAAAGAAGCAAACTCTCCGAAATAGAATCTCAATATGGGGGGCGGTAAATGAGATCTTGTTTTCTGATCATTATAGATTGCTCAGAGGACATTATGATACACATAAGGACAAATATGACGTTTCACAAGAGATTATTAATAAAGATTATGATCTTTCTAAGATAAATAAAATGGATGCCATAAAATTGAACACAATTACATTTAAGGATGGAAAATTTAATCTTAAATGATCTTTCATTAAAAAAAGAAAAAAATAATGAACGAAAAAAAGATTTTCCGATCTCCATTTTGAAAAAACTTCAATTATGTTATGAAAAACTCTTGTTTTTCTAGTTTGCTAATATAGTTTCTCATCTCTCCGATATATATCATATTTGCGGGATCAACAATATATACATTTTCCCAATGCTGATAAAGGAATTTTAAATACAAGAGTTCGGCTTTTGAATGTTTGCTGAGATTTTCAAATTTTATAAATTCCATCTTTTCATAATCGGCTATCAAAAAGTCTCGTATTCTTGTCATCAAATATTTTTTAGTAGGGAATCTATAAATTAAATCCTCTTCTAGTTCTCCTATCAAATCATCATTTTTAAAGAATGAGTATGTCATCCAGAAGTAGAAATATCGAACATCAGTCATTTTAATCAATTCCTCACTACGCTTTAAAAAGTCCATTTTATTTGCTAACCCTCTATCATCCTCATAAAATTCGTGATCCGTAAATACCATTACATATTTTAACCCTCTTGCTGACATATCGGGATGTTTTGGAATTATGTTTAATACTTCAAGACTTGTTCCGCCACTAGCACTTAAAGGGTTTGCCAAGAAATCTCTCATTGCTGTTTTAAAGTTTCTATAATCATTTATTAAAAAACCCACAAATCGCTGACCATTAATTTTGGGGGAAGCAGTATAATGATCCTCTTTCATCGCATATTTTTCTCCAATGATCTTATCGGCACTATATTTTGCTTTTTTCATAATGCTTCTTGAGACATCTTTGGTTTCGCTTGGAAACATTTTTAATATGCCCTCCGCTTCAAGTCCATAAGAACAGATATATCCTATATTTATTGTTCTAAATCTCCTATTAAAAAAACTAAGGCTTAATAAACTTATAAATTGACCATATCTATTGAATTTTCTCATTGAACCAGAACTATCATAAATAAGAAATAATGTGGGCGGATCTTTAAGCATTTCTTCTCTATATGTTCGCATTGGATTTATAACACCTCTCCTAAGTGTATGTCTTATCGTTTCATTTACATCAAGCCATCCCTTTGATGTATATTTATAATTCTCTGTTACTTTCTGTCTCTTCAAAAGGGCTTGTAAATTCATAGATTGAATGAAAAATTGCTTTAATTTCTCTGAAAGCATCAAAATATAATTTATCAGATCAAAAAACTTAATGATAATCCCTTCTCTATTATATGACAATTGAAATAAACTTACGATCTCTTTTTTACTCCCCTCACCAAAACTAAACTTGAAAGCATTAATGATTTTTCGTAAAACATTTTCAAATGGCTTAAATTCTATTTCAAATGAGTGGTTGTCGGGATTATTCCACAGAATATTTCCAACTTCTAAAAAATCATCAATTCCAATTTCCACCTTGAAAGATAATTTTCTCTGATTTTTTGTTCCTACACCCTTAATGAAAAATTGTGATTCTCTAGAATATATCTTCACTTCAAACAATCTCTTTTCTAATCTCTCTAAAAAGGATCTCACGCTATTTTCCATATCTGTCTTGCTAATTTGTTTCTTTAATTTTATCCGAGTTATCTTTTTTTCCTTTTCATTAAAACTCATATTATTATCTTCTAAGAACCCTATTGTTTTCTCTTTTATCAAGACAAAAAGATCATTTTTTATGAGATCATCCCCTTTTATAATAATATGAGAGGGGGCTGTATAACTTATATTCAAAAGGTCTGTATGCGTCTCACTCACTTTTCCTCCAGAATAATATGTAATATATTTGTTGGGGATTCCTAAATGAGTAACTATTAAATCGTGAATGATCTCCAAACACTCATAACGATTCTCTAAAGAACCTCCTTTTACCAATGATCCAATTAATTCATTTACTTTTTCTTGATATTGAACCTTTTTTTCTAATATTTTTTTATGACGAAGATCCTTAATTGAACTTTTTATTAAGGTTCGGGTTATCTTACAGAATATTGAATTGGAATTGTTGCTGTTAATTCCGCAAAACTCATAGAGACGTTTAATTCACGATGGAATGGAAAACAAATTACAACTAATGGAAAGGCATTTCATATTATTGATCTTATTTGCCACGAATTAGCACACGATTATGTCCCTAGACATAGTGGAATCTTTCTTAAAATTAAGGAGAAACTAATGTATGAAGCAAGAATCAGAAGAGTGGAATTGGTAGTTAAAGATAAATTGGCGGGAAGAGATCAATAAAGAATATCATAAGAGTCTTCATCTAATCCTTTGTATTTATCTTCTTGTTTCAATTTTTCTCTTAATGTTTCTGAATCGGGGGTGTTAAAATGTAATGGGAGATTTTTACTTCTAGGATGTTTTTCGGATTTTTCTTCATTTTCTTTTTTTTTCGGCATTATAATAGACTCATAGTGTTTTTAATTTTAAATATGATGTTTAGAAATTAAAATCTTTTGAAAAAAAAATCATATGAAAATAATTTTAAAAGATAAAATTTAATCTATAATTAAAATGGCAAATGAAAATTGGTTCGTGGTTTTTGATAAAAGAAAAGATAAGTTTAGAGTGTCTCTCTATTTCTTTTTGGCTTCAATTCCAATGATTGCTTTACTATCATTCATTCACGAAACGGGACATTGTATCATCGCACTAATATTTGGATGGAAAATTTATGAAATGAATATCAGTTTCTTTCCTTTTGTTTATGAAATGGAATACTCTTGGGTGTCAATAGGAGTTCCATTCTCATCAATAGAAGAATGGCAACTAATATTATTCTTGTGCGGAGGATCACTTCATACTCTATTTTGGGGGTATATATTTTTTCTTATATATTATAAAATTGATTTACCTCTATTTTTGGAGATTTGTCTTTTTATGTTTTCCTTTTTTGCCGTTACGGAGATGTTATTTTATATTATCATAGATATTTTTTATGCTCAGTTTGGCGATTGGTATCTCCTCTATCAGATAAATCCCGCCATCGTTGGAATATTTTTATCAATTTCGATGTTGAATTTAGGGTTATTTTTGAAGAATTATAGAGTAATAAAAGAAAGAGTAGATGATTAATGGATTTAGTTAGAATGTTTTTAGAGGATTTAAAGAAAAAAAGAATAGATGTGGTTGTAGATGATCGAAAGGCATTAGACTTTGGTGATAATGTCCATTTAGATTGGATTCAGCACGGAGTTATGGAGATAGATCAGATATTCTCAATAGATGAGAATGAACTTTTGTGTCATCTGTTTCCTCAAGTCATAAAGTTTAAGCAAGAAAGGGGAAAGGATTATAAGATGGTTGAGGCAGACGCATATGTGAGATGGAAAGAGATTGTTAAGAGAAATGCTTTTGAAGAAAAGAATATTGATAATTCCTTAATAAAGATGTATAGAGATCAGAAAATGTTTTGCTTTTATAATTATCCTCTCTGTTTTTCACATAAATATATTCACTTAGAACGTGCTGGAAAATCTGAAGATGAAATAAGAGATAACCTTATCTTCGTGGTGAATATGATCAATCTTTCTTTAAAGAATTTTCTTGAAAAATATAAGCCTCTTTCAACAGAATATGCTCATTCTGTTCTTAGTAGAATAGGTCAGAAAGAACGAGAAAGTATAAAGGATGAAAGCGAGTGGTTTTTAAGACAATTGGAAAGAGTTAGGACTGAGAGGGTTGAGGAACTTAGAGAGAGAATAGTGGAAGTGGATGAGAAGATAATAGAATTTGAGAAAATTTTATCAGAAGTGGCGGAGAATAACCTAATTGTTAAAGATCTAGATGAGGTAATAATTGAAAATAAACTAATAACAAAGTCAAATGAACATAAATACAGAGTTACAAAAGATATTTGGGGGAAAACATCAAGTTGGAAGAGCGGAAAAAAAGCCCATAAAGAGAAGATCGTTGAAGAGGAATTAGAGAAGAAGAGGCAAGAAATCTTAGAAGAGAATGAAATAAGAAAGAAAGTGATGAGGAGATATGATGCTTCAAGAACAGAAGACTTTATAAAGATATTAACGATTATTGAAAGAAGAAAAAGAGCATTTGAAGTGGATTTGCCTTTAAGGTTTAAGGAATTACAAATCGCCTATCCAATGGAAGAGAGATGGAAGAAAAGGGAAAGAGGGGAGTTTTTTGGTTATTGGGTTGAAGAGAAAGCCATAGAAACCAGAGAAAAGTTATCTGCCTATGAAGAAAAGTTCGTGATTCTTGCTGATTATGACGGACTCCGAAAAGAACTATTCTACTTGAAAGAAGTGAGGTTAGTGCCTTTTGAAGAGATAAAAAACAAAAAAGAAAAGATTGGATATTTTATTGCCCTCATCGGATCAAGATTATCCTTTCTGGAGAAGGAAAGAAATGTGGAATTAGACATCCCGATGGAGATGGAGAGAATAGCATTCTTAGGGGGGAAAAAGATTATTGGTTTTGAGATGGTTGAGGAAAAGAATTTAGAGATGTTTAAAAGAGAGAAGGTTGTAGAAAACTCCAAGAATTTGTTTGGATTGCTTAAAGGAAAAAGTCTTTTAACACATAAGGTCTTATCGAAAGCGTGTTCTTTAGAGATAGAGAATGCGTATTATTTTAAGGAGTTTTTTATGAGTTTTCGAGGTTTTGGGAGTGTAGGAAGTTATGGAGATTATAAACATATCTTACCTTTAGAAATATTATCAAAAGGAAATAAAGTAATGGCACGGATTTTTTATTATGATGACTTTCTCTCTATTATTAGTATGGGGGATTTAGAACTTGAGGATCAAGATAATATTTTTAATGAACATATCAATTTGCTAGAAAATGAGTTAGACGAGTTGTTGAGAGTTACTAAGAAATATCAATCTATGTCTATGAATATTGAGTTTATGCGTAAAAAATTTAGGATTATAAAAAAGCATCCTAAATTACCCGTGATTGAACTCATCCAAAAATATCATAACTATGATGAAGAGTTCAGATTTCGTTTTGGGAGTAGGAGTTATGGAGAATTATTCGATTCGTGGAGGGCGTGGGAAAATAATAAGATAGATGTAAGGATAAAAATTGGAGATTTTAGAAAGGGATTAAAAAAGGTATTAGATTATAAAAAATTAGATAGTGAATCAGAAGTAAGGATCGATTTTGAGAGCGATAAAATAATACTTAGAGGAGAAAAGGGAAAAAGCACCATTAAGAATTTTGATTATAAGAGTCATCTCCCGATGAGTGTAAATATGAATAGAAAATCTTCGTTAGCACTATATCATTATATTATGTTTAAAAAAATGAAACAAGAAGAGGAATTGAGAATTAAGATATTTGATAAAGAAGAAAGTATAGCAATTGTGTTCATTGAAATAAAGTCTCCTAAAATCAAATGTGAGATAAAGATAGAGGTTTAAGATGAAATGAGTAGTCAAAGGAATAAAGGAAAATTGAGATATAGAAATAAGGTAGAACTCTATAAATTGTTCTCAGAGGTAACTTATGTCTCCTCTAGGAGATCATATAAGCGTTCCAGAGAATATATGGGTTTGGCGATAATGGGGATCAAAAAAGAACAAGAGATCCTTTTCATATTTTATGGAACAGATAGCGTGGTAGAAATGCGATTTAAAGATGTTGATGTTTATGAAAGTTTTACAATTTATTACTATGCGTGGGGAAAAATATTAGATATTCTAAAAACAAATCAAAAAGATAAAGAAAAAGTTGAAATGCGTTTTTCACGATTTAATTCAATTGACTTTTTTTTCGGAGGAATATTAGAAACTTCTCTCACGATTGAAGAGGAAGACACACCTAAGTTTTTTAAAAAGTATGGGGGTTTTTATTCCAAACCTTTAATAGAGTTTGGGTTACAGAGAAAAATCATTCAATACGTTTCAGTTGAGCCAGACTTTAATGCGGAATCAGTATCATTAAGGGCTTCAGATGAAGAGGTAACCATTCATTTTGAGGGGAAATTAGGGGAAAAAATTATAAGGTTCGAGGGAAAGGATTTAAATGACCTTAAATATGATTCCAATTTAAAATATGAAATCTCTGAATTTTCAATAGATTTATTTATGGACATTAAAAGCATATATAAGTTCTTTTTGAAACCATCAGAAACTATTTATTTCATTATAAATCAAAACTCAACAATAACATTAATGGTGTTAAAAAAAGAGTTGATTTTTAAATTACACTCTTACTATTACACACCAAGTCAAATGAGAGTATTAGGAACTTATGAGGGGTTAAAAGAAAATATCCATCATAATTTTTTATATTATATTGAGGATCATTCTGAGGAAAAGATTGATATTGACCAGCAGAGTCTAGAGGGTTGGAAGACTGAATGGGCAGAAGTGATTGAATTATTTCAAGAGAAGATCGATCTCTATAAGGGGAGGATAAAAAAGTGGAAAAAATGGACAAAGGATTGGGATGATCCACTAGAAAAGTGGTCTAAGAAAAAGATATATGAAACAATGACAAGACAAGAGGGTTTTTCTGAGTTCCAATATGCCCTAAGCAAATATAGAGAATGGGAAGTGAAGAGTAAGTTTAAGGGGAAAATTGAAGTAAGGGTAAGAGAATATAACGAGGATATTGAGAAATTAGAGAGATTAATTGTGTTTTATGAAGAGAATGAAGAGATTTTTAGGAAATTAAGAGATTCAGAGACAGAGACATTTAAAACTAAGGATATTATTGATTATAGAGATCGGGGAAATGTGTCTAGATTATTTTATTGGAATAATAAAAGAGCCGATGAAGTCCGTGAGGTTTTAGAGGGTTTTAGAGGAGAGAAAATGATCTTATATGGCGGAACGGGTTATAGAAAGGTTGAAAAGGTAATAATTGTTGATGAAATAAAGAAAGATTATGTTAAAAAAGGAGAATGGGTTCTGACACTTGTTTTCTTCCTTATTAGTTTTCCAAAATTTCACACAGATCATATGTATAAGAGAATGGAAACCTATCGGATCGCAAGATTACGAAAAGTGGGGATTAATCTTGGCGGGTGGAGAGTAAAGAAGATCTTAATCTAAATTGATTCCATTCATATATAGCCGATGCTATTTTCTTGAAAAAAGAATTATGATAATTATAAGATTCATTAAACTCTAAAAGAAGAGCGGGGATGCCCAAACCTAAAATCTTTTCACATATATAATTTGCTTCTCCTCCTAGCATTATGATCGGCTCCTAGCATTATATATCGGCTCCTAGCATTATATATGATCAACTCCTAGCATTATGATCGCATTGGTATAGTTTTGTATTATATTTAGGAGGTTTAATGATTCAAATTTCACTTGTTTCAAGATGATTAAAGAAATATCCTTTTCAAATGAACCAGAATGGAGGTCTAGAAGAATGAGTTGATGAGATTTGGAAAGGTTTTGAATGGTTTTATCTAGTTTTTTATGAAAGGATGATTTTTTGCTTTCTTTACGATTTAGATCGATTAAAGTCCTATTTATATCGCCATAAAGGATATATGTATCTATGGCTTTTTTGGAAATATAGTCTTTGAGCCTCTGTGCTGAACTAAGTGCTATATGGTCACAATTGTGAGGAGGGGGGGGTTTGATACAAATATTATGAGGGATGGTGAGAATTACCAATAATGGTTTAATGCTCTTTATTCTATATGATCCGTTTGAGATGATGATTCTATTCATTATATGGTGATGAGTTGTTTTTTTATTAAAGATTTGTGTAAAAAAGAGAGAAAAAAAGAAATTAATTATTGAAAAAGGAGACATTTATATGGATTTTATTGGGAATATATCTTTAAATTAGATGTAGATGAATATCTAATTATGATTGAAAAAATAGGGGGTTCGGCTAAGGGGTTTTCCATATATAACCTACTCCCAAAGGTCAAAGTGGCAAATAAGAGCGAGGACTTTTTTTCATATGAAAGGATTAAAATGATCTTGGAGAATTTAAAAGGATTAAGGGCTAAAGAGAAGAGGAAGATATATAATCTCCTTTTGGAAGAAGAAGACACTTTAAGAAATTCATTCACCCTAAAAACAATTAAAAGGATTTTGAGGAAGAGTAATCTTTTTCCAGAAGATTTAAGTGAAAAGATAGGAAATGAATTGGGAAGAAAAACAATAGAGGTATCTTTTAAAAGAGAGAAGATCATTGAAAGTCTAATGCGTGAAACAACTTTAAATAAAAGGGAAGTGTTAGAAGTAACAGAATTATTATTGAGGAGAATTATCGCTAGTTCCTTAAGGATGCTAACAGCACCAGAGATAAGAGAGATGGCTTGTGGTATTCTTATTGAGAAGCATTTTGAGGCAGATAGATATAGATATTCTTCTCCCCGAATCCCGTATTACGATTTACAAGAGAAATGTAATCGGTTGGAGAAAGTAGTGGAAGAGAAGAGGTTCTCCATAGTGGAGAAGAAACTCATTAAAGAGAGAATTAGAGATGATGTGTTTGGACAAATCATTAATGAGTTTTATGAGATGAGAAAGATTATATCCTATTTAGAAAGCGTAGGGCAGAAAGAATGATTCTATTTTTGGAGATATTGATTAATAGATACTTGCGTTTGTTTTTTATCTTCTTTTTGTCTTATTTTCTGTCTGTAATATTTGCGGGTTTTAGACTGCTCTACTCTCATTTTACCATATTTGAAATAGACATAGTTTTTTTCACAAGCAAAATATTTTCGATTCTCTTGTTTTGCCACAGAGGGAGTTGTAAAAGAACCACCCATAAAATCAGCAATTATATCCCCCTCATCTGAACTCATTGTTATAAGTTTTCTGATTAAGGATTCGGGTTTTTGCGTGGGGTGTAAAGTAACATATTTCTGATTTTTTCTACTCCATCTTTTAAGTCTTTCTTTGCCCCCTACAATACCAGAAAACCAACTACGCATTTCTTTTTGCCCTAAGAAATGGAATGTGGAATCTGAAGATTTTTGAAAATAACAACAAAACTCATTAGCATTTGCTAGGCTATTTTTTAGGAAACGGGGGGGAGGATTTGTTTTATACCATATAATCGTATGCTTATAATTCATTCCAAGAGTGAAAGTCCCATAAATGCGAAGAGGTGAAATATATTTATCTGGACAAAATATAAAAATTGAACCATTATCATCAAGAACCCGATATAATTCATTAAATAAATTAAATATCCAATTTAGGAAATTAACCTCAGAGATTAATTCACCTAATTTCATTTCGGAAAGTTTTTCCTTTTTTATGTTATAATAATTAATATAATCATCTATTGTAATTATTCTGTCCATAGATTCTGTCTCCTCGTTAAAATGATCCCACTTCCCAAAATTAAGATTGAGATTATCACATTCCTTTCTTGTAAATATTCTTTTAGAAGAAATATTATAAGGGGGATCAATAATAATTGTTTTTATTTTTGAACTTGTCCTAATCAATGGTAATATCTTAAAACAATCCCCTAAGATCAGAGTATCTTCTAAGTTAATTTGTTGATTTTGATAAGTTTTACAAAATTCTATTTCACTTAAAACATTCATTACTTATAACAAATAGATTAAATAACATTAAAAAGTTATTATTTAATTATAATTTCTTCAAGATTTTTATTAAAACAATCATTGATGAGATCCATAATCATCGAAAATCTCTTCCTTTTAGGGACAAAAGCAATTGCCCCGTGTTTGAGGGCTTTATTACGAATTGAGTCATCGCTAGAGAGAATAATGACCATTGAATCGCACTTTATCTCTATAATCTTCTTGAGGGCTTCAAGTCCGTTCATTGAAGGCATATGATAATCCATTAGAACAAGATCGGGGTTGTTTTCCTTAAATTGATGGATGGCTTCTGTTCCATTGTATGCTACATATATAGAAATATTATCATTAAAATATAAATTTAAAAAACTCTTAAATATATGGATATAAGACTTGGAATCATCAACTATGAGAATTTTTTTCATTTTAAACATTGAAAGATTATTGTTAAAAAATAATGAGCCAAAAGGATATATATTTCTTTTGGTTATATGAGAAAATTATATGAATGAGATCCAATCCCCAATAAAATTGAGTTCTCTCAATAACTCTGAAATTGGATTTTCTATCTTTTTTATGGTTGCTATATCATTGATATTTTTAAAAAGTGGTTTGTATTGGTATAATAGAGATATTAAATGCGGAATGAGTTTAGAGACTTTCTTTTTTGCTTTCTTTTTCGCCACAATCACTAAGGCACATCCTATATCCTCAATACTAGTATAGTCTAAGTAGAACTCCTCTAATTCGATTGTTTTTATACTTTCATCTTCTTTAATGAGTTCTGATATGAGTGATTGTAAGCCCACAAAAAACATCCCATAACCCTCCTTAAGAGGATCATCCGCAGAGATTTTACCAAAAGATTTGTCATAAAGAATTATTCCCGTTGATTTTTCAAAGACTAAGATTTGTTGAAGCATTAATTAAAGAAGCAGTCTAATCATTCTTAAAGTTTTGGGTTCTCTAAAGAAAAAACTTCATATGATAATAATTTCTGTTTAGAAAGGAATATAAGTTCTGAAAAATTGATGATACCTATGAAGATTCCAAAAGAGATAAAAAAGCAGAAGAAAGAAAGCATCTCTCTTACTCTTAAGGAGGGTTTATCGGAGTTTAAGGAGAACTTTAGAGAATTTAGTAATTGGAAAGATAAAGATAAAGGAGAATATCTCTTTAGGTTAATTGAAAGAATTAAAGACCGAAACTCAAAAAAGATATATTTGTTATTGAGAAAATCTGCTATAATACTTCAGAGAAAGATGGGATTTAAATGTCAGCGTTGTGAAGATTCTTGCTGTAAATTTAAACCAATAGAACTCATTGTTAAAGAGATAGGTATATATAGAGAAGATTATGATCTTCTCAAGAGTAAATACGATGATTTAAAGGGTTTTGTTTCCAATTATAATCGTAAATACTTTATGGAAAATCAACAAAAAGTAATTGACTTTTTTGGTATTGATCTTTCTTTTAGTAAATTTAATTTATTTAAAAGAAAGGCACGAAAAATATTAGGGTATGAGAAAAGATTAAATATTATAAAAAAGGAGGATGGGATTGCTTGTTACTATTATGATTGGGAGAGAAATGAATGTAAAATCCATTCTGCGAAGCCTATTGTATGTTTAAGTTATCCAATTAGGATTCAAAATAACTCTAATAATTTTGGTGTTATGAAAGCAGAGGATT
>Ga0180433_10004294_pt1 | contig 20127 bp, 22 predicted proteins | sample SS_ome_8_FD_132980 | JGI IMG/M metagenome (GOLD analysis project Ga0180433, IMG submission 132980) | Hypersaline lake sediment archaeal communities from the Salton Sea, California, USA - SS_1_D_1 metaG | ecosystem: Environmental > Aquatic > Non-marine Saline and Alkaline > Hypersaline >... | reverse complement strand
ATCAGGATGGCATCGCCTTGTCCGACATCAAAAAAATTCACATGAAGCTTGTCATCAGGTGCGGTCAGAGTTACAGACCACGCTAGGATGGCTACTACCAGAAGGGGAAGGATAAGCCATTTCGTAGAAAAGCCAAGGCGAGACTTGGCAATGCGCTCAGCAGTTTTCCTAATTCCTGAAGTCAAAATGGAAGCAAAATCAGCCAACTGTTTTCGGTGGTTGAGCGAAGCTGTAATTGCAGCCAATATAACATAGTACCCCCAGATATACCAGGTGGAAATAGAAGCTATCTCTAATGAAGAGTAGGGTAAGGTATCCAAAATCTGGACTATGAAAACGAGATAGCTGAGGAAAAGCCAAGCCAGCCAGCCAATAATTTGAGATGCAAGCAATGTGAAGATTCCCGTGAAGGCCACTAATGCTGATGTGACTATAATAAGGGGCAGAGCAGGCAGGGAGAGCAAGGTTGCTGGCAAAGCAACCAGGGAGACTACACCAAAGTTATAAGCTATAAGTGGCCAAACTGCTATGATAGTTGCCAGACTGGCGGCAAAGACGCCGGTTATCATATTGCCAGTGGTCACCAATGACTCCCTATCACCGGATACAGCAGCAACTCCTTTTCTCCCCCATTCCTGGAAGTGAGGAAAGAGGATAATAAGCCCGGCCATAGCTAGAAAGCTGAGTTGAAAAGAAACCATCCATAAAAGATTAGGTTGGACTCCCACCATCACTGCGGCAGCGAAAGCCAAGGCAATAATGGCGCTTCGCTGCCTTCCCAGATATTCAGCTATTAGAAACAGGCTGCCCATAATGGCTGCCCGAATTATCGGGGGATGCATTCCAGCCAGCAGGGCATATAGCCAGGTAATGGCGAGAGTCAACCATATGTATATTGAACGCCGTCTGCCAAAGATCAGGATGCCAAGACTGAGAAACATGGCAATAATAATGCCGATGTGTAAGCCCGAAATAGCCAGCAAGTGTGCTGTCCCTGTCCTGGAAAAGGCTTCGTAAATGGAGTCAGGTATGTTGCCTCTCAGGCCCAGTAAAATTGTCTGAGCCAACGAACCTTGTGGCTCGGGTAGGGCTCTGGCCAAGGAAGCAGAAAGGCGCTCTCTCAAAGAGTAAATCCACTGCAAAGGCTTGGAGCCCTGGCCGCGGTCGAGAAATTCAACCTTGGGATAATATATAACCGAATAAATTCCCTGGAGAGCTAGGTAGCTTTTATAGTCAAAGCCTTCAAACTGTTGAGGGGTCTCTAACTCTCCAATTACCTTCAGCACATCTCCATATTGGTACGTGGAATATCGAGGCACTCGAATCAAGGCGGTTCCCGATGCCTCTTCTTTATCGCCATTTATAACTATTTCGCTAGCCGAGAATATCAGCAGGCAATATCTATCCCTAATGTCGGGCTCCTCGGCCACCATGCCTTGAATCTCTATAATTCCCTGATCGTTGTATAAGTACAGGGAATGCTCATCTGCTGGAGGCAAGCTTGACGAGAAGTGAAGTCCGCCACCGAAGAGAGCAAAGAGACATAACCCGGTTAATATCAGTGGCTTCTTTCTGCTGGGGATGAAGGGTATAAGCGCGATAGGTATAAGCCCCGAGAACAAGGTGAGTAAAGGCAGGCCGAGCTTTGAACCCAGGAATACCCCGGCAACCCAGGCACAGCTAACATAGAGAAGCCACATACTAAAGCTTTTAACGCAGTACGACTATGTTGTGACCTAGTTTACCAGTTTGCCTTGCATTAAGGATAGGTATGAATAGCGTGTCTCTGTGTTAAAATAGCATTATATTGAAGATGCAGAAAGTACTATAATTATGATTTTTATTATTTCTGATGAGGAACCCAGCCGGCCGATTTAAGGAGAAGACTTTGCGGCTATCATGAAAGACTAAGGCAAAGTTGTCTAACAGAAAAGCGGAGGTGAAAGGCATGGAGCAAGAGGGAATAGAGAAGCTTGCGAAGCAGGCAGTGAGACTAATTGATTTAGCTGATTACCAGGTGGGTTCCGTTGTAAGTCGAACGATAATTGACAAAAAGACAGGCACAGTTACCTTTTTCGCCTTTGATGAGGGACAAGCCTTAAGTGAGCACACGACGCCATTCGATGCCTTGGTTTATCTTCTTGACGGTGAAGCAGAAATTATTATCTCTGGCAAACCTATTCGCCTGAGAGACGGCGAGATGGTCATAATGCCAGCCAATCAACCCCATGCCCTGAGAGCAACAAAGAGTTTCAAGATGATTCTCACGATGATAAGGTCTTGATACGGAATATGAAACCAAGATGACAAGGGAATAAAACGAACTTAACCCAGCCAGCGGATCGGGGGCATGTAAATGCGATTGCGTTATATGTAGTCTCGGTAGTCTGAAGGCCTATTGTTAGGCCTCAGTTGTTGACTGCATAGTAGCAAGGTAGCTGTTATACGTATTGAAGGAGACAGGAGTAACGTAGACGTGGCCCTTACATAGCCCCGAATGTTCGATCGAGTGGCAACAGTCGTTTCATCGCTCATTTAAACCGGAACAAAGGCACTATAGTGATGACTAAACAGAGGTGGCTATTAGTCTTAATATTGGGAGCAGTGGCTATAGTAATTGCATATGTTATTATAGGGCGGATTGTTGAAATAGAACCTTATGAACTAATGCTGGCAAAGCCTTATATAGATAAAATTGTTGTTGATGACGTTAGATTAAGGGAACTAGCCAGCGGTATTGTAGAAGGTTATGGTGAAAAAGAAGGTAAAGTAAATGCCATATACCGCTACGTTGTGGAGAACTTCATTTACATTGCTGACCCTGCGCGTACAGAATCTGTCCAATCACCATTTGAGACTCTGGACGTTGAGGGTGGCGATTGCGAAGACCTGGCAATTTTAACCTGTTCTTTGCTGGAGAATATAGGAATAAAGACATATCTGGTTTTAACAGAAAACCATGCTTACGCGCTGGTATCTAGAATTAATTCCGATAATCTATGGAAGTATATTAACAAGTCTTTAGAAGAACAATATATTGAAGACCATGACATGGTCTCATTCGTAGATGAAACGCTTCAATTGAAGGCGGGATACGGTTATTACTATGGTGGTGATGGTAGAGTTTTTCCTATTCAAGCTGCCACATTCGGTGATTCGGTGGTCAATATTGAAAGTTTAGAGATTGATTATTCTGTTTCGTCGTCTGAGCCAGTGAATATCTACATATTACCGTCCAAGGATGAATTCGATAATCTGCTTAAAAGAAGAAGCTTCCAGCATTATCCAGACTGTACGGAACAGGGAGTATATCAAGCCCAAGCAACATGCGAAATCCTGGGATATGGCGGCACAGCGATACAAAATCCGACTTTGAGCGATGCAACATTGGATTTAGAGATCACTTTCAGCTATAAAGTTTATTTCGAAGGGCTGAAGATAACTTACTATAATCTAAACGGTGAACAGGCTATAGTCTTGGAGCTTACTGCTGGCAAATATGGTTATCCAGGTTATAGCCCCATAGTTGAAGCAGAGAGGAGATTTGCTATTGACCCCACTACCAAAGAATATTTTCACCTTGAGTAAGGCTAGATTCAGTTAGCTGACAGATTCAAATCGTTTTTAAGGTGATGGAATTGAATTACAATAATGATGCGGTGAGTGCTATAATTTATAAAAATCATAACGCCTGCGAAATTAGTATAATAGGCGGGCTTATTTATGAAAGGAGTATAAGAAGTTATGAAAGTTGAGCATGGTCGGGCGGGTCTTTTTGAGTATAGCGCCAGTAAAAAGTTGATAATGCGACTAAAACACGATGCGGACATGGTCCAGTCCATAGCTGAATTTGCCAGGAACAAAGGAGTTAATGCGGGAAACTTTACGGCGATCGGCGCCCTAAAGCGTGCCGAACTCGGCTATTATGACCAGAAAAATCACGAATATCGGAAGATGAGGATTGATTCGCCTTATGAACTGGCCAGTTGTGTGGGAAACGTCTCGTTAAGGGATGGAGAGCCTTTTGTTCATGCGCACGTGGTACTTTCAGATGAAAAGGGAAACACCAGAGCTGGTCATCTGCTGGAGGGAATTGTCTTTGCCGCTGAAGTTCACTTGAGTCAACTGGAAGGGCCAAAGCTTGAGCGAAAATATGATGAATTAACCGGCCTTTCGCTCTGGGATGTGGAGTAAAAAAACGGGCCTGGACGAGGAGTATTGATGGATATTCTTGAATTGATTAAAACTAGAAGGAGCATCAGAAAATACACGCCGGGCTCAATCACTGAACAGGAAATAAACAAGATTCTAGAAGCAGGCAGGTGGGCACCATCTGCGGACAACAGTCAGCCATGGAAGTTCATAGTCCTGCGGGATCCCGAAAGAAGGAAAAGACTGGCGGAAATACTTACCTGGGGTAATTTTCTCTCGCAAGCTGCTTTGGGTATTGCTGTGACAATAAATCCAGAAGCATCAGAGTGCCCCATCCAAGATGGAGCAGCAGCAACACAGAATATGCTCCTCGAGGCCCATTCCCTGGGTTTTGGCGCCTGCTGGATTGGGACTTATGATAGTGGGTACGAGGCTAGTGCCAGGAAGGTGCTTAATCTCCCCGAAGGTGAAAGGCTCCTTTCCATTATCGCAATAGGTCAACCGGCGGAAACTCCTCAAGGCATGAGGGTAAGATTAGCCGAGTTGACCTTCATCGATGAGTATGGGAAGCGATAATGCCCAGCCAGCAGAATTGGAGAGTGTTACTTAGTCCGACGCGGTTATGTAGTTTTTCATGTTCTCGAATGTCGCTGGGCCAATGCCGCTGACCTTAAGTAAGTCCTCGATCCTTTTAAAGGGGCCAGTTTCGCTACGGTAATCTACGATTCGTTGAGCAAGTACCTCACCTATGCCTGGCAAGGCTTCGAGCAGCCAGGGTTCGGCCCGGTTAATGTCTATCTTCTGGGGATATAAATCTTCGCCTTCCCGTGGAATGTAAAGCTCAATATGGCTGAGATCAGCATCGGATTTAAGACCGGCATCGGAAAGGAGCGTCTGCAGAGTATCATCTTCCTTTAAAGGATATATACCGGGGTTAGCTATAGCGCCGCTGATGTAAAGCTCACCGCTTTGCTCTGGGGGCTCTGTTTGGGATAGAACGACTTCTTCAGATTGGCTTCTACTGCGCTGCACCGCGAGCGTGATACCGCCAGCTATTGCGGCGACGGCCAGGAAAACAGTTATGAACAGGTAAAATCTATTGGCACGGCTCATGGCATAGCTCCTTTCTCAACAAAGAATGTTATACATAATATACTATACTAGAATTCCCTTCCTTCCACTATATTTTAAAAGAGGCGCTAACTTTAGTAAATCAGCCTGTTACGAAATGTTTATTTGATAGTGCCCCTCTTGACTTTAATATGAGCCTGAACATACAATCTGCTAATAAGACTGAATGTTCAATTCAAGGAGGAAAAATGGACAGTCTATGGTTGGCGCTTCATTGGGGTTCGCCTATCGGCCTTGCTATTTTCTTTGTGGGCTTAGGTGGCATGGTCTATCTATTCGCTAAAGCTGACGAGAAAAGTAAGCAAACAAAGGCATTTGCCAGGGAACAAGGGCTGGAGAAGAAAAAAGAATAACTGCGGTTATTTAGCACCTCGGATCGTCATTGCTAGCCTTTCGTTTTTTTATTGCAGGCGCTGGAAAAGTGCGTGACAATCTCTGGAACGAAGTCGCGTTATCAGGAAGTGCACCGTATAAATTGCTCACCCTATATCCCGGTGCTAAAATTGCTATATGGCGAAAGGTTCCAGCGTTATAACAGTTAATCGCAAGGCTTATCACAATTATCATATCCAGGAGAGCGTTGAGGCAGGCATTGTCCTAAGGGGTTCCGAGATTAAGTCCATCAGGGCGGGCAAGGTAAATCTGAGTGATGCCTATGCCAGGCCTGAAAATGAGGAACTTTGGCTCTACAATAGCCACATTGCTTCCTATGATGCTGCCAGCTATAACACTCATGAGCCAGCCAGGCCGCGTAAGCTTCTTCTTCATAAAAAAGAAATTGATATCCTCGCCAGCAAGGTAGTTCAGAAGGGTTTGACTTTAGTGCCCCTTAAATTGTATATTAAACATGGGGTGGCTAAATTGGAGTTGGGGGTGGCCAAAGGGAAGAAGGTCTACGACAAAAGGGAGGTTATCGCCCGTCGGGACGCCGACAGAGAAATAGAGCGGGCGATGAAGCAGAGAATGAGGTGATGGGAAGCAGGCTGTAATATGGGGGCGCGTGGGTTCGACAGGGGGAGGCCCACAGAATTGCAGGCTGAGGTGCCACTAACCTCATAAAACAAGTGGCAAAAAATAACTGGCGAACCTGTTTACGCTTAACGGGTCACATCTAACCTAAGCTCTCCTCGAAGTTTGGGATTAGGTGTCAGAAAAAATCGAGGTGCTCCAATCCTGATGCCGATAGGGGTTGGCTAAGAGAAATTGGCTGGTCTAGCTGGATTCGGTCAGCAGATTAAAGCTAGACGAGATAAAAATAGCTGGCTAAGCCTGTAGGATATTCTGGCAACCTTCTTTTGGACGGGGAGTTCAACTCTCCCCCGCCTCCACCAAGGAAATTGACAGCGCTAGCCCTTTGCGGCTAGCGTTTTTTTCGTTATTTCAGAGGCGGATGGAACAGACTATTGGTATCCAACCACCTATTATAATGTGACTATAACTATTGGCGATTTGATATAATGCGCAGTTGGGAAAAAGTTGTTGATATGCTTGTTGTTGAAGTCAGCCATATAGCGAAGTCCTTTGCCGATAAGGTAGCCGTTGACGGCCTGTCCTTCTCTGTAGCTCAGGGTGAGATGTTCGGCCTCATTGGTCCTAATGGTGCCGGCAAGACTACCACAATCAGGATGATTATGGATATCCTCAAGCCGGACTCGGGCGAAGTGACTATCCTTGGCGAGAAGTTGAATGAGGCTACCAAGAATAGGCTTGGCTACCTACCCGAGGAAAGAGGGTTGTATAAAAAACTGAAGGTCCTCGACTACATAGTTTACCTCGCCTCGCTCAAGGGTGTGGACAGGCACTCGGCCGCAGAAAAAACTAACGAATTGCTCAATCAAACCGGCATATCGGCCAGTAAGAATAAAAAGATTGAGGAACTGAGCAGGGGCATGGGGCAGATTATCCAGTTCATTGTTACTATCATCCATGATCCGCAACTGCTTGTCTTGGATGAGCCCTTCGCCGGCCTCGACCCGGTTAACACCGAGCTATTAAAAGGAATGCTCGCCGATCTGAGGAACCAGGGTAAAGCCGTAATCCTGAGCACACACCAGATGAACCAGTTGGCGGGCAACGGGTGTGTAAGTCGTTCTTCAAGACCAGCAATAAGCCTGACTGCCTTTGTGCCCGGGAGTATGGGATTTAGTGCAGGGATACCCGTCTGTAATGCCCAGGTTTATTATGTTCATCGCATCCTATCCCTTAAAGCGTGACCCTGTCAATTTTAAAAATTAACCCGGCTTTCCCCCACTTTTTAATGATGTTCTGCATGAGGTATAATATTGATAGAAGGGCAAGGAGGTAGGATGATAGGGAATAAGATTCTAACACCAAGGGGATGGTGTGTGGTAATGCGCTCTATATTAGCAGCGGTTGGTATTGGCCTTCTGTATTTATTGTCCAGGATGATCATAGGGGATATCCGCCAGGAGAATATGGTAAGCTGGTGGATTCTGGGCCTGCCGATGATATGGGCACTGTATCTGGTGGCGCTGGCACGCATACTGGCAAAGGCGGAATTGACCGACTGGAAGTGGTACCGCAGCCGGAATAATGACTCTCATTAGCTCTGATAGTCCGGCCCGTTGTAGTGCCATTTTCTTGCGCAGCCGATGATATTATTTAAGTTGTGTGCTGAGGGAAAAGAGAATTTCCGTGCCTAATGTGGCTATTGTGACTGATAGTGTTGCTGACCTGCCCCCTCAGTTAGCTGAAGAGTTCGGTATTACAGTAGTTCCGCTTGTTGTTCGCTTTGATACTGAAAGCTACCGCGACGGTTTTGACCTGAGTCCTGACGAGTTCTATGAAAAGTTAAGGACAAGCAAGGTTTTGCCTGCCTCATCTGTGCCGCCGCCGGTAGCTTTTACCGATGCGTATGATAAGCTTGCCGAAAAAACACATGCCATTCTGGTTATCAGTCTATCTTCCAAACTCAGTGCCACCTATCAGGTAGCGATGGAAGCTGTGGAGTTAATGAAGAAGCAATGTCGTGTAGAGGTTTTAGATTCGCAATGGGCAGTTATGGCTCAGGGTTTCACAGCCATTGCCGCTGCTAAAGCAGCCAAAGCTGGAGCTAGTCTTGATGATGTGTTGGCTGTAGCCCGTCATACTATGCGGCGGGTAGACATATGTGCTGCCTTTAATACTCTTGAATATCTGGAACGCGGCGGGCGTATCGGCAAGGCACAAGCATTCCTTGGTTCGCTACTCAAGGTGAACCCGATCATCGGTATGAAGGATGGTGAGGTTCACCCCTTGGCCCGGGAGCGTTCCCGAGCTAAGGCAATAGACTATCTGTTCAATTTTGTCACAAATTTCAGCAACGTTGAAGGATTAGCTGTAGAGTATGCTACTGACTTAGACGAGGCCGACAGGTTGGGCCAGCGGCTTCACTCAAAGTATCCTCAAGCACCTATTTATCTCTCGCGTGCCAGTCCTGTTATTGGCACGCACACAGGACCTAGCCTTATCGCCGTTACTGTCTTTGGAGACAGACAAGCCAGTGTCCATCAATAAAGGTCAATAGGTATTGAGCCTAAACTAAAGAATAAAAAGAGAATTAAAAAAGATGGTGGCGTTAACTAAAATGAGGGCAAGGAGGCAATGTGGCGAAGAGCATTTATCGCCGACTCTCTGGAGGCTACGTATATCCTGAATCCCAATATCTCCCCCAAAATTTTGGGGATGTGCCTTACTGCGCAATAAGCCTTGATTCTTCCTTCTCTTCCAGGAATTCCTGACGAGGTTGCAGAAAAATTGCATATGGATATATAGGGCGTTCAGTCCATTCTCAGAGAGTTGTTCAGTAAAGGCTTCAATTTGTATTATCTCCTGGATGGCGAACGAAAATATGCCTTATTCAACAATATGATGGAGCTTAGCGACACTATTGTTACAAACAAGCAAATTGAACCAATTTAACGGGGAATTTTTTTAATCTGTTAGACGACACGTATGCTGAGAAAGGCTCTCGTGATTTTAATGTGGAAGGTTTTAAATTTAGGGTGATTCCTGTTCACAAGACAATGGAGCCAGGAAGAGAAATCCTGTCCTACTAAAAGTTTCGAGTGTACTTGAAAAAGCTTAATTGCCCCCATAGAGTCTAGCTTTGTAATGAAATTTATTGGTCAATAGGGCAAACCTTGTATAATATTACCTCCTTTATCAATACTATGTGAGTTTCTGCTAAAATAGGCTAGAGTAAGAACTATGTCGACTGACGAACAATTGGTTACTGTGCATGTTGCCACGCAAATGGAGGCACAAATAATTAAGGGGCGGCTGGAGAGCGAGGGCATACCGGTTCTCTTAAGCTATGAGAGTGCTGGTCTGGTTTACGGCATTACGGTTGACGGGTTAGGTGAGGTGAAGATAATGGTACCCAGACGCCTGGTAGAAGAAGCCAGAGAGATTTTGGGAGTAGTGTGATTCCTGATGGCTTCAAGATTAGAACGCATAACAGAACAGCGCCTGGATAGCCTGAGCAGAATGCGGGGTCGTGGCATAGACCCCTATCCCCATTCTTATCGTCCCAGCCACACAATTAGAGAGGCGAGGATTCTTTTTGAGCAACAAGGGGAGAATACTCAGGATATATCGCTGGCTGGCCGTATTATGTCCAAGCGTTATATGGGGAAGATGTCGTTCTTCGATATTCGGGATAGCTCGGGGAAGATACAGCTTTCTTTACGCTACAACCTCCTGGGCCGGGAAAGATACGAATTTCTCCAGGAGACTGATATTGGTGACATTATTGGGGTGAAGGGGAAGCTTTTCTGTACAAAATCGGGCGAGATCACTCTGGAGATATCCGATTTTAATATGCTTTGTAAGTCCCTTCGCCCGCTGCCAGAGAAATGGCATGGACTGTCTGATGTAGAAAAACGCTATAGGCAGAGATATCTCGACTTCATTGCTAACGAAGAGAGCAAGGAAATTTTTATTTTGCGTAGCAAGACTATCACAGCTATGAGAGGTTTTCTAGATAAGCAGGGATTTATGGAGGTAGAAACTCCAGTGCTTCAGCCTCATGCCGGAGGAGCGGTAGCACGTCCTTTTATCACACATCATCATGCCCTTGATGAAGACCTTTACTTACGTATCGCACTGGAACTTCCCCTCAAAAAATTAATAGTGGGTGGTTTTGACAAGGTTTATGAGATAGGGCGTGTCTTCCGCAATGAAGGTATCTCTGTCCAGCATAATCCTGAGTTTACCATGCTTGAGTGCTATCAAGCGTATGCTGATTATAATGACATAATGAGCTTAGTTGAGGAAATGATTTCTCATATAGCAGGTGAAGTTCTGGGTGATACCAAAATTACTTTGGGTGGAAAAACTATTGACCTTGCTCCTCCCTGGCAAAGGCTTTATCTGCGGGAGGCTATAAAAGAGTATTGTGGCATTGACTTTGAAAATTATGCCGATGCTGATTCCCTGCGATTGCGGATGATAGAGATGGGAATCGAAGTTGATCCCGACCAAGGAAGAGGAAAGTTGATAAATGAGCTAATTTCCATGTTTGTGGAACCAAAACTTATTCTACCAACCTTTCTACTGGATTATCCCGTGGAAGTATGTTCCTTGGCCAAACGCAAGCGAGATAATTTTGGTTTGGTGGAAAAATTCGAGGCATATATTAATGGGGTAGAAATTGCCAATGCCTACACTGAACTCAACGATCCTATGGACCAGCGAGAGAGGTTTAAACAGGGGGCTATGGGGGAAGAGATCGAAAGCGGTGATGAGGATTTCATTCAAGCTTTGGAGTACGGGATGCCGCCTACCGGTGGTCTGGGTATAGGCATTGACCGCCTGGTGATGGTATTTACGGTGCAGCAATCTATTCGAGAAGTGATACTCTTTCCCCAGCTAAAAACAAAAGAGTAAAAATACACAAGGGCAAAGCAGAATATGACAAGGGCTAATGACCAAAATTCAAAACAAAGTGAGTTTTGGTATTTTAATTAAGAATTTTGGATTTGTTTGGCTACCTATTAAATCAGGGACCTAGGTTACAAATTGGGATTTAGGGCTTAATTATGCTTGACATTAGGATTATTCGTGAAAATCCTGGAATTGTGCGCCAGGTTTTAGAGAAAAGAGGCGAGAGCCCTGATAGAACCGGGGCTCTCGATAGAATCGTCGAGATTGACGAGCGTTATCGTAGCTTGTTACGTCGAGTGGAGGAACTTCGGGCTAAACATAATGAGATAAGTAAACAACTGGGCAAGAGCAAGGAAAAACCACCTCAGCTAATGGTCCAGATGCGTCAATTAGGCGAGCGGATATCTTCCTTGCAGCAGCAGACTAAGGAAGCTAAAGGTAGCCTCGATTCATTGCTACTGGAGTTACCCAACATACCACACCCCAGCGTGCCTGTAGGAAGGAGCGAGAATGATAATATTTTAGTGCGTAGCTGGGGCAAGCCAAAGCAATTATCCTTCAAGCCCTTGCCTCATTGGGAGCTAGGGGAAAATCTGGGTATCATAGATTTTCACCAGGGAGTGAAGCTCTCAGGGACCAGATTTTATGTTCTCAAAGGGCTGGGCGCACATCTTCAACGAGCGCTTATCTCATTTATGCTTGATGTCCATACAACTGAGCATGGCTATAAAGAAATCTACCCTCCTTTTATGGTAAAGCAAGAATGCATGGTGGGTTCAGGTAATTTGCCGAAGTTCGGTGATAATTTGTACCACGACGAGGAAGATGATTTCTGGTTTATACCCACAGCGGAGGTACCGTTAACTAATTTGCACCGCGATGAAATATTAAGTGCCGATATCTTACCCCTTTGTTACGTTGCCTATACTCCTTGCTTTCGTCGAGAGAAGATGGCTGCCGGCACAGACACCCGGGGCATTAAGCGGGGACACCAATTTGACAAAGTGGAACTCTACAAGATTACCGAACCTGAGAATTCTGACAGAGAGCTGGAGAGCTTGGTGGCTGATGCTGAGACCATATGTCAAAAGCTGGCTATACCTCATCGGGTGGTACAATTATGTAGTGGAGAGCTCGGCTTTGCCGCCTGCAAAACGTATGATATTGAAGTATGGGCTCCTGGCTGTGCCGAGTGGCTCGAGGTCAGTTCTTGCAGTAATTGCAGTGACTTTCAGGCAAGGCGAGCAAATATTCGCTATCGCCCTGAGCCTGGTGCCAAGACACAATTTGTTCATACTCTCAATGGCTCAGCCTTGGCTCTGCCGCGAGTCCTTATTGCTATACTGGAAAACTATCAGCAAGTAGACGGCACAGTATTAGTTCCTGAAGTGTTAGAGCCTTACTTGAAATTAACGTAAGCGCCGCAAAGGACATGTCCTTCCTGTGTTGAGTATATTCTCTGCTGGTACAGTTCAGATAGATTGGTGAAACGGCTCGTAGTCAAAACGACCGTCTCAATTGTTCACCTTGGCACTCGGACATTTGCCTTGATTTCTATCGGTATTATCACAGTTCTTCTCGGCAGCTCTCCTCGTTTTCTAATGAACCTGGATGTCCGCCTACTATTAAAGCACAGCACGCATGTTAAACCTGAATTTGTTTTGGATTAATAGTCACACGAGTCTATACACCGTGTTTAATTCGGCGACGCTATTTGCTGGAGACCCGCTTAACAAGTTTGGCGAATCGCTGTCCGAACCTCTGACATTTCTCTAGAACTTGTTCATCAGGTTTTTCTATAGAGGTTACGCCATAATAATCCACTTCCGGATCGCCTTGTATTATCATGCCATGAATAAGTAGTGCCTGTAAAATACTGAATAAGGTTGTTTCCTGGCCTGTGGAAGCCGCAGTGGTGAAGGCTGCTCCCACCTTCCCGTCGAGTTTTCCGTGATGTTTGACACTGGCGTCGAGGAGCTCCTTTACAGGAGCAGCCATCGTGCCGTAATAGGTGGGCGAACCAAAGATAAAACCATCTGCTTCTAATAGTTCATCCACAGCAACATCCTTGACTTTTTTATAGACAACATCCAACCCCTCCTCTGTAACTGCCTTCGCTATCGCTGTTGCCATTGCCTCTGTATTTCCAGTTCGAGAGTAGTACGCTATTAGTACCTTTGCCATAAACTCCTCCTTACAAATATTTCCAGCTTCCGAATATCATAGCATAAGGCGGTGAGTTTGTCGCATACTCAGTATTTGAAGCCAAATTTTCCAGCGGCCATTGTGTTTTATCCAGGCTGATGGAAATGTCGCTGACTCCCATCATATTGGTGGTTATAATATCGCTCTTCTGGGTCAAAGATGGCAAGGAAAAATTAAAGCCAATATAATGCCACAATACTCGTGGCTGTCGCTTTCGTCTACCCCCTCCGAGTTTGATAAAATTCTGCTTGCAGTATTGATTCAGCCGTTTTCGGGTAAATCAACTAAGATGGAATGCTGCAACCCACCTCGGCTCTTGTCAACACCCTGCCCGCAACATCACAGCTGTACTGCTTGTCATCCGGCCAACGCAGTCAAACTTGTTTGCGCATCTTGATGTGCCTGATGCCAGCTTCCAGAAAAGGCAAGCCAGATTCGTCGAAGCCGCATAACGTATAGAAGGGAACGACTTCCAATTGAGCATGTACAATCACCTGTTGCACCTGTTTCTCTTTCCATACTGTATTTAAAAAAAGAAGCATTTTCCTTCCGATACCATTACGTCGGTAATGTCTTAGGACAGCCATTCTCTCCAGCTTGGCCTGGTTGTTGGCCAATAATTGAACCCTGGCGCTACCGATGACTATCTGTCCATCTTTTACCACCATGTGCAGTGCTTCTCTGTCGTGCCCGTCAAATACCAGATCCTCTGAGATGCCTTGCTCCTGGACAAAGACTCGCCTTCTCACCGCAAAGGACTCTTGCAACTCGACATCGCATGTAACTATTTTATAGCTAAATTTGCTCATGGAGATATAGATAGAATGTCTTGGTTCGCCTAATTACAAATCTGAAGCACCAACGACATTTTCGGGGCAAAGCAGAACGCTGTCATCAACAAATTCCTCTCCGCTGGCGCGTTCGAAAGCCACAACGAGGTCATGGATGGTGAGATTGGCTCTCTGCTCCTCGTTCATATCAACCACAATCCTACCTTTATGCATCATAATCAGTCGATTGCCGTGGCGAAGAGCCATTTCCATATTGTGGGTGACCATGATAGCGGTCATCTTCTCCCGTTTTACTATCATATCGGTTAAATCGAGCACTATCTGAGCTGTCCTGGGGTCCAGCGTGGCTATATGCTCGTCAAGCAGTAATATTGCTGGGTTACTCAAGGTAGCCATTACCAGCGACAGAGCCTGTCGTTGACCGCCTGAAAGCGTTCCTACCAAGGTATTTAGTCTATTCTCAAGACCCAGTCCCAGTGGAGTCAGGGCAGCACGGAATAATTCTCTACGCTGTTTATTTGTGGCGACTTGTAATCCTCTTGGCCTACCTCGTAACAGGGCCATGGCCATGTTTTCCTCTATGGTCATCTTGGCGGCCGTGCCTACATGAGGGTCCTGATAGACCCGACCGACAAATTCGGCGCATCTATATTCACTTAGCTTGGTGATGTTACGTCCATTAAGAATAATCTCACCACTTTCCGGCGGGTATACGCCAGCAATGATATTAAGCAGGGTTGTTTTCCCGGCCCCATTACTACCAATTACAGTGATATAGTCATCGGCGGCGACATCCAGATCAATGTTATCGAGTGCTCTGACCTGGTCTACAGTGCCTTTAGAGAATATTTTGTCTATTCTACTGAGCTGGAGTAAACTCTTATTCTCACTCATCGAAGTAATAATTTTACCACCTTGCCGCCGGCGGCAACCACTCCCGCCGTATTCTCTTCTGCAGGTATGGAACTGCCAGAGATGTGATCACTATTACTGCCGTAACCAGCTTCAGATCACCCGGGGGCATGCCCGCCCTGAGAGCAACACTTATGACCAGGCGATAGATAAAAGCTCCACCAAACACTGCCACCAGAAGCCTGACTATTCCCTTGGGCCGAAATAGTGCCTCGCCGATTATCACTGCAGCCAGGCCCATTATGATCATCCCTACCCCCATGTTAACATCAACAAAGCGCTGTGCTTGAGCTACTACTCCGCCGGAAAAGGCAACAAGTCCGTTAGCGATGGCTACCCCGAGTATGGTAGTCTTGTCAGTGTCCACCCCGGCCCCACGCACCATCTGCTCATTATCGCCGGTGGCGCGCAAGGCCAGCCCGATTTCAGTACGCAAGAACCAATTCAGAATTAAGAAGACTATCGCTCCCAGCACAAGTGCAACCACAAGTTGATTTACAAGACGGTTTTCCAGGCCCGGCAATTGGGAGGCTAGAGAAAAGATGGTTACCTCCCGAAGAAGTGGAAGATTGGGTTTACCCATAATCCGCAAGTTTATAGAGTACAGGCCGACCATTACAAGGATGCTGGCCAGCAGGGCTGGTATCCTCAACTTGGTGTTGAGCAATGCTGTTACTAGGCCGGCACATATACCGGCCCCGATAGCAGCCAGTGTTGCCAGAAATATGTTTACACCATTTATGATAAGCACAGCTGCAACAGCTGCCCCCAGGACAAAGCTCCCATCTACGGTAAGATCGGGAAAACCAAGTACACGGAAGGTAAGATAGACACCCAAAGCTAGAAATCCATACGCCAGCCCCTCATATAATGAGAAGCCCAATAGATGTCCGATAGCTACAGGATCTAACAATCCTTACCTTCCGATAGCACCCTCTCGGCTACCTCGTGATATTGCCACCCGGCTGCTGGTCATTAATGCTGACGCCAGCAACCGGATGGCGAGGCGAGCACCTTATGGTCCTCGTTCTTTGCTCTTAGTCTACTATCACTTCGTCTGCCTGATCAATAATCGACTGAGGAATTGTTACCCCTTGCCTTTCGGCTTCTTCAGGGTACACGTAAAGGAGGTTCGCAGGTACAAAACCAATTGGAATTGTGCCTGGGTCCGTACCGTCCAGCAGTATATCCACTGCCATCTCACCACTTAGATAGCCGACTGTGTAGTATTCCATGCCCCAGGATGCAAGTGCTCCTCTCTCAACTGTAGCTACATCAGAGGCAACAAGAGGTATGTCGTTGTCCTCGCAAACCGCTACCAATCCCTCAATACCAGCCACAACTGTATTGTCGGTTGGAATCCATATGGCATCCACGTCGGCAGCCACAAGTGCCTCTGCTGCAGAGGGGACGTCCGCTCCTGTGCTTACCGTAGCCTCCTCTACCGTTATGTTCAGGCCAAGCTCATCCAGTGCCTCGGTAAGCTGTACGTCCACCTGATACACCGAATTCGGTTCGCCAGCATTGTACATTACGCCCAGCGTCTCAAAGGTGAGGTTGTTCGCGGCCAAGATGTCTATTATTAACTGCATGTTAGGTTCAACCGGCGCCACATCGCTGACCCCGGTCACCTGACCACCCGGCTCCTCCAGGTTCTCAATCCCCGCATCCTCCGGATTGGTCACCGAGTTAAAGACCACAGGTATATCTGTTCCCTCAACCGCGGTCGTCGCTGCGATAACGCACGGCGTGGCTATAGCACATATCAGGTCCACGTCCTGGGCAACAAAGTAATCGGCGATCGTATAGCACAAATCCATACTACCTGCAGCGTTCCTTTCGGTGAACACGACGTCGGCTTCAGTAAGACCGGCATCTTCCAGGCCAACCTTGAAGGCATCCTTGAAGCCTTCACGCGCACTATCCAGAGCGGGGTGGCTGATTATCTGAAATATGCCGATTGTAAGCGGTCCTTCTTCATCGTTGTCATCGTCCTGCGGTGCGCAGCCGGCAGGTAATAGCATTGCGGCTAACATAACCGCTATAAAAATACTACCAACCAGCTTTAAGATTCTCTTATTTTTCATTTAATCCAAGACCTCCTTTCAAGTATTTGTTAATATTCAGATTATAAATCATTAAATTACATCTGCACCTCCTTAATACAACAATTTGCTAAACGAAATACCTGAATAAACGGCGTCTTAAACTTTGTCATATACCAACTCTGTCGGTGTTTTATCCACCATCTTCATTTCATCAAATAATTTTCTCGAGTTGTCTCTGCAGATAAACTCTATCTGAGGTTTTATTTTAGCAAAAGAAACTTCTTGCCCTAATGTACACTTTGCCCAACCCGCTAAACCCCAGCCATATTATACATGCATTTGACGACGAAGGAAATACCTGTCTTGGTCCAATACTTAGCTAATTTCTCTTGCCCGTCTTGACCGCCGGCTCTGAGTTGATTATTAGCCAGCACCACCATGATATCAAACTTGAACTCATCTATTATGGTTATTCCCTTACTTAGTAAAGTTTAGTATTTTGCCTTCTTGCCGGTCATGCTGATAATCTCAATCTTGATGACACACACGTCCTCAAGTTCTTTCTCGGAGAAGTTATACCCGTCAGCTCCATAGTGCTGAGTCAGGATATTTAACGCTGCTAATTTCTCCTGGAGGTCTTCAATTATAAAGGCCTGGCCAACTCCGATGACGCTACGATAATTTATACCCCACCCGCAGGGAGTAGTTGTTGGCTTGACTATTTGGCCGTGGATGTCCATCTCAAAGCAGACTTTATTGTGACGCCGGATTATATCCAACTTTCTGCCTTTAGTAGCAGTGTGGAAATACAGGCAATTGCCCTTATAACCGAAATTCATGGGAACGATGTAGGGGATATCCTCATCCATGAAGCCAACACGACATATCTGTGCCTGCTGGATTATAGACTCCATTTCTTTCCTATCTTTTATTTCCAGCTCATTATTGCTCATCTATATCCTCCTTTTAAGTTCGAGATTTGATTTTCTGCCCAACCCTCGGTCGCCTACGGATACAGGTAACATGCTGGACCAGTTGTTGCTCGATAGACTTCAATTCTATCATTGCATTCGGGAGATAGCCAATATATGATAGGCTTTTAATTCTTTCGGACATGAGTTTCCTGATTTCCTCAGTGTCGACTGCAGGCAGAGCGCCCTGGTTCATGTTTTGCTCTGGGGCATGAATTTCAGCGCCAGTCCGTTGATGAAATAGTGTTTGCCGATGGTGGCCGTCATCAGAAACGTGGCCTTAATGGGCACTACACCGAGTGAAAACAGTTCGATCTGCACTCGTCATGAACCCGTGTCATGCAGCTCGATAATTTTCAGTGGCGAGATTAGTTCAGAATAACTGGGCTAGCCTGTCTCTGATTTAAATTCAGTGGAGCTGTTGAAAAGGGCTGTACCACAACGCACACAGCGAAAAGTACCTCCTTCGTGGATTTGCTCGAACAGACAGGTGCCCGGAGTTTCGGTTCTTTTGCTGATGGTGATTTTGTGTTGTGCCTTAGTCAGCATATTTTACCATTCCACCTCCGATCTCTCGATTTTCTCTACGATTACCATCTTGTACTGCCTGGTATCATAAATGCGTATGGTTATCGTACATACGCCTTCCGCTGCTTTACTCAGATCCATTTTAACAGAGCCGTCGATATAGGGGATGTAAAAAATCGATGGTAATGGCAGCAATTTAACCGTTGTCTAGCCGAGAAAAACGTTGCTGGTATAAATTAATTGCGGAGGCTGAGATACATAGGTAAAACTTGTGGTATGTTTGGTAGCGATAACTTACCATGAGGAGTTACCAGGATGAGAAAGTCAACCGGCTTCTACTTTTTTAAAAGAAAACCTATTATCCAAAAGGATAAATATGAGTGCTGGAGAGATGTGGCAGGCCTTTTGGACTTTACAACTAAGGAGAGGTTAAGAGTGGAGTGGATGGTATTCTTCTATACCGCGGGAAAGGAGAATGCCGCTGCCACTGCTAAATACTTTGGCATTTCAAGGAAGACCTTTTATAAGTAGTTCAAACGCTTTAAGGACTCTAAATACAATGTTAAGAACCTGGCTGACCAATGTAGAGCACCTCACCATAAAAGGAAATGTGAAATAACTCCTACCCAAGAAGACGGGATAAGGCGCTTAAGTAATGGATATCCTTGCTACGAGAAAAGGAAGCTAAAGGTGCTATATGAGAAAGAATATTCCGAAGAGATCTCTATCTGGAAGGTTGAAAGGGTGATTCGAAGGCATAAACTCTATCCTGACTAAAAGAAGGCAGAGACGACTGCCAGGAGGAGAGCCAGAGCGTGCCAGAAGCCAAAGAAGAGGATCATCCATCTGGCGAAGGAGGGAAGGCCTTATTTCCTCTTACAAATTAATACCATAGTTATCTATTGGAATAACGTTAAAAGATATATCCTGACTGCTGTAGGCTATACCACCAAACTAGGCTATGCCTGGATGTACAAAAATAAGAGTTCAAGGTCTTCGGCCGATTTTCTGTGTCGTCTCCGCTACCTGGTTAACCAATTTATTGAAGACCTGCAAACAGATAATGGAAGTGAATTCAAAAGGGAGTTTGAAAGCTACCACCAAGCGAGTTATTGAAAGATACTTCTCGAGAGGAACAACCTTAAAAGTTAACCCTGAGATAGAGATATTATGGAGCCTAGGGTATGACTGTCTTAACAATTTCAGTTTGTATTTAGATCCTGAAGAACTCAATCCCTGGCTGTCTGAATGTCTTGTGGAATATAACTTCAACCGCCCACATCAAGCTCTTGCCTATCTCACTCCGGTAGAGTATATTGAAAAGGAACTTGCTAAAATTCGTAGACCAGTGTTACCTATGTGGTCAGCCAGCACACGGTAGGCTGTATGCTGATTTGTGTGGAAAAGTGATAAGGTGGTAAGAACCCAGAGCAGATAGAAATGAATGGAAGGAGGTCTTACCACCGATGGCTAGAAGCCAGGACAATGGTAGCACAATTTTAT
>Ga0180433_10004293_pt1 | contig 20130 bp, 21 predicted proteins | sample SS_ome_8_FD_132980 | JGI IMG/M metagenome (GOLD analysis project Ga0180433, IMG submission 132980) | Hypersaline lake sediment archaeal communities from the Salton Sea, California, USA - SS_1_D_1 metaG | ecosystem: Environmental > Aquatic > Non-marine Saline and Alkaline > Hypersaline >... | reverse complement strand
TTTGACCGTAAATGAAAATTTTTAAATTAATGGTTTTAATATGAATGGCCCACATATTAGAAGATTATATTATTCAACTACTGAAGTAAGTAAAATGATCGATGTTCGGCCCTATATTATAAGAAAATGGGAAAAGAAGTTCCCCTTCTTTAATTCAGTTAAAAAACACTCAGGAAGAAAATTTTTCAAACCAAGCGATATAGAGACTGTAAAAAAGATAAAAAGACTGAAAGAAGTCGGTTATACAAATGAAAAGATTAATCAGATAATTGCCAATGATGAAGATTCGGTAAAAACAGATATAATCAGCCCTGAATCAGACTATTCTGCTAAGCAATTACTTCAGGAAATATATAAAGAACTCCAAGAAATTTTAAAGATTCTAGATTCTGATATTGTGTAATTTATGAAGATAATTCTATTATCAGTTGGGAAAGTCAGAAAAGAATTCATTCGGAAAGGGGAAATTGAGTATCTTAAAAGGATAAAAAGATATATTCCTTTAGAAACAGATTATGTTAAAGAAGAAAAAATTGTCAAGAATCGAAAAGACAGTGATATTATCAATAAAGAAGGTGAGCGATTAATAAAGAAAATTCCTCACAGAAGCTGGACAGTTACTCTGGACCGAAATGGAACTCTATTTTCATCTGATGGGTTTGCTCGATTTCTCTCTGAACGTATGAATACAGGAACAGCTCATTTAACCTTTATTATTGGTGGTGCTTTAGGGCTCAGCAGTGAAATAAGAAATCAATCAAATACAGTTATTTCTCTGTCAAAGATGACATTCACTCATGAAATGAGTCGTTTAATTCTGCTGGAACAAATTTACAGAAGTTTCACTATTATCAAAGGTGAACAATATCATAAATAGAGGTAGTATGAGCACAAAGAAAGATATAATCTGTCCTTCCTGCGGAGAAAAGATTCAGATCTATAAAAATCCTGTTCCCACAGTTGATATTATCATTGAACTGGATAATACCGTCGTTCTGATTAACAGGAAGAATATTCCCTATGGTTGGGCTATTCCGGGAGGGTTTGTGGATTATGGTGAATCAGTAGAGAATGCTGCTGTCAGGGAAGCTAAAGAAGAAACCAATTTAGATGTTAAATTGATAAAACTTCTGGGTGTCTATTCTGATTCTGATCGAGATCCAAGGATGCATACAATTTCCACAGTTTTTATTGGAAAAGGTAAAGGAAAACTACAGGCTGCTGATGATGCAAATAAGGCTGTATGTTTTGCTGAAAGCAATCTGCCGTCACCTATAGTTTTTGATCATGAAAAAATTCTCAAGGATTATTTTATTTGGAGGAAATCCAGTCTTTAAATTGCATAAGAATATTTTTAATATCAAACATAAAGAATATCTCTATGCTCTAATTGCAACTTTTTTCTGGTCAACCATGGCTTCTGCTTTTAAGCTTACTTTAGGGATTCTGGACCAGAATATTCTGCAGCTGCTTCTTTTTTCTTCCTGGGTGTCAGTTATTGCTCTGTTTTTTTATATTGTATTTACCGGAAGACTGAAGCTTCTCAAACAGACAACCAGTAAAGATATTCGTTCCTCCCTGATAATGGGGTTGTTAAATCCTTGCATGTACTATCTTATACTTTTCAGAGCTTATACTCTTCTTCCCGGGCAGGAAGCAGGTACTCTTAATTACACCTGGCCCATTGCTCTCACCTTGCTTTCCATCCCTCTGCTAAAACAGAAGATTAAACTTATACACATTGTTGCCATTCTGGTGGGATTTACAGGTGTGCTCATTATTTCTACCCAAGGTCATGTGTTTTCACTTCAGTTTACCAATTTTACCGGAGCCCTACTAGCAGTAGGAAGTTCCTTTGTCTGGGCTTTGTATTGGATCTTCAATGTGCGGGATAAGCGGGATGTACAGGTAAAATTGTTTATGAATTTTTGCTTTGGTTTTGTTATTTTATTGATACTGGCAATTTTAACCGGTAATCTTTCTTTGCCACCTTTGTCCGGAGCAGCAGGTATTGTCTGGGTAGGTCTGTTTGAAATGGGACTGACTTATGTATTCTGGCTTAAAGCCCTGGAACTGGCTCCTCGTACTTCTTCGGTGAGCAACCTGGTGTATCTAAGTCCCTTTCTTTCTCTGTTTTTTCTGCAGACGGTGGTAAAAGAGGATATTTTATTATCTTCTGTCGTAGGTCTGACTTTGATCATTGCTGGAATCCTGCTTCAGAGGAGAGAGTAGTCAGATTTAAAGCAAGCATCCCTCAGGGTTGTTTTAAATTTTTCCCCACAATTTCAATATAATCAGTAACAAAGCCATCCACTGGCAAGGATGCATATTTTTCCGCATCTTCTCTGGTGTCAATCATCAGATATAATTTTAAATCCGATGCATGTACTGCATGTATAAACCGGTAGGACCAGCCCAAGATGTATTTAGTATACTGTACCGGTACTCCCATAACCAGACCGTTATACTGGTCTGGTATCTTCTTGAGGCCAAAAGTCAGAAAAAAAGGAAGAAAGTGTTTTTTGACCTGACTTCTGAGCAGAAACAGTCGTTTGATTTTAGGAAATTTTTTTTGAATTATTTTCAGAGTATGTTCTGTACCCCAGTAGTACAGCTTTTTTCTTTGGCCAGAGGGAATATATGCTTTGCTTCGCAGCTGCTGATAGGATCGTATGTACCTTTTTGATAGTTGCAGTGCACTCCCCGGTGAGCAACAATTTCTTTAGGGGAATCAGACAATACTGATTCGGGGTTTCCTTTTCATATATACTGAATGCCAATAAAAAGAATAAAGATGAGAAATAGGAAGCCTGGAATCATAAAATTTTTTTAAGGGTTTTCATTTAGTAACTCTTTGCTTACTCTGCGTTAAAATTTTGTTTTCAGTAAACCCCTTATTTATTTCTAGTTACAATAGTATATTGCTGACCGAACTTTTTTCTAAGACTTTCTCCTTTACTTCTTGCCTTGGACATTGAATTATAGGGGCCAATCCAAACCAAATAAAATTTCTTATTATCTTTATATTTTGTATGCAGTTCAACCCTGTAGTTATGATTTTCATAAAAAGCTTTTCTTAGGATAGCATTCTGCTGATTCAGAAAAGCGCCTACCTGAACAGCATATAGAGCACCTGATTCTTCGTTTGATTCGTACGTTTTCTCTGTATCCTGAACATCATCATAGCTCTCTAAATATTTTCGTGCCATATCAGAAAATTCAGTTTCAGGAAATCTGTTTATTACTTCTGAAAATTTAATTCTGGCTTGATTTTTATTATCTGTAGTCTGATAACAAAGCCCCAGCCAGTAATTACATTTTTGCTCTAAGTAAATATTTGAAGTAAGTATTAATATTTTTTCAAAATAAGCAGTAGCAGTTTTATAAAGACCTGCAGCATATTTTAACATGGCAAGTCTATATAAAGCATTTTCAAAATATTTGGAATCAGGATATGAATTTATAGTCTTTAAATAATATTCTTCTGCATTCTCACCGTTGACTTCAAGTAATCCTTGAAGAAATAATAATGTCCCTTTATCTGTATGCTCAAGATTTAATAAGGATTCTTTGGCCTCTGCAAATTTACCTGTGCGAATATCATTAACTATTGATTCTATTGTCTGGGTATTTCCGGATAATACTGTAAAAAATAAAAGATGTATTACTATAAAAGCATTATATAATTTTATCATTTTTCTATTCAATAAAAGTATCCCAATGATAACATTTTGGACATAGCCATAATGGTGTATCAGAGGTATAGTTACACTCTGAACATGTATAGTATTGATTTTGTTTTTGTTCTGTTTTTAAATAATTTAAAGCCTTTTGTAATGCCTGTACATTATTTCCCTGGTTTTGGAGCAAGTTGATTAACAGGTAATTTGCTTTAATATTTTGAGGTTCCTGGGTTAACACCTTATCACATATATTAATTGCTTTATCATCCTGACCCTGTTTTTTATAGAATTCAGCCAACGCTATTAACGTCGGGATATTATTTTTATCCCTTTTTATTATCTGTTGGTATATTCCTTCAATTTCTCCGTATATCCCCAGTTCAAAAAGAATTTCTTTCAGACGGTCAAATACCAGATAAGCTTTCTCAGGGATGTTTTCGGTTAATTCTTTCCAGCTTTTTACTGCATCATTTTGTCTGTTGCATCTACGATAAGAATCACCCAGATAGAGATAAGCAGGAATACATTTTTTGTCAATTTTAATTGCTTCCCGAAAAGCCAGCCGTGCATTATGTTCCTGTTCTTTTTCTATTAAATCAAGGCCGGTTTGTACTTTATAAAGAGCTAAGAGATTTTTGCTGTTTTTCTTCTCCAATTTATCAATTCTTTGTCTGCAGTTAAAGGCATTTTCCCAATCTCCTTTTTTTTCATATAAAGAGAGCAGGGTGTAATTATTCTTAACATCTTTTTTAGCTTTTTTTTCTAATTTATTTGCTGTGTATATTGCTTTGTCAAACTGTTTATCTGCAATGTAATCTTTTATTAAATAGTTATTGATTGTATCAAGCATTGACTTAGGAAGATTTTCTCTTATAACTAAAGATTTATGTATTTTAGCTGCCTGTCCGGGATATCCCTGTTCTCTAAATAAATTTCCTAAGGTAATATATGCCATAATATTATCACTATTATTTTTCACTGTGGTTTTAAGTTTCTGAATGGCCTTGCTTTTTTGCCCTCAAGAAGCAGATGCAGTGCATCTATGTAGGTTGATGATATTTCCCCTGTTTTTTTCTTTTCTCTTTTATTCAGGATTAAGACTAAGATAAAAGTGATAAAAATTACAATTAATATTATATAGTAAGATTGCGGCATTTTAATCCCCGTTTGATTTATTTATTGATTCTTCCGATTCTTCTGATTCCTCAGTTTTTTGTATTTCAGAAGTATCGATCTCTTCTTCTATGTTTGCATTTCGTAAACGATTAAGTTCATCTTTAACTTTTTTTATCTCTCTTTGTAATGAATGGTTTTTCCCTTTCAGACTGATGATCTTAAAACTTGACACTGCCAGCCAGGTAATCAAGCCTGCAATGAAAGAAAGGTAAACGATTAAATAAAGGGGGATGACAGGAGATTCCCATTTCAAGATATGAACAGAGACAGTCTGCTCCTGATTTTGGATGGCAAATCCTAATATTATTATAATTAATAATGCTCCAAAAATCCATTTAAAAATCCACATGATAAGCTCCTTTACCTCTTTAATTAACTGATTAGTTTACCTCTTAAGGTTGTACCCTTGCAATCGTCTAGTTTTATCGAAACCAGATCACCGATGATAGTATTATCGCCAGGGAAGACAATATTATAATTTGTTGACGTCTTACCCAGAAGTTCTTTATCCGAATATTTACTATAGGTTTCAGGCATAACTTCTACTTTTTGTCCTATCATTTGTTTCTTTTTCTTGAGTGATATTTTTCTCTGTAATTGAATTATTAAATCCAATCTTTTTAATTTGACATTTTTAGGGATCTGATTTTCCATACCTGCAGCTTTAGTTTCGGGCCTGGAAGAATAATAGTATAAAAAGGCATCATCAAAACATATTCTTTTCATTAAACTAACTGTTTCCTGAAAATCTGTTTCTGTTTCATCAGGAAATCCGACCATTATATCAGTAGTAAGAGAAAGTTCAGGGATCATTATTCTGGCTTTTGTTACCAGATTAATATAATCTTCTCTGGTATATTGTCTATTCATCAAAGAAAGAATTCTGGTTGAACCAGACTGCATAGGCAGATGCAGATGAGAACAAACTTTTTTTTCCTGCTGTATCACTCTCAGAATGTCTTCTGTTAAATCTTTGGGGTGAGAGGTCATAAACCTGACTCTTAATACTCCCTGAATTTGGCTTACTCTTTTAAGAAGGTCGGAAAAACAGTATTTTCCGTCATGATACGTATTAACATTTTGTCCCAGAAGTATTATCTCACTTTTCCCGGAGTCAACAAGATATTTGATTTCTTTGATAATATCGTCTGAATTTCTGCTTCGTACTTTCCCTCGTGTATAGGGTACAATGCAGTAAGAGCAGTAATTACTGCAGCCTCTGGAAATTGTTACAAAACTGCTCACACTGTTATTATCTGTCATTGGATATATTGACTCATAGGTTTCACAGGGGCGGAAACTGGTATTCATTAATTGTTTATGTTCAGATTTATTGATAATATCAGGTAATAATCTGTATTGGTCAGGTCCCAGTATAAAATCTACATGAGGAATTGTGTTGAGCAGTTCTTTGCCCATTCTTTGGGCAGTACATCCTACTATTCCCAGTTTTCTTGCAGAGGATTTTTTTTTCCACCCCGCCAACCCCCCGGCTCTTCCTAAAGCCCGTTTTTCCGCGTGTTCTCGAACCGAACAAGTATTAATTATAATAATATCAGCATTCTCCATTTTAGGTGCCTGTCTGAATCCATTATTTGTAAGTATAGTTTCTATACGTTCAGAATCATTTTTATTCATCTGGCAGCCATAAGTTTCAATGAAGAAATAAGAGTATTTTTTTCTATTTTTTTTCATAATACATAAATTTTTTAACTACACTTATTTGTTATAAATGTAGTTTATAAATGCAAAAAATGCAATGATTTTTTAAAAAATAAAAATTTTTAATTTTTTACTTGACATTAATAAATATTTTAGTTTTATTAAAGGTGGGTAAAAATCCCTGAAAATGGTTAATAAAGGGTTAAAAGATATCTTGGTTCCTGACAGGGGGTTAATGTGGATTTAGCTTTTAGTGGAAATTTTAAGTATACAGTTGATTCCAAAGGCAGGGTTAATATTCCGGCTCCTTTCAGGAGTCAGGTATCTGATAATACTTTTCATATAACTTACGGACCCAATACATCTCTATTTGTATATCCCCGGGAAAGATTTAAAGAATTTTCTATGAATCTGGAGAGATCCTATGGTTCTCTGGCCAGTTCAGATGAGGAAAGAAGATATTTGCTTAAGGTAATGTATGATGCTCATCCCTCACGCTGTGATCAACAGGGCAGAATAATTATTCCCAAACAACACTTAGAGCATGCTAAAATCGAAAAAGAAGTTCTGATTATTGGCGTAGTTTCAAGAATCGAATTCTGGAATCCTGATATTTTTGAAGAATTTATGAATAATGGTAGTTTGAGCAATAATGAACTTATAAAGCGATTTGGTGGTGCTGACAGGTTATGATTTTTAGTACTCAAAGCAGTACTGATTATTATCATACACCAGTATTAGTAGATGAAACAGTAGAATATATAGTAACTGATCTGGAGGGAATATATGTGGATTGTACTGTAGGTGGAGGAGGACATGCTGAAGCTATTCTTAATACATTGGGGGAACGAGCGCTATTTTATGGCATTGACAGAGATAGAGATGCGATCAAGTATGCTCAGCAAAGGCTGAAGAAGTTCGGAGAAAAAGTTATTCTGATTCAGGGAGAATTAGCAAATATTGATTCTATTTTTGAAAAAGAGCACGTTACCTTTGTTGACGGAGTTTTAATGGATCTGGGAGTATCATCATACCAGATTGATACACAGGAAAGAGGATTTAGTTATCGTCTCGGAGGACCGCTTGATATGAGAATGGACAGGGATCAGGATTTAACAGCTGAATATATAGTTAATAATTATTCAGAAAAAAAACTGGCAGATATTTTTTATTACTACGGGGAAGAAAGATTTTCAAGAAAAATTGCCAGGATTATAGTTGAGAGAAGAAGTGAGAATGTTATCCGTAATACTGATGATCTAGCATCAATAGTAAGAAAAATTACTCCCAGAAAGTACCAGGTAAAAACATTGTCCCGAATATGGCAATCTCTTAGAATTGAGGTTAACAATGAGTTAGATCAGCTTAACGCAGGATTAGAAAAGATTTATCCATTTTTAAGAAATGGGGCACGGATGATAGTAATTACCTGGGAATCTCTCAGTGATCGTATGATCAAGAGGTATTTTAAAGGGCAGACATTAGAATATAGCAGAAACAGCAGGTTTGAGATTGATTCTAGATTTAATTTTGAGATTTTAACTAAAAAAGTTATAAAACCATCTCAAGAGGAAGTTGAAAGAAATCCCAGAGCTAAAAGTGCTAAGATGCGGGCAGCAATAAAAAGAAATGAGCAGGAGGGAGTCTGATCTTGAAAAAAAGAAGAAAAAAAAGAAGTTCATATAATCAGGTTGCCAAATTAATTCTGTTCATATGTATTATTCTGATTTTGTTTATTGTTCATCTTATTGGAAAAGTGAATATGGATATGGTTTTAATAAAAAATGATGAATTAACAGAAAGAAGAAAATCACTTAAAAAAAGAATTAATGAATTAAAAGTAGTTATTAACAGAAAACGCGGCTATAAACGTATAGTAAATCTTGCCCGGAAGCAAGGATTAATATTTATTCCGCCAGCTCAAATATCCGAACTGACAGTAAATCTTGACAATTCAAATAAATATGTAACACAAACGAAAGAAATATTGTCTAAACTTGCACAGTGTGATTAAATTGATATGTTACTTACTCTGGTTTAAAGCGGGGATATGACAGACATGAGATTAAAAAAAACAAAAAGAAACAGACTTATATGGTTGGGTGCATTTTATACCTGTCTTTTTATAGTCATTCTTTTTCGTTCTTTTGATTTTCAGGTAATTAACAGAAAACCCTGGTCAAATCTTGCTCCAGTTCAGTATGAGCATAGAATTAAACTAATTGCTAACAGAGGAGTTATATATGACCGGGATATGAATTTACTTGCCATGGATAAACCTATAATTTCCTTGGCAGTTGATGCAAAAAAAATAAATAATTATAAAGAAACTGCTCAGAAATTATCAAAAGTTCTTAACCAGAATAGTGATTTTTATTTCAATAAACTAGAAGAAAACAATGAGAAATCCTTTTTAAGGATAGCAAAGGAGATCTCAGAAGAACAAAGGCAGTCTCTTTTTAATTTAGGTATTGATGGATTAATAATTATAAAAGACAGAAAACGGATCAGACCATGTGGAGATTTAGCTATACAAACATTAGGATTTACCAATAAGAAGCATCATGGTGTATGGGGTGTGGAGCAAAGTTTTGATCAGGTATTAAGCGGAAATGATGGCTGGGCAATATATCAGAAAAACGGTCCCGGAGAAGATTATTTTACCTGTCCTGAATATCCGGTCAAAGTCCCTGAAAACGGAAAAGATATTGTTTTAACTCTTAACCATACTTTCCAGACCATTGTGGAAGAGGAGTTATCCAGGGCAGTAGTAAAACATCATGCTAAATACGGCTCTGCTGTTTTGATGAATCCCTATACAGGGGAAGTGTTAGCTATGGCCAGTATTGTTGGTGATAAGATACAAAATAAGCAGGTTGAATTAGGAGAGTGGATTCAAAACAGGGCAATTCAGGTTGCTCATGAACCAGGATCCAGTTTTAAAATTGTCACATCATCTGCTGCCATAGATGAAAATGATTTTACTCCAAAATCATTGATTTTTTGTGAGAATGGCAAGTATAAGGTTTCAGATCATACTATTCATGATCATAATAAAAAATATGCCTGGCTTACTTTAAGTCAAGTTTTAGAAAATTCATCAAATATCGGTATATCCAAAGTAGGGAAGAAACTTGGAAAAGAAGTGTTATATAAATATATCAGAGATTTTGGTTTTGGTAACAGAACCGGTATACGGTTACCTGCTGAAACACCGGGAATATTACGACCAGTTTATGATTGGAGTGAATTTTCTACATATGCTATTTCTTTCGGACAGGAGATCTCAGCTACTTCTTTACAATTAGTGAGTATGATGAGTGTTATTGCTAATGGAGGAGAACTTATCCAGCCTTTTGTTGTTAAAAAGATTATTGATAACAGAGGAGAGACAGAAGATACATTTGCCAGAAAAGTGATCAGAAGAGTTATAAATGAAAAAACAGCTGAAATTGTAAAAGGAATGTTGGAGAATGTGGTTAAATATGGAAGTGGAGAAAATGCTGCAGTTGAAGGAGTTCGTGTAGCAGGGAAAACCGGTACTGCCCAGAAATCCATGCCTGGTTTTAAGGGATATGTTCCTGGGTTATATACAAGTTCATTTGTAGGGATATGGCCGGTAGAATATCCTCAGTTTGCGATGGTAGTGATGCTGGAAGAACCGAAAAAAAATTACTGGGGAGGAGTTGCTGCTGCGCCTGTATTTTCAAATATTGTGTACAGAATATCCGGACTTTCAATAAAACCTGACTTTAAGAATAACAGTAATGATAAAAAACAAAAAAATAAATTTTTATTTACTGATCTCACTATACAGAATGAAATGAATTCTCCACAGAAAGAACAGATTGTCAAAAAAACTGATGAAATAAAACAAATTAATAGAGTTACTTCTGCTTTTCATATGCCGGATTTAAAAGGATTAAGTATACGGGGAGCATTAAGGATCTTAAGTGAATATGGTGTTAAAGTAAATGTAGAGGGTAGTGGTGTGGTGGTGACTCAATATCCTTCTCCGGGCAGAGAGTTAAAAGGAATAAACGTGTGCAGGCTCATATGCAATAGTAAGGTTATTATTGATTAATATGGACTTAAAGAATTTATTAAAAAATTTACACTATCAGTCCCGGAATATACCAGAAAATATTTCCATTTTCGGGATATCATCTGATTCCAGAAATGTTCGGAAAGGAGATTTATTTATTGCTGTACAAGGTTTTGAATTTGATGGTCATGATTTTATTGATGCGGCAATAAAATCGGGTGCAGTTGCAGTGATTGCAGAGAAATATAATAAAAAAGATGAGATACCTGTGATTCTCGTTGAAAACAGTCGTAAAGTTAAGCCCGAAATAGCCCGCAGGTTTTATGGTAATCCCGATCAAGCAATGGATATAATCGGTATTACCGGAACTAACGGCAAAACAACAGTATCTTTTCTATTAGAATCGATTTTACAGACTGAAGGAAAGAATACAGGATTACTTAATACTTTGTGCTACAGATGGGGTTCAAAAGAGATTACTGCTCACCGGACAACTCCTGATTCCATAGAGATTTATAAATATTTTCAGGATATGAAGAATCAGGGAGTCACCTCTGTAGTAATGGAAGTTTCTTCTCATGCTCTCAGTTTATTTCGGGTAGAGGGACTGCAATTCAAAGCAGGTATTTTTACTAATATTTCCAGAGATCATCTCGAATTTCATGATACTATGGATGATTATGCAGATGCGAAGTCAAAGCTTTTTACTTTATTACGCTCTGATGGAGTAGGGGTGATAAATGGCGATGATAAATATGCTGAAAAAATGATAAAAGCAGCAAACCGGAGAGTTGTTACTGTGGGGCAAAATCCGGATAATGATTATCATTTAAAAGAGATTCATCTTACCGGTGATTATTCCAGTTTTATTTTAGGTTCATATCATACTCAGATTAAGCTCAAGACTTTACTAAAAGGTCATTTTAATATTCTGAACTGTGCTGCAGCAGCAGTAGCAGGTATAGAAACAGGTTGTGATGTCAAGGCTGTAAAGAAAGGTATTGAACGAATAAAGAAAATACCAGGACGAATGGAATATCTAGAAGCTGAGAAGGGATTTCTGGTCATTGTTGATTATGCTCATACTCCCGGGGCTGTAGAAAATATTTTATCTGAAGTTAAAAAAATTACTCATAACCGGATAATTGCTTTATTCGGATGCGGAGGAGATCGGGATAAGGGGAAGCGACCGCTAATGGGTAAAAAGGCTGTAACATATGCAGATTATACTATAGTAACCACAGATAATCCCAGAACAGAAAAACCATCATCAATAATTGCTGATATAATGAAGGGGATAAAAAAGAGCAATAAAGTTAAAGTTATTGAAGACAGAAAACAGGCAATTCATTATGCCCTTGATATAGCTGAGAAAGATGATTCAGTTGTTATATTAGGGAAAGGACATGAAACCTATCAGGAGATAGGAAATCAGCGTTATCCCTTTGATGATAAAAAAATAGTAAAAGAATATCTAGGGCTGTAAAATGAAGCTATCCTTAAAACATATTTGTGATTTCTTAGAGATTAAGGACGGAAATACATACGATCAAACAGTTCAGGGAATATCTGTTGATTCCAGAACGTTAAAATCCGGAGAGCTTTTTATTGCTTTGAAAGGAGATACTTATGATGGGCACCAGTTTATAGAAGAATCCGTTAACAAGGGAGCAGTTGCTGTTGTTGCTGATAAAGAATTTAATGTATCAGATGATATAAAAGATAAAGCTGTTTTCTTAGGTGTGACAAATACTCTCTCAGCATTACAGCAGATAGCCGAGAAATACCGGGCTTTATTTGATATACCAGTTATAGCTGTTACTGGAAGCAATGGTAAAACTACAACCAAGGAAATGATTGCTGAAATTCTTTCGGTAAAGTATAAAACTGCTAAATCACGTGGTAATTATAATAATCATATTGGAGTACCTTTAAGTATCCTGCAGTGGAATGAGAATTCCGAAGTAGCAGTAATAGAACTGGGCACCAATCATTTTGGAGAGATAGAAAAGTTATGTAATATTTTAAAGCCAACTCATGGTGTCATAACCAATATCGGGAAAGCTCACCTTGAATTCTTTGGATCTCTGGAGGGTGTAACTAAGGCTAAAAAAGAACTTATAGAATTCTTACGACCTGATGGACATGCGTACTTAAACGGAGATGATCCTTATTTATATCCGTTAAGAAATATATGTGAAAAAACTGTATTATTCGGGTTCAGTAATAGATGTGATTTAAGGGGGCAAGACTCCAGAATAGATTCGGAGGGCTATCCTTCCATGAGTATCGGAAATAAGAAAGTAAAATTATTGATTCCGGGTATGCACAATTTAAGTAATGCACTGGCCAGTATCGCAGTTGCAAAATCATTGCAAGTCAATGAAAATAATATCTTTAAAATTTTAAGTAATTATCAGCCTATTGATAAGAGAATGAATGTAATATATATTGATGAAATAAAAGTAATTAATGATTCCTATAATGCTAATCCCAGTTCAGTATTGGAGAGTTTAAAAACCTTAAAAATTATGACTGGTAGAGGCGGCCGCAGTATAGCTGTTATAGGCGATATGATGGAACTTGGTTCCCACAGTAAGTCAGAACACAGAAATATTGGGGAAAAGGCATTAAAGATAGGAATTGATGCGCTTTTTTGCTATGGGGAAATGGGTGAATATATTTATGAAGGAGCGTTACATCTGGGAATGAAAAATATCTATTTTTATTATAAAAAGACCAGATTATTGGAAGATTTAGAGAATTTTTTAAAAAAGGGTGATGTTGTTTTAGTTAAGGGAAGCAGAGGTATGAAAATGGAGGAAATTATTACAGGATTAAAAAGAAGAATAACTGAGGAGTAACAAAAATGCTGTATCATTTATTATATTCATTACGGGAGAGTTTCATAGGATTTAATTTATTGGGCTATATAACCTTCAGATCAGCAGCAGCTGCTATTACTGCTCTTTGTATAACTTTTTTGATCGGTCCCCGGATAATAGACTGGTTGAAGAAAAAAGAGTTTTTGGAAACAATTCGGGATGATATACCTCAGTCTCATCAGAGCAAGGCTGATACTCCTTCCATGGGAGGCATCATAATTCTCATAGCCTTATTAGTGCCCGTTCTACTTTTTGCAAAGTTGAATAATCTGTATATACAGTTAATTATTATTGCTACTGCCTGGATGGGATTGGTAGGGTATTGGGATGATTATCTGAAAGTAATAAAGAAATATCCCAAAGGTTTAATTGGCAGATATAAATTAATAGGCCAGATATTATTGGGTGTATTTATAGCCCTTGCAGTTACTTTGTCTCAGGAATATAAAGGTGTTGAATGGTTTACGACAGTCCCATTCTTTAAAAATCTGCTTTTTAATCTTGGCTGGTTTTATGTGCCCTTTGTTATTATTGTTATTACTGGTACATCGAATGCAGTTAATCTTACCGATGGATTGGATGGACTTTCTATAGGATTAGTTGGAATTGCCGCTCTGGCCTGGGCTGGAGTCAGTTATGTGTCCGGAAGAGCAGATTTTAGTGAATATTTGAACATAGTTTATTTAAAAGGATCAGGAGAATTAACCATATATTGTGGTGCCTTAATAGGTGCTTCTTTGGGATTTTTATGGTTTAACAGTCATCCTGCATCTGTATTCATGGGAGATACCGGAGCTCTGTCTTTGGGGAGTGGACTGGGGACTTTGGCTGTTTTGCTTAAAAAAGAGCTGCTTGTTCCTTTGGTATGCGGAGTATTTTTTGCAGAGATTATTTCAGTCATACTGCAGGTTGGATCATATAAATGGCGGAAAAAAAGAATTTTTAGAATGGCACCTTTGCATCATCATTTTGAGTTACAAGGATGGGCAGAAGAAAAAGTAGTAGCTAGGTTTTGGATTTTGGGAATAATGTGTGCACTATTAACACTTAGTACATTCAAAGTAAGATAGGAGACAGGTTTGTCGTTTCTGCTTAAATATTTAAAAAATAAAAAAGTAACAGTATTGGGTGCAGGTGCCAGCGGTATAGCTGCTGCCCAGCTGTTAAAAAGGAACGGAGTCCGGGTTTTTGTTAGTGAAAGTAAGCCGGAAAAAGACAAACAGAAAGAAAAAAAGATATTACAGAATTATGATATCCCTTTTGAGTTCGGCGGACATACAGATTCAATATATAAATCAGATCTGTTCGTTATCAGTCCCGGTATTTCTCTGGACGATGACATCATCAAGGTCGCTGAAAACAAGGGTATTTCTGTTTATGGTGAACTGGAAGTTGCATCCTGGTATTGTCAGGCACCCATTATTGCAGTAACAGGATCAAACGGGAAGTCAACAACTACTGAATTAATAGGCTATATGTTTAAGAATGCAGGCAGAAAATATGAAGTTGCAGGCAATATCGGAAGAGCTTTAGCAGAAATTGCTGATACTATTGACAAAGAAAGTACAGCGATCGTTGAAGTGAGCAGTTTTCAGCTGGAAACGATAAAGAGTTTTCATCCAAAAGTAGCAATTTTTTTAAATCTAAGTCCTGATCATCTGGACCGTCATGGTTCTATGCATATATATGGCAGTTATAAAGCCAGGATCTTTGAGAACCAGACATCAGAAGATTTTCTGATTTACAATGGATCGGATACACATGTAACAGAACTTATTCAGACAGCGAAAAGTAAGAAAATAGTTTTCAACACAAAACATCCTGATCATCCCTGCGGATATATTGCTAACGAAAAATTAATAGTACAGCTTGGTAATGAAAAAGAAACAGTGATTAACATTAATGAAATGAAGAAAAGGGGTAAGCATAATACTGCAAATGCTTTGGCTGCAGCCTTGAGTGCCAGATTAATGGGAATTGACTGGGAAAGTATCCGGTATTCATTAAGATATTTTAAGGGACTTCCACACAGAATGGAATTTGTGAGAAGAAAAAATGATATAATCTGGATTAATGATTCTAAAGCAACAAATGTTGAGTCTGTTTGGTATGCTCTGGAGAGTTTTAATACTCCGGTTATTCTTATTGCCGGAGGAAGAGATAAAGATGCCGATTTTTCCAAACTGTATAATCAGGTTTCTAAGAAAGTAAAACAGGTGATACTGTTAGGAGAAGCTGCTCAGAAAATGAAAGATGTATTTAAAGGATTATCAGTATGTATAGTGAACAGTTTGGACGAAGCAGTGAAAGCAGCAGAGAAGATAGCTGAACCGGGAGACACTGTATTACTTTCTCCCTGCTGTACAAGTTTTGATATGTTTGCAAATTTTGAAGAAAGGGGAAATAAATTCAAAGACTTTGTAAATAATCAATAATGGGTGCTATGATACGAATAAAAGAAAAAAGAATTGATTCTGTGCTCCTCATTACAGTTATTGTACTGGTGGCTATAGGCATTATGATGATTTATAGTTCCAGTTCATACCGGGGAGCAGAAAAGTATAATGATCCCTTTCAATTTGTTAAACAGCATATTTTAAGGGTACTAATCGGGATAATACTCCTCTTTATTTTTACAAAACTCGACTACAGAATGCTCTATGTGGCTGCACCATTTTTCTTTTTAATCGGATTGGGTTTGTTGTTCTTAGTCTTGTTAGCCCCTGAGTTTCATGGAAGCCACAGATCTGTTGTTTTAATGGGTAAGAGGTTTCAGCCGTCAGAATTTATGAAATTATTTTTAATTATTTACCTGGCTGCGGTTTACAGAAAAGGGAAAGAATCACCCGGTTTGTCAGGGAAACCTCTGTTTATCCATTACTGCATTTTTCTTTTAGCAGTAATACTGATTTGCATGGAACCTGATCTTGGTACAGCAATAGTTGTTTTTATTATAGGATTTGTCATGTTTATGCTGGGGGGGGTTAAGTGGCGTAATCTGTCTTTAATGATATTGCCACCAGCTGTTATGCTTTTTCTGAGTGTGATGATATTGAATTATCAACGCAGCAGGATTACAGATTTCATTGATTCTGTAGTTAATCCGGAAAATGCCAGTTATCAGATCAAACAATCCATTATAGGATTAGCCCATGGAGGTATCCTGGGAGTAAGCTATGGAGGCGGAAAACAGAAATTATTGTTTCTTCCTGAACCATTTTCAGATTTTATATTAGCCAGTGTTGGAGAAGAACTCGGTTTTGTAGGAATATTATTTATATTTATTCTTCTGATTATTATTGTCTGGCGAAGTATCAGAATAGCTGTTTCTGCAGATGATCAATTCGGCTTTCTTCTGGTGGGAGGAATTTTAACCATGATTATAATAAATGCAATCTTGAATAGTGGTGTAGTAGTAAATCTTTTACCTACAACCGGACTTCCTTTTCCCTTTCTGAGTTACGGAGGTTCTTATCTGATAGCAGATTTAATAGGGATAGGTATTATTCTGAATGTTTCCAAGAAAATTTCATCTTAGGGAGTTTAAGAACGTGTTTGTTGCTTTGATAAATAATTTTGTAACAGATAAAAAGTTGTTGGTTTTGCTTTTTTCCGGCGGAGCAACAGGGGGCCATCTTTATCCAGCTTTTGCCATTGCTGAGGAAATCAGCAAATATACAAAATGCAGAATTGGATTTGCAGGGAGCAGAAGGGGTATAGAGGCCAGAATTGTTCCTGAAAAGGGATATCCGTTCTTCAGCGTCTGGATTAGTGGTATACAGCGAAGGAAGCTTATCAGTAATCTGCTTCTCCCGTTAAAAATTTTAATATCATTTTTTCAGGCACTTAACATAATAATTTCTTTCAAACCGGATATCATCGTTGGGACTGGAGGATATGTAAGCTGGCCGGTTTTATCTGCTGCTGTACTGTTAAGAAAAAAGATAGTCATTCAGGAGCAGAATCAATTTCCAGGTCTTGTAACCAGATTGGTTGCCCCTTTTGCTGATTCGGTATATTTGAGTTATAAGGGCTCAAAGAAGTATTTCAAAAAACAAAGTAATCTTCAGGTTAGTGGTAATCCTACCCGTGATGATCTGGAGAATAAAAATAAAGATGAAAGTTATACATATTTTAAGCTGGATCATAATAAATATACATTATTTGTTTTTGGGGGGAGTCAGGGATCATTATTTATCAATAAAGTAATTATGCAATATTTACCCGGACTAATGCAAGATTCCAATTTACAGATACTCTGGTCAACTGGTGAAAGATGGTATGAATGGATACAGAAAGAGACAGTAAAGTTTCCTCAGGTACATATCTATCCCTATATTAAGGAGATGGGTTTTGCTTACAGTGCATGTGATCTTCTGATTTGCCGTGCAGGGGCAACCACAATTGCAGAGATAACCAGATTGGGTATACCAACAGTATTTATTCCTTTATCTACTTCAGCTGCAGATCATCAGTTATATAATGCCAAGATGTTGGCAGATTCTGAAGCTGCTGAAATGATTCAGGAAAATGAGGTGGAAAATAAATTTATGAAAGTAATAAGTAATTTGATTTCTGATGCGGAGAGAAGAAAAAAAATGGGTGATAAAGCAAAGAGTTTCAGCAAACCCAATGCCGCTGAAATTATTACCAGGGATATATTAAGGAGATAAGGTATGGAAAAAATGCATAAAATTTTAATTGCTGATTATGAAAGTATTGTTACTGCAGATTTAATGGATCGGTTAAACGGGTGGGGGTATAATGTTTTTATTTCAAATGGGGATCATTCCGTTACCAGGAATTTAATTTATAAAAATAATCCGGATGCAGTCATAATAGACGATGATTATCCTATTATGGAGAAAGGGATAAAAACAGCAATTGAAATATCAAAGCAGCATCAGATCGGGATTATTCTTTTATGTGCCTGGATGAATGAAGAGATTGAGCGTATTAGTGCTGACCTCGATTCCTTTTTCTGTCTGTCAAAACCATATAAAGATACAGAGTTACAGAAAAGCCTGGAAAGGATCTTAAAAAGTCACAATAATTAACAGTGTATAAGAGGTGTTATTATTTTAGGAAGAACAGAAAAAATTCATTTTGTCGGGATTGGCGGAATAGGGATGAGTGGTATTGCTGAAGTTCTGATAAATCTCGGCTTTACTGTAACGGGTTCTGATCTTAATCTATCCTCTACTACCAGTCATCTTGAAAAGCTCGGGGCTGCAATTTATAAGGGTCATGATCCGGATAATGTAGCAGATGCAGATGTAGTGGTGTATTCATCAGCCGTTAAAGAAGATAACGTTGAAATTCAATATGCTGAATCACAAAAGATTCCTGTCATCAGAAGGGCTGAGATGCTGGGGGAATTGATGCGCATGAAACAAGGTATTGCAGTGGCGGGAACTCACGGTAAAACAACCACAACCTCTATGATTGGTATGGTTTTGCAAAAAGGTGGTATTGATCCCACTCTGATAGTAGGAGGTAAAGTTCGCAGTTTAAAAACCAATGCAAAACTGGGCAGCAGTGATTATATTGTTGTAGAAGCGGATGAGTTCGACCGTTCTTTTCTGAAAATTGTACCAAATCTGGCAATTATTACTAATATTGAATCTGATCATTTGGATTGTTATAAAGATCTGGATGAAATAAAGAGAACGTTCCTGGAATTTGCTAATAGTGTTCCTTTTTATGGATTAATAATTTTTTGTCTGGATGAGAAGGCTTTGCAGGAAATAGTACCTTATTTTGAACGCAGAATTATGACGTATGGATTAAATCCTCAGGCTGAGGTACGTGCAGTGGATATTGATTCTGATAAATTTAATATAAATTTTGAGGTTATATGGAAAAATAAAAATTTGGGCAGAGTAAAATTGAATCTTCCCGGTGAACATAATGTAAAGAACAGTCTGGCTGCTATTGCAACAGGTCTGGAATTCCAAATTCCGTTTGAAAAAATTAAAGAAGCACTGGAAGAGTTTAAAGGAGTACATAGACGGTTTGAAATAAAACAAAACAGAGATGATATACTGGTGGTTGATGATTATGCCCATCATCCTACTGAGATTAAAGCAAGTTTAGAAGGTGCCAGAAAAGGATTCGAAAATAGAATAATAGCTGTATTTCAGCCACATCTTTATTCCCGTACGAGAGATTTTTGTCAGGATTTTGCTCAGTCATTTTTTAATGCTGATATATTGATTGTAACAGATATCTATCCTGCCAGAGAGAGTCCGATTCAGGGAGTAAGCGGAAGGATAGTAGCTAATGAAGCCCGTAAACTTGGACATAAACAGGTTTTATATATACAGGATAAAAATGATGTGGTAAAAAAACTGCATGAGATAGTTAAGAAAGGTGATTTAATTATCACAATCGGCGCAGGAGATATTTGGAAAATTGGTGATGTATTTATTAAAGAGTATTGGCAATGAAAATATTTAAAAGTCAACAATTTCAGAGATTAAAGGAAATTTTTAAAGGAGAGATATTAATTGATGAACCTTTAAAAGATCATACGACATTCAGAATCGGAGGGCCGGTTGATTATTATGTTTATCCTAATGACTGGGATGATCTGAAGAATCTTTTGATATTTTGTAACGAAGAACAGGTTAAGAGATTTGTCATAGGAAATGGTTCAAATTTATTAGTACATGATGAT
>Ga0180433_10004292_pt1 | contig 20135 bp, 17 predicted proteins | sample SS_ome_8_FD_132980 | JGI IMG/M metagenome (GOLD analysis project Ga0180433, IMG submission 132980) | Hypersaline lake sediment archaeal communities from the Salton Sea, California, USA - SS_1_D_1 metaG | ecosystem: Environmental > Aquatic > Non-marine Saline and Alkaline > Hypersaline >... | reverse complement strand
GGCTATATACACGTTTCCTTACCTATAATAATATTAGGTTATGCGTTTATCACACTTATAAATACGTGCTTTATTTAAAGAATTAACTTACTTCCATTAAAAATCTTAAAACCAAATAAATTCTAATGAATCATGAACGCTTGTTGGCGGAGCCGTTACAAAACCTACAGCAGGATATTCGTCGCTAGCTCCAATCTGTCTGGTGGTCAATAACCCACTATCATTAACGAAAAGTGGGGCGTTCAATGGGTATCTCTGATTTGTTTCAAACATATTGGTTATAGCAATCATTCTCATAAACCATACTGTAATGCGCCCAGAGGCCATAGTCGAATCATCACCAGGTACGTTCGGAATCTGATAGGAATAACTCACCACAGTCCTAATAGAATCTGGTGTGCTTCCTCCAGTTTGACTAAAATTTAACGGAGTTCCAGCCAAATAGGTAATAACTCCATTTCGCGGTATAAGCTCTACATCTACAGGATTAGATATAAATGAATTGGCAGCCACATTAGGGTTGCGCAATTCGACCTTAATATCTACGGGCGTTACAAGCTGCCCTCCGGGCCCAGGAACACCAGTAGCCGGAGCAATTACAACCTCATCAATAGATACAGCGGAAAATGCATTCTTTTTTACATCATCAATAATACCCAACGGAGCCGATCCATCACTTACCCCACAAACCACTTGATTTCCATGAAGATTTAGTTGCGCTACCATTCCAGGCTCAAATTCTGCACTGGGATCTACAGGGAACGAATAGGGAAGGGCATTTCCCGTTTGCACAAGACGAAACATTTGATATCCTTACATTTATTTATTACGTCATATGCCACCCATTAAAGAGCGGCCATTTACTAATATAACAGAATAAGCCAAGATAAATGAAAAAAGCCGGTCATTCGTTTAAAAATGACCGGCTTTGTATTAAGTAACTTATTTATATTACCCGGTCCCAATACCGAACTATAAGCTACTTTTCTCTGTCACAAGCATCCTCAACTTCAACTTCTATTTCTTCATCGTCGGAATCAGCCCTAAATGGCCAACCCCTCTCCTTCAAATACTTTACCATCTCTTCACTTGTTAAATCTTTTGTAGCAGGATCGTCTTTAATATTATAAACTAACGCAACTGCTTCCGCCTCTTTTTTTAACCCAACATCATTGAATATATCAGCTGCCCTTCTTAATAGTTCAAACGCTTTACTTTTTCGACTTTTATTTAAATCCTCTGCCTGAGAATGAAGCTTATCTAGTTCATCCTGAAATGCCAATAAAAATTCATCCTCTGATATTTTATTAAAAAAATCCATATACTTATCTCTTTATATATTTATTCGTCACTTGTCTTTGCTTCTTCTAACTCTTCTGGTATATCGTCAACAATAATTTCTTCTGTTTCTGGCTTCACCGCTTTTTCCTTTGGAGAATTATCTGGAACGCCATATTCCGCAAATTTCCCAGGATCTAATTTATATAAAGTTCTAAATATCCAATTAAAATCAGTTTTTAAACAACCATTTCCTGGCAAAAAAGACTTCAATGATTTATCACCCCAGTAATTATCACCATTTTCTTGCATTGTATTTGCTATGTTACCAATAATTTCAATTATATAATCAAATTCTCTTTGTTCTTCTTGAGATGTTTTGTTCTTTTTTTTATCTATCGCTGCCTTCAAACTTTTCATACCGGATATTAAATTCTTTTTCATCTCACTGGGATCAGAAAAACTAAAATCAAACATAAAATCTATATCATCTTCTATTTCATATTCCTCATTGGTTTTCCATTTTATATCATATTCTTCTTCTTCTGGTATATCCTCTTCTTTCGTAAATACAATGGTAGAAATCTTTTCTAAAAGATTAGTAACAACAAATGCACAAGCATCATTATTTGAATCTTCAAATAATTCCGCGGACTTATTCAAACAATCTAGAGCCTCAGATAATTTATCTGCATTAGTATTTTCTTCTATTTTATCAGCTGCCAAATTTTTAGCCATAGAAGCAGCAATATCATAGTCATTATTCTTCATCTTCATACTCCGGAGCATCTGGGCCTTCCTCTTCTCTTGGTTCTACCGGAGAAATCTCAATATATTCTCCTTCTTCTTCTGGTTCATCAGAGCGCAACAATGACTCACCAGTTATCTCTTCAGGGGGCTCATCTTCTAACCCCTCTAAAATAACTTCAATCTCCTCTTCTTCTTTCGGTAACGGTTCAGAACCTGCAAGCTCTGCCACCTCACGCGCCACAGCATCATCTTCCATTTCCTGAAGACGCTCATCCTCAGACTTTGGAATGGTCTCGATATCCTCCCGCTCCAACAGTTCTCGCCTAAAAGCGCTTAAAGCTGCGGCAGCATCTTTGTCTTTATATAATTCCTGCACGGCATTATCAGAAAGTCGACTAAGAATATAAGCTGTTAATGAGGGGTTATTTTTAATTGCCTCAATCAAAGGTATCATAGATGATTCTTGTAAGCCCACCCCCTCATATAATGCCCTGGCTGCCGCCTCTATCATTAATGTAGAAACAGAATTTAATACTTTTTCTGAGCTTTTCTCCAAACCATGATTATCTAATTCTGCCGAAACATTTACCAGAACATCAAAAATATTAGTCAATTGATCTGGTATTTCTTCTACAATATCTTTTACTTCAGCCTTTTTGTAGAACATATTCGTATGAGAATCGCTATTTATAATTTTATCCATATTTATAGCAACCGATTCACTAATATTCTTTTTTTTCATGATTTTCCTTGACTTAGTCTTCAGATACTACAATTTCAGCTTCGGCTTGTTCGGCAGCCGCATCGAGATCCTTTTCAGACATCTCAGACACAAACTCCTCAGCAGCCTCTAATACACTTGCAGCAGTCTTGGTTAGACCCATTTCGTCTAGAACGGCGGATACCTCTAAAAGCTTACTAAATGCATCTGATACAGGATTAGTTTCGGTCTTATCTTCTGGCATTTCATTTGATGCCACTTTCTTTACTTCGGGCTTTTTAAAAATATTCTGATAACCCTCTTCAGCTAATACCTCACTCATAGACTGAGCTAAGTCATCTGCTACGCCTGAATTTTTGCAACTCATGAATGTCCTTATATCATATGCTAAAGGGCAAGCCGAAGCCTGCCCTGGTTAAAATTTGTATTATAAACGGTGGCTTATAGATATTATAGCTTCTTGCCTGCCCATATCTTATTTAGCTCAGCCCACTCATTTTGTGCAGCCTCAGGAGCCGGCAATGCAATAGAATCACCAGTGCTCATCAAGCCTACCTGAGGAAGTGATGCATTTTTCTGAATTGATGGTTGCCTATCTACCCATCGCTTCATGCTCTCAAATGCCTCATCATTAAATGACATAAGCTCTTCTACTTGCTCCTTCACAGCCGGACGTGTATTCTGAATCATGCCGCGACCTACCATATCATATGCAAGTTCATATGCTCTAGCAATCTTGACCTGATACTTTTCCTTATCCGCTTCGTTAGCAGCCTTAGCATGCTCCTTAACTAGCTCTGAAGCAAACTGTGATCCCTCAGCCCCAGCCTCTCCAAAGAACTTCTTCCAGTAAGCAACAGCATCAGCATCCAGACCAGCAGCGATTAGACCATCAAAATCCTTCTCAGGATCAATCTTGCCTTCTACTACCATCTTCTGAATATCTTCAGCCATCTTACGAACCTTAGGAGGTGCAGTAGCTACATCCATAACCTTATCATGAGCCTCTTCAAGAGTCTCAGTCTTGGCAAGCTCTCCCTCTGGAGGAACATCTAACTGAGTAGTAGTTCCGCCTTGGGGATGTGCCTCATCAAGAACTGGATTGAAAGATAGACCGGTCTGGGCCAACTTTTCTAGCTCTTCACGATAAGCTGCTCGACCTTCCTTAGTGGAAAGATCTGGCTTGTCCTCTGCACTCGATACTGCCTTGCCTACATCAACAGGATCGCCAGTTATTGTTGCGGTGCCACCACCTGATAGCGGAACCTCAGCTTCTATAGCTGCGGGATTAGCATCTTCAGGTGCCTCTGGAGCCTCTTCTCCGCCTTCCAGCATCTCAAGAAGATCGTCTAGAGCGGCATCGTTGGAATCGTCAGCATCATCAGCTTTAGCTTTTTGCCTCTTTACTTCACGGCCAGTCGTGGACTCTCCTTTTGGATCTTTCTCTTCTGCCTCTTCTGCTGGGTTATATGGCCCAGATCCGGCAGATGGATCGTGCTTGATCTTAGACTCCCTGTCAACAGGCTTCTGATCCTTAGTATTTTTCTCATACACTTCTTGCAGAGGATGTTTTTCGGCCTTCTTTACTAATTCTTCTGTTCCATGTGCATATTTCACGAATGACTCCAACAGCTTATAATGATCTGCTAATGTTTCCTTAGTATCGCTGCAAGTATTTGCTGCTAGCTTATTGAATTGATCAATGTCTTTATCAGCTAACTTCTCTTTATTATCATAAATATGCTTAACAAGTCGAAGTTCTTCTGCTTGTTCTTCGAGGACACCAGCGGTCTTATTCATTTCCTCAACTAACTCTGCACTGAGTTTTTTCTGCATCTCAACCAGAGAAGCAAAAGTAGGTTCACCTTCCTCAACCTCTTCCTCTTCTAGCTCTTCAAAAGAACTTAGCTCATCACCACCTTCAAGAAGGGTATTGACAGCATTGCGAAGATCTGCAAATGCATTCTCCACATCTTCCATCAAGTCTGGAATCTGCTCACGAACATCACCTGCAAAACCTTCATCCATTTCGACAGCTTCTTCAGCACCTTCAGGAAGCTCAGCTTCTTCTGGTGGAGGAGTAGGAAGTTCAGGTGCTTGAGCGCCCTTCAAAATGGTTTGAGCTTTGTCAAAGCCTTCTGTTCGGATAGTATCCAAAATTTTACGGCCAAATTTCTCTGTTGCTACAAAATCATACAATGCATCAACCTTGCCATTGGTAATATCACTGACAGTACTGCTTAAAATAAGCTTATTGTCAGAATATACTTGCCAACGACTATTTGCCTTATCATCTTCACCCTTTTCAACATCTGCGGCTTTGATGAACTTAGCAGTTAGTTTAGCACGAGCCAACATCTGCTTTTTCTTCTCATCGTCACCATAGAGACCTTCGACATCGCCTACACCAGGAAATGGCTTCTCTCCTACCATTTGCTTATCTTCTCCATCCCGGGTCTTTGCATAATCCTCTTTCTCGTAAGTAGGCTTTCCGGGAGTCGGCTCATTAGGCCCACCACCACCTTGGAAATAAGCTTCCTTGCGATTCTGAAAAGCCTCTTTAGCCTTAGCCACCACAGCTTGGCGCTTCAAAGAACGCTGCTCGCGCTCCTCTGCCAAGCGCTGTAGTTCGCGCTTACGCTCTTCTTCGGATTTATCTGTACTTTCAGGACCAGGATGCATCCCTTCTACCGGGCCGGTATCCATCTGCCCAACCATCTGCTTGTCCTTAAGATCCCGAATAGATTCAGCATCTTCTATTGGATAACGCGGGCTAGGTCCGGGCTCATTAGGTCCTCCACCACCTTGAAAATAAGCTTCCTTTTTAGTCATTTTATCAATATCCTCTTTTTTGTTTTGTGACAACTGATCAACGTCATCTTGCAATTTGTTTAAACCTTTGTAAATATTATCTAAAACACCAGCGAGTTTTTTAATATCCTCACCTGATCCTGAGGCGCATTTTTCATCATTGGCATCTTCTTCATCCTCATCTGAAGACACTTCATGCTCTTCATGTTCTTCATGTTCTTCTTCTGCCTCTTCCTCTTCCTCTACTCGTTTAGCAGTTTCTTGAAGATCTTTCAATTTATTAAGAACGCCCTCTAACTCCTCGGTAATATCCTTGACTTCATCAGGATCTACCATTTCATGCATATCTGCCATTTTTGAAATCTGTTCTTCTTTAGAGCTTACATACTGCGCAATACTTTCTGCCGCAGCTACAATATGCCTAATCTTAGCTTTTGGATCCGCTCCATTAACCACAATAGACAACTCTATCGGGTTAAGATCAACATTAATCTCACCATAGCAAGATTTACTCCGCATATGCTCGCAAAACTCACCTTCAGTTCTTGCTACATTACCACATTCAGTACAAATTGCCCTACCGACTGCAGTACCCATAGAAACAGATGCCGAAACGCCTGTAGCAACTTTTCTAGCTAATTCTGGATAACTAACCTTATCCAAAGCACATAAAGCAACAACTCTTTTATTAGGATAGTCGTAATAAGTATCAACAATAACACCACGGACCATATCAACAGAGCTAGACTGGTGGTCTAAACATAGTGGACGGCCTATCCACTTTTTATATGCTTTAAGTAATTCTTCTTCTGGAAATATATCATTATTAGAATTTTTATATGGTAAAATAGAAGAATCGGAACACGCCCATCGCCAAGAATCTCCACTTTTTTCCCAACCACAGGTAATATTATTTCCCTGCGCATCTTTACGAACGGCCCCATTCTCATCAAGAATAGATGCCTCAGCAGCATGCATCATTACAGCGGAAAAATATAGAAAATCCTTCGCCTTTGGCGCAATCATCTTTAAATCAGATGCAACCTTCTCGAATTGTGCTAAGATTTTTGGATCTGACACAACATTATCTACTGATTGAATAGACTCAGTAGTAATTGTTACAGCTTCTCCTCGTTTAATAAATGCCATGTACTCTCCGATTAATTACCAGATTCTTTATTTAATTCCTTATTATTACCTGCTTCCTTAATATTTTTGGCATCTTGCTTGGCTTTCTTAAGGACTTTTTTTGTCTTCTTATCATCAAATTCTTCATCATTTTCAATGATATTTATAATCTTTATTTTACCACGCTTGATTAACATATATATCTCCAGTCTTAAGACCTTGTTCTATCTGGATACCACATTCTTTGAGCATCCATTGGATTCGTCGCTTGTTCTCTTTTTTCAGCCCCGGGAAATTGATCATATTGCGCAGATTCTAGCTCTTTTACGCGATGATCATATAATTCTGTAATAAGTGGAACCTTCTCTCTTATTTGAGAAACAAAATCTTCATCGGTATCACTCATCCAACTCTTTGCTAAAATATTGGTATCTATATACTCAATTATACGCTCTTTTATTAAACTTTCAATCTCTTCAGCTTGCTTTCGTATATTATCTATGGCGCCAAGAACATTTTTTCTAAAATCTTGTGATTTGTAATCAGATAATACATCAGATAACTCATTTATCTGCTTTTCCAATTCCCAAACACTATCATCGAATGAATTAATAAGCTCTTGAACATGAGTATCACTAGAAAATAAATATAAATCCTTAATAGCATATAATGACCGTCTTTTAACTTCATTAAAATTTTCTAATATTTTTCTCTTATATCTATCAATGGCTCCGCGTTTATTAACAATTGTTTCCATTGGAATTTCTTCATATTTTTGAAATGGATTATAAATAATATCTAAATGTTCTACGGCAATATCCAGCGCAGAAGAAATTCCCTCAAACTTCTCAGAAGCCATCATAGCATCTCTTTTTTCGGCATCTGAAACATCAAATGACATCTCAATATGTGTTGCTAATTTTCTTAACATAAAACACCTAAAATAACGATCTATTATTAATGCCGTTATATCACCTCATTATATATTCATAAATCCTTGATGATTCACCACAGGACCAGCTCCGCGAACACCGCCATAATTGTCATACAAACCTATTTCAGGAACATTCTCTGATTCACCATCACCGGACATATTCTCTAAAATATCTCTTATACTTTGCCTTCTATTCTGTCTAGCTGCCGTAGGTGGTTCGGGAGAGGCTCTTTCTACATCAAATCTGGGAGCAAATGATTGTTGCGGAGTAAATGCCGGCGGTACATCTCCCATATTAAACCAATCACGCATTTGAGTAACCATATCGTCCTCAACACCATTAGAGTCTGGCTTGCCTCCAATAATGTTTAAATACAAACCCTCCGTACCAAAATCTACCTTATTACCAAAACCAAACTTCTTAGCTTCGCGAATAGCATCATTAAAATTCCAATTATCATTAAATATCCTATATAAAGCAATGGCCGTACCAGTTCTATCACTACCGTGTCTACAATGTATGTATACTGGTTGATTATCTGTTAATAATGATACTATATTATTTCTCAGGAATTTTAATGCCTTAATGCTTTCTAAACCACCAATGGGTATTACAATGTGCTCCATTCCATACTTTTTTACATATGGCGCAATTTCTTCACCAATATAACCATCTAAACTAATAATTCGATTTACGCCAAATACATTCGCCAATATAGACAAATCCTCTGAGCTGGGTTTGCCGCCCCGATAAATATTCTTACTAACTTCTGAAAATCTCTCAGGCATATTAATATAAGTACCGTATAGCTTCTTGAATTACTTGTCGTACATAGTCAGGATTATGACCACCCAACATATTTTTAACTAAAGCCACCGACTGCCCCAATGCAGATGATGGCGGCGATTTTTTTGAAGATATTTCGCCAACACTAAGATTTAACAATGTATTTCTTAAGGTATTCAAAGACTGAAAACGCTGATTCTTTGGCACCTTTTGCATGAGGAAATTTATTACATTGGCAACCACTCGACCGGCTAACTGCGGATTTCCCATTTCTACGGCAGTTTGTGCTATTTTATCTATTTTGGCGGCTTTCTTTAAATAGCCAACAGCTAAAACCGCTTGTAAAAGAGCGTGCAATTCAGGATCATTTTCTTTATTAAGCAAAGCCTCCTCAAATGCTCGTTTATATGTTTCCATAAACGCATCTACCTTCTCAGGATAGTTTTTATTTAAATCTCGCATTATAAATGAATAAGAATTTACTGTTTCATAAATTTCTGCTTTCTTAATTGTATCTATATATAAATTATAAGACTTTTTTCTTTTTTTTCTATTTTTACGCCCTTTTATGTGTTTAAACATCTCAACTTGGGCCAAACGTTTTTCGGCCATAGATTTAGAATAATATGTTCCCATATTTCTTCCAGATTCGGACATAACCCTCCACCGACCGTCTGGTAACTTCTTAATATATGCCCGCTTGATGATCGTCATATTACCACCAATTAGCGTTCCTCTTCGTCTACATGCATATCTTTGGTCCTAAGCGCCCCTTGTCTGACTGGAACGATAGAATAAACAGCCCAACAATTTAAAAATATAGTATTTTTCATTCCATTTTTTAAACACTCAACAATCAAACAATCCCCACAAGCATCAACCAAAACTCCTTTAATAAGATTTTTTTGACACACATCATAATCAGCAAATTTTAATATAGTTTTATCAGTGCCGCAATATATTTCTACCTCTTGATCTTTAAGGTATTTTATCACAGCTTCTGCGTATGCGTGTAATTTAGCCATTTATTTCACCAGTTTATCCAAATTAAAACGTCTGTTATTACGCACGATCTGATACATATCTACAGTATTATAATTAGATTTTGCATTTGAAATTAATATTGGTGTGATAGCAATATGTCCTGAAACTTTTCTTAACATACCTTCAGACACACACTCACACAATGCTTTTACGGCATTTTTTGCTATGTTTTCTTCGCCAACCAAAGAACACTGTAATTCAACAATAGAATCACAATCAGAGCCATAAATTGTAACACTAGCATCAGCAAATCTTCTCAATATTCTAGCGGCAACTCGGGCGTATTCTAATTTATCAGAATATGAGGCGTCTTTAGAACTTGCAACTATTACCATTTTACTAATAGGTAATTTTTGCTCTAAAAGGCTTTTGCGCACTATTCTTTCTAATGGACCATAACTAGAATATAATTGCTTAATCAAATCGTCAATTGACTGATCTTCCATCGGCTCATCTGTGGTAGTTTCGGGCAGATCACTTCCGCCAACAGAAAGTTTTGCCGCCTCTATCTTTTCTAAGATATGTTTTGGTAACGGCCCAGATGCCACCTTACCCAGGTCTGCAACACTTATATATCCTTTTTTATCCTGATCCAAACCGCTATTCAATGTGTAACTAGGGTTCTTACTACCGTCATCCTTATATTTCTTATATAAAACGGCATCAGACTGATTAACATATTTAGGCGCAAAATTGGCCACATATAATTGTGTTGCGTCCCATTCATTTACGCCTTTAATCTTACCAAGAGCGCCCATATATTTTTCGATATTTCTTAATTGCTGTATAGGATCTGTATTTTCATAATTATCCCATTGGCTTTTTGTCATGCCCATTCCCTTAGCGCCAATGAGAGTTAATTGGTGTAAACCCTTAGCAACTGGTCGCCCATTACTAATATACATTGCTTTAGGATCAAATGCGCTCTCATGATATAGCAACTTAGCCATATCTTCTGGTTTTGCATTTAATCTATTGGCCATCTTAACTAATTCAACCCAAAACTCATCAGACAATCTCTTCCAAGCAGATCTGTCCGCGCCACCCAACTTGAGAAATTCGGGCTTCTTACATGAAGATTCTATTGTTTTTTCTTCAGGCTCCACCTCTTCTTTTTCCACATCACTTTCAACCTCAGCGGGTGGGGCACCTTCTGGTTTAGATACATCGGGCTCTTCCCAATCTTCTGGTAACGGTTTCGGAAATACACCAGGCTCTTCTTCGTCCTTAAAAGAAAGTTGAGGCTCAGCAAATCTAGAAACATCATATGCAATAATTTTCCAAATAGACAGATTTGTACCTGGTCGTTGGTGCTGGATAGCGGCACGAGTACGATAATCATGAACATAGGCATACCCAACTACCCGCAAACCAATCGAATTTAATAAAATTGGAGCGGTCTCTATTCCTAAAGTAACCTCTCCCCAATTTGCTCTGGCCAAACCACCCTCCTCACCTTGTTTTTTATCTTTCCTAGGTGGTGCATATGGCTTTCTAGCACTAACATATTTCAATGTTCCATTTACAATAGCGTCATTTAACTGCGAAACTATTTCCTCTCTAATCACTTTTTGGTATGGTATCTTTTTTACCTCTTCATCAGAAATTAATTCATCACCATACGCTTTGCGGACAATATCTTTAACGAAATTTTTTATCACACCACCATCAGCTCCGCCTCGAATACTTCTTATGTTAGACGGAGAAATGTTTTCGTACCATGAAAAGCTTTTTAATGGAGTGTCATACTGTTTATTTATTTCTACATCATATTCTTGTGGCAAATATTGTTTGAATTTTTCTATAAAACCAGGCTCTTCCATCTCCTTTAATGTATAATATAAAGTGATTTTCGCATCCTTATTATAATCGTTTAATTTTCTATAAAACTTAAATACAGAATCTTTAACCTCTTCGAACGCCGCATTATATTTGTCAACTTCTCCATTTTGTATAATAGAAGATAATGTAGAAAACTGCTTGGTTAACTCCTCAATTGTGTCCCTAATCTCTTGAGATTGATTACCTACAGATTCCCAAGCAGCATCATAAGCCTTATTTCTATTTCCTCGTAGCCAATCGATTATTTTACGCAAAATACCAGCTACCTTGATAATATCTCCATTATCGGCCGCATGTAATTCTATCGCAAGTTTTCTTATTTCGGCATAATTATCCATTCAAAATACCTTCAGCAATAGCAAGTAACTTCAAACTACTATCTAAATCAATATCTTCTATAGCACCAGCATACTTAAGCATCATATATGCCAACAAATTCGAATCATTAGCCACAGATGCTTCTTTTAATAATCCAACAAATTGTATGTGTGATTCTGATATGTTGGTTGGAACAAAGCCTTTCCCTCGAAACACCTCAACCGCATCTGGCCACTGTGGTGATGCACTTTCCTGTTCACCTGTTTCTGGAACTTCTGCAACAGTACTGTGCATTGTTACTGGGGCGTCTCTAGATGTTTCAGGCACATCTTCACTCGGTTCTGTATATGGCACGTTCTCTTCTCGCACAACGATCTCTCTCATTTGGTTTATTACATAATCTAAACCATTCATCCATCTAGAGACCTGCTCTGTAGATACATATCTAGATTGTTTTACTATGCCAACATTTACATCTATCGCAATTACAACCGTCTTATCTAAATCAGACTTAACTTTATCTTGTACTTTAACTTGTTCTTCCGCCTCAAGATCGAAAAAATTGCTAGGTAACATTTCTTCAAACATTCTGTTGTATTCGTCCTTTGTAACTGGTTTCTTACCACCACTCTCCATTGTTGACTTATCAAAAAGCTCTAACTGTCTCTTATCTTCTTGTTGCTCTAAAGGAAGCTCCATTTGTTCTGGGCCTTGTTGTTCTGGTGTCGATTGTTCTGGTACCGATTGTTCTGGCACTACTTCGGACTCTGGTACAACATCAGCAGGTTCTATTGGAATTGTTGGAGAAACAACTTCTTCCTCAACCACTTCTTCCTCTGGCAAATCTAATACAAATTCAGGAATCTCAGTTCCAGACTCGCTTGCTTGCTCTCTTTCTCGCTTTTTCTCTAATGCCTCTTGTAAACCTGGTGACAATTCTTCTTCTCTTCTAGCACGTTCCTCTTCAATCTTTTCTCTTTCTTCATCCAACATCTCTTGAACAGTTTGGGCAAAATATGTATTATAAAGGTCTGCAAACTCTTGTTCAAATTTACTTTGCTGAGCACCCAACAATCTAGCAAGTCTGATATATTCGTTTATATCGCCCTTATTAAGGTTTTCTTTCATCAAACCTAAATAACGCTTAGTATTCTGCGCGATAACATCTGCCAAATCCATTACTTTTTTAATTTTTTCATTTCGGCGCTTTCTTTCTGCCGTTGTCAATCGCCAAGACATATATTTTCTAGCTAAATCAGTAAACCAACCAGCAGTCGCAGTCTTAGTTTGCCTTTCGTGCCAATCCTTTAATAATAATAAATCCTCAATATTTTTCTTTTCAAAATCTTCTATCTGAGATTCTTGAAGCGCCTGAGCCTCTTGAGCGTATTGGTTTGCTGTATTCAATTTAGCATTCAATTGACTCATTAAAATAGCAACATCAATAATTCTTTTAGATTTAAATGCTTTTCTAATCTTCTTTACATCACCCTTCAAATCACCAACCCAATCTCGTAAATTTTCATCAATTTTACGTAGTTGCGTCATTGAATCTCTAAACTTTGGCGAAAATCTCTCAGTAACCCAGCGCCTTATACGACCGCCACCTATGGCCTCTTTATACCAGCCAACTTCGCCGTCTTCTTGTTTAGCCATTATTAGAATAATATCATCATTATAATCGTCATGTAGCATAGTTGTTCCTCTAAAAGATACACATGTCCCGTCAATCAATATAATATAAGAATATGCATGGCCTTTTCCAAATATTATATTAAGTACACATGTTTAAATGGCCGGCATATCTCCGCCACCTCCGCCCATATCTGGCGGCATTCCCATTTCTTCTCCACCACCTGCAGGCGATTCTCCCGGCAATGGCTCATCTACCGACTCTTTGATCTCATCTTCAGGACCAATAGCTCTTAATTCATTCAATGTCATAGTACCAAGAGCCTCCTTTTCCTTAGCCATAATAGACTCCTGAATAGACTCATCGCGCATCTTTCTCTTCTCGTCCTCCCAATCTAATCCCATAGATCTGTAAAGAGTTTGCATAGAAGCTTTCTTTGTATCTCCTTGAACTAATTGAGTTAATGCTTGAATATAATCATTAGTATCAAATAACGACATATGATTCCACTCAACTTCTGGAACTATAAGAACTTTTTCACCATCAACATATTCAAAAAAGTCATTAATTTTAGAAATTGGAGCAAATATCTTTCTTCGCAACCAGCTAGATAACATATTTCTAAACTGCATATACCTCTGACGCAACACATCTAAACTTACACTTCCATTAGCATAAGTTACCTCACTCCCGCCATCCATAATAACCTGCGGCACCATCAAACCAATGTATATCTCTTTCAATAACTGGGTCACATCACCTGAAATATCAATGATTTGTCCAGAAGCCCCAATTCTCTCTACGTTTACAGCTTCATGTGTAAAGATCTTAAAATCTTTATCGTATTCAGCGCTTTCCCACACGTCTCTCCAAGCCTCAAGATCTGTAGGGCTGGGCTTATAATTTTCATTACCAACTTTTATTAGTGTTACAGGATTGATAAGATTGTAAGCTTGAGCGAACTTAGACTCGCGCAATAAATCGAATAACATTAATTGTCTAAAACAACTTACTACCAACCCAGTACCACGAATCTCATAAGGTGCAATTTTACGGCACAAATGAGAAGCATAAAAATTATTCAAAGGAATATTCTCACCACGCCGCACATGCTCAATAATACTACGATCAAGCTTTTTCCTTTGTTGAATATCAGAAGGTCTATTGGATGTAATAATGCGCCTAAGATTCTCGTCTGGACGCAAACTTAATACAGGCTCTCCGGCCACAACAGAGTGCTTAACAACTACATAATCAGGATTTTGAATTAAAAGCCTGCTCCACTTAGCTGCCCTTTCATCTAATTCTGCATAAACAAATGCCTCACCAAGTGTCCAAAATTCTTGAGCAATCTGTACGCAAATATTCATTAAATCGATCTCATCGATCATAATTTCGAAAAATTTCTGAACCTTTTCGCTTTTACAACTAATATTTAATTTTGATATTGGATATGTAGAATGTAAAGAAATGGCATTCTGAACTACTGGGTTTAAAGCAAAGAAAGATCTACACCAAGCATTAATTGTAGCTCTATCTCTTGGTAAATTTAAGTTACTAGTAAGCCAAAGGGGACTATATATTTCAGGAACTTGCCGAACCGTCCCACCAGTTCCTCTAAAGCCACCAGAACCACCAGCCGCTCCCACTCCAACATTATCAGAGCTTTGAGCAAAAGAACGAAATGACGCATTCTTATTCATAGAACTGGACAAGACATTAGCTGCTGAAGTTGTAGCAAATCTTTCCGGAATATGATATCCACCCACGGCAGAACTCCCCTCCTCTCGATAAAGCCCAGCAGCCACTTCATCTTCCAAAACTCCACGCCTATACTGACTAACAGATTGTGCCATATGCCTTGATGCTACTGGCGCAACTTGCCTATTACTCATAAATCTTTCCGAATTAGTTTTTATCATTTTACATTGCCTATATTAGGATACAATCGTCTCTATTAGAAGGTCCAAATATTGATATTGATTCAATTACTTAACAATTTCCAGCAAAAAATCGTATAATACAACCCAACGATATATTACTTAAATAGCATTCATTATGACAGGAACGTTTTCATTTAGGATAATGAAATGAGATACTTTATCAAAACAAAATCTACTCACAAACAATATATAACATATGAGATTATAGGAGGCTAAAAACAGTTTATAATTATTTGTCAAATTATCAAATAGAAACAAAAACAAAGCAGAACACACATATGAAAAAAATATACGTTTTAGACACATCCGTAGTAGCCTATGACCCATATTGTTTTGAAAAATTTCCAGATTCTGATATTATTTTACATGTTTATGTATTAAATGAATTAGACAAAATTAAAAGAACAGCTAGCGATGCCGGAAAGAACGCTAGAACCTTTATCAGAATTCTTGATGAAATTTGTGCGCTGGGCAAAATTCATGAGGGAATTCAAATAGATAACAATATTAATATTAAAGTTGACACCAAATCTGGCAATGCATCTATGTTCGGTGACTCAGAATATGGGGACAACCAAATACTTTCCTGCGCATACAATTTGAAAACAACATATAAACCAAATCAAATCGTATTGGTTAGTAAAGATATTAACTTAAGAATACGAGCGCAATCGTTTGATATTTGTTCTCAAGATTATGAAAAAGAAACTGTAAAAAGCTCTAAATGGGCCAATAGATTATATTCAGGTATCGTTACAATAACTAGTCCAGAACTCAGCGGAAAATTATGCAAGGATAAAATAATTAGTTGTGACGAAAATGAAATATTAAAAAATATATTGCCCAATGAATGTGTTCATTTTGCTGATGAATATGGAAATGGAACCACACTGGGCAGACGTATAAAAAATGAAATACATGTGGTGCGCGGTAGTGAATTGTGGAGTATAAATAGCAAGAATAAAGAACAAGAATTTGCCGCTAATTTGTTGTTAGATCCTGATGTATCGTTAGTTTCACTGATTGGACGTGCAGGTACCGGCAAGTCAATTCTGGCAGTTGCTGCCGGTTTAGAACTATTAATTAATCAAAAAACATATAATAAGATTATAATATACAGGCCAATGCAAGCCGTAGGCAATGAGTTAGGTTATCTTCCGGGCAATCTCGCAGAAAAGCTGGAACCATGGATGGAAGCAATTATTGATAGTCTAGATTTTCTAACATCCTATAAGAAAAAGACAAAAGGAAAAGGATCGTTCAAAGAAGACTGGAGAGATAGGTTAGGTCAATATGCGGATAAGATATATCTAGAACCTATTACATATATTAGAGGCAGAAGCATTCCAAACACTTATATGATTATAGATGAAGCCCAAAATTTATCAAAAAACGAAATAAAAACAGTACTAACCCGCGCCGGATATGGAACCAAAATTGTTCTAACGGGAGATATAGAACAAACAGATAGTCCACATCTCGATGCTATAAATAATGGTTTAACCCATGTAGCCTCAGCATTTAGAGGCTCACCAATAGCGGGCCATATCACTCTAGTTAAGGGGGAAAGAAGTAGGTTGGCCACAGAGGCGTCTAAAATATTATAATTACCTGCTCCTATTCATCGGATTCATATAGGCGCAATGACCCAAAACAGCAGGAATACTTGATTGCTGCTCAGGCTCGTTATTCATACGATCAGGGTGTATAATCTTAAATCCATTTGTGGCATCATATCTATACGCCAAATAAGCGTTAATTAATGCCATAAAGCCATCATTTTGCGTTAATCCTTTTACATATTTTATATTTATATCACCAGATCTGTCCATGGTGGCTTTCATTTCCATGGATGAGCAATGTTGAACCAACCACCCTATTTGTTCATATGAACCAAACGGAAATCTAATTTGCCCCTTTTTCAACCAAGCAAACATTTCTTCAATATAAAAATTCTTGTCAAATCTTATTTCTTTAGGAAATACATCATCTAGAAACTTTACATGATTTTTTATATTGCCACCAGCCCGACTGGCTAAAAATCTATCACCATAATCTTTTTGAAGAGTGTAAGTTAAATCGTTGGCATGTCCAATATCCCCTACTGCCAAAGACACACTATATCTGCGCATTAATTCGTCAACCACACCTCTCTTATAATCAGGATCATTCTTCTTTAATAATTTTGCAAATTGAATAGACAATAAAAATGGACCGTCTACAGTTAGTATTACTGCCGCACTATATGATTGCCCCTGCGGCTGTCTCTCTTGACCACCTACTAACATTTGATCGATATCTGCCTTCTGCCCCCAGTCTAAACCAAGATATACACGCTTTCCCTCTTCTAATGCAATATGCCGCCTGAATTTACGCTCCATATCAGCGCATAAATCATGGATTTGCTCCGCAGTTATAGGCGCGGCATCACCAGTATAAAACTCTCCCAACACCTCGTTTTGATATGCTCTTTCGGTATTGAATGGATGGTTTTCTGGTTTTTCAGATATAACTTTAGCCCGATCAAAGTGCGGCATAAATAACTGATTTAAATGATAACCAACATACTTATAATTCTCATCTTTATTAGAAGCAAACCACTTACCACGCTCTGCTGCCGGGCGTTTATCTTGCTCATGCCCACAATGAATACACTTAACAATAAAGCCATGTGGTTTTAATCCGGTTTTTGGATCTACATAATCCGGCGGTATGTTATCTTCTATCCAAATGTTTTCCCACTCACTAGACTCTGGCGTATATAATGGAAAATATTCTTTGCAATTCTCACAACCCAAATGATAATATTGGCGAGAAGACATCATCCACATTTTATGAAATTCAGATCCTTTTTGTTTAGGAGTTCCGAAATAAACCTGTACACCATCACCAACCTTACCATATTTTGCTTGTGATAAAATCTTTGTAGCATTTGCTAACGCTGCTCCGGGAATGTTTTGAGCTTCGTCCATAAACATACAATCTGCTGTAAAACTTCTTATTCTATCAGCGGTTAATCCCGTTGATTCTATAAACAAATAATTTCCATTTTCAAATTGTTTATACGTCATTGAATCACTAGACGCTGCTGCCCTATCAATTTTTGATTCAATATATGCTTTAGCTCCCTGACCCCTAGCCAATGCTCGCTTGTCTGTAAGATCAGTGGCGACCATTTTGGATGTCTTAATTAGAGAGTTTAATTTAGTCTTAGTATAGGCGTACCCAAGCTCAAGCAAAGGAAAGCAATGCATTATGCGCATAGGTGATTTGCCGTTAACTCCAAACAACCCAGACGCCATAAAAAACAGTTCTAATGCGGCAGCCATTGTTGTCCCACCAACCTGGCGCCCTTTAATAAAAACTACTGGTTTTGCATCTGGCTCTAACGCTTTAACACCAATATATCTATAAATATCGGCAAATGGCTTATAACCATTTCCACTCAATCTAAATGGCGCACCGTCTAAAGTTAGATATTTTTGACAAAACGCTACCGGATCAATGGCTAAAACACCATCAACCATCTGAGAAAACAAGTCTTCCCTGTGTTTCGCTCTCGTATCTTCAAACTTACCCATGCGTTAAATTTTAATATCCCGAACTAGGTTTACATACGCGAAAATAATCAGAATTAGCATTATCTACATCTTCGGTAATATCGTCCTTTGCATTTGGATTTACAGAATCATCTATAGACATAACTGAACCGCGCTGCTTTTCTATAATGCTATCGCTAATATATTTGGCCAAACGATCATCCGCCACAACACCACCAATCTCGCCCCCAAAAGCATCAGAAATATCATTCAATATAGCTGGTACAGTTACAGCCCCATGATCTCTTTCTATAAAAAATTTAATCCAATCCTTAACATCATCTCCATTTGGCAGCTCATCAAACACATCAGATACATCTTGCTCTTCTTGATCCTGATTTTCTAATTCTGATACTTCATCGGGATTAGATTCAATAATATCCTGCGCCGTCTTGGTATTACCATCCTCCTCATTAGATACGCGCTTTAAATATTCTTTCAAGCCTATTCTCTCCTGCATCTCCTGAACCTTACTCTCAACAGTTGCGTGTACAGGTTTATTAGATACAATAGAATTAATTTGATCAATTAAAGACTGATGACTTCTATTACGCGCTACTTCTACGGCAGATTTTTGACCATTTTGACCATTTTCATTTTCTCCTGCCACACTATCAGCAAATCTATCAAGCCAATCTACACGCTCGCCTCTAACATAATCATGATTCTGACCGCGACTAAATCTATAGTTTCCTCTACTCATAATTAATTCCTTTATGCCGGATACTGCACAGACCAATCTAAATTATCTTCAGATGACGTATCAATCTCTTCGTCCAACAAATGTCCACGCGGCCTTCGCACAGGATAACCCATGTCTGCAAGTAGCTGCATTAATTCTGCTTGTTCTCTATTGGTAAGATCGTATGTTTTAACTATTTGAGCAAAGCAATCTTCAATATCCTTACCCGCAGAAACCATAGAATTTATACAAGTTCTAGCCATTGATGATATGAACAATGGTACTACAACAGTAAATTTAGCAGCCTTTTGAGCCTCTTTTACCATTTCGGGATCCGCATTAGATTTCTTTTTTTTCTTGGAATACTTAGATTCCATAATTTGCTCTAAACGCTCTTCTAACCTATCAATACCTTTTATAGCTTGTTCCCTAAGTTTCTCTAAAGTTTCTATAGATTTAGCGTCCAATGATCCATCGAGATCTGACTGCACGATTTTAGAGATTTCACCATTAAACCTTTTCAAATAAGCTATTGCCCTTTCAATTCCAGCCGTGTCCCTACCTGAATGAGTTGGAATTCCTTTTAGTTTTTCCATCGCCCACTGTACAGCTTTTCCAATTTCCCAAGCCCACGGATCGCACTCAACCTGAATTTCATCGCCCTC
>Ga0180433_10004290_pt1 | contig 20137 bp, 23 predicted proteins | sample SS_ome_8_FD_132980 | JGI IMG/M metagenome (GOLD analysis project Ga0180433, IMG submission 132980) | Hypersaline lake sediment archaeal communities from the Salton Sea, California, USA - SS_1_D_1 metaG | ecosystem: Environmental > Aquatic > Non-marine Saline and Alkaline > Hypersaline >... | reverse complement strand
TCATAGTTGTGCGTATGTCCGTCGGTCACCGACGTGGCCAAGGTGCGGTGACTGGAGACGCCGGCGGCGAAGTCAAAGCCGAGGCAGATCAGCTGCGGTTCAATTTCCCAGAGGCCCTTAGCAAGTTTCAGCTTTGGTCCGTCATAGGTTTCGTCGTCGGTGATCTCCACGCCGGAGGCCGTCAGATCGCCCACCTGGGTGGTCGGGTCGTCGTCCCAAACACAGGAACCCGGATGCTGCAACGAAAACTTGTGATCGACTCCCGCGCCAAACGGGTCCGTTGTGTCGTACACCAGCTTCTTGAGCGTGAGGGAGACGGGCAGGTGGGTGGCGCGGTAGGGGAACCGCACGATGGCCCATTTGACCCCCGTGCCGCTCTGCACAGACATGATCTGGGCGAACCCGGCCGGGCCGGATTTGAGCCGCGAGTTGCGGGTGGTTTCCGGCAGGTCGTTGTCGTCGAAGATGTCGGCCCATTGATCCGACTCGTTTTGCATGTCCACCTGGCAAACGGCAGCGCCCGCCACCACGGCCCGGCCATGTTTGCCCGTCTTGATCGGTTGCAGGGTAATCACGGCCCGCCCGCGATCGTCGGCCGTGGGGGTCACGCAGGCCACCCGCGGGTAGGATCGAAACTGCTTCGCGTTGTTGACCGGGTCAAAGACGAAACCATCTTCACCGTCGGCGGGCACCATGATTCCGTGGCGGGGGACGTCGTAATCGGAGACGTTCCGGATCTTGATGATCACGGGGTCGTCGTCGATCACGGCCGGCGCATTGCCCGTCTTGCGGCGGGCCAGCGAATCGCGCACGGCGACCCGGTTCCAGGCGTTGATTTCCGTGGCGGCGATGTCATATTTTTCGCCGGGCAGGCGTTGGTGAAACATGATCGGAAATCAAAGGTTTAAGGTAAGTGTGGGCGACTCGCTCCGCGAGTCGCAACGGAACTCGGGGAGCGAGTTCCCCACATTCGGTTCGACATATCAGTCGCGCAATCCCAGGTCGCCGAAGTTGCCTTCGTCGTAGACGCGTTCGATGTGGACGGCTTCGGGCTGCGGGACGGCCGTGTCTTCTTCGTCGGCGAACTTGACCCACAGCAATTCGTGGCCTTTCTTCGCGATGTTCAAAATGTCAGCGATGGCGAGACCCTCCACGTTGTCCGACTGGATAAACTGGAACTCGACCCGCCACAGCTCTTTGCCCTTCTTCGACGCTCCGCCGCCCAGGAAGAGTACTTCGTTGGCGGCGAACCCCTTGAACTCGGCGGCGTTCGTCTTGCCGACCAACGACTTGACCTTCTTCCGGTAGGCCACGGTGAAGGCGGCGTCGGACATGTGGTAAATTTCGACCCACGAATACTTGGGGACGATGATGTCCGCCCCTTCCACGCTGCCGTCGCCCGTCACGCCGATGGCCCCGTCGTGTTCGTCGGCGTCGGCCGGGTAGGTCTTGATGTGCTCCTTGGCGTGGGTGATGTGCTCCGTTTCGCCGGCGATCGTGATTTGGACCTCGGCGGTGCCTTCTTCCGGTTCGTCCTTTTCCTCCCAGCGGCCGTAGAAGACCGTCACGTCCCAGACTTGATAGCTGACCTCCTGCGCGTCCAGGTCCTTGATGATCAGATTGTTGTAGGGTTCCGGCGCTTCCAGCAGCGCGGCCTGCTCGGCTTCCAGGATCGTTTCCAGACCGGTGAACCGCCACGCCAGCTCGCGGGTCGTTTCATCGCTGCTCAGATGCGAGCGTTCGGTGCCGATCGGTTGGACGATAAGTTGTCGGGGCATGGTGGCGCGTCCTTGCGCGTCGTCTGTGGCCGACTCGCTCCGCGAGTCGGGATTGGAACTTGCGGAGCAAGTTCCCCACGTTAGGTTGGAACTGGCGGAGCGAGTTCCCCACGTTAGGTTGGAACTGGCGGAGCGAGTTCCCCACGTTGGCTTGTGACTCGCGGAGCGAGTCACCCACGGTCATTCGAAAGCGTCGGGCATCCTGGCCAGCTTGCGAAGGTATTGGCGATTGCGGCGGCGTTCTTCCCAGATCTTGCGGAGAATGGCGAAGCTGCCCTGGGTGGCCTGGGCGATCTTGGCCCCCTCGCCACTGGCCCCCAGCATGCTGGCGGCCTGGGCGGAAAAGGTCACGGCGGTCCGGGCCCGGGATTCGGCGCCCATCAGTCCACGGGCGAGGTCGTCGCGACCGCCGCCGGGTAGTTTTCCGCGCTCGGCGGCTGCCGCCGCGGCGGCGTCGGCGGCTTCCTTGCGGAGCAAACCGAGTTCTTTTCGTGTCTGGGCGGCCTGCTCCCGCAGCCGTTTGAGCCCCTCTTCGCGGCTGTCGTCGGCTTCGCGTTCTGACCAGGCTTCGGCCTCGGCGGCCTGCTCGTCGAGCGTATTAAGGTAATCTTCTAGCTTTTCTTGTTTCTGCTTTGCATCCTCTTCAATGGCCTTGTCCATCGCCGCGAGGAGGTCCGGGCCCTTGTCGCCCAGCGTCTGCATGTGCTCGCGTAGCATGTCGATGTGACGTTGTGCCTCTTCCGCCGTGTAGCCTTGCACCTTTCTGCCTTCCGCCTGCGCCTTGTCGCGGATGGCCTGCCATTTGGCAATGTTTTCTTGATCCTTCTTTCGAGCCTCAATGTGCTGTTGCCGGTTTTTTTCCTCCAGCTCGACTAAGTCGACGCCCGAATACGCTTTGAACGCTTGGCGAAAGCCGGGCATGTGGGCTAGGCGAGTCATGCCCTTGCCAATCAGTTCGATGCCTTTCGACCAAATACCGACAATCTGTTTTGCAATAGTGCTAAACACATTGACCATCCCGGACCACACCGTATGCCACATTTTGCCCAGGCTCTTGAGCGTATGGTTCCAGGCGCCGGACAGGTCGCCGCTGGCCAGGTAGCCGGCGATGGCAACCACGTCGTCGCCCACCAGGCCGCGCAAAGCGAGCATGCCGTCGATGAATGCCAGCTTGAGGCCAGTCACCGCGATTTTGCCGGCCAGTTGCAGGTCGCCGGCCTTGATGGCGTCGACGACTCCGCCCCAGGTTGCGCGGAACACGTCGGCAACTCGATTGAAGGCGTCGCCCAGAATGCTGGCGGTTTTGCGTCCCGTCTCGGTGAACTTGAAGAAGTAGACGGTCAAGGCCGTGACACCGGCGATCAGGAATCCGATGGGCGAGAGCACGAAACCCAACACGGTGGCGATGCCGCTGAAGATGCTGGCCAGACTGCCCAGGGCGGTGCCAATGAAAATGATCCCGGTACCGGCCAAGATCAATCCGGCCCCGATACCGGCCACGAGGGCGCCCACCTTGAAGATGGTCTTCACCAGCTCGCGATTTTCGTTGATCCACTTGGAGATCAAGGAAACCAAGTGCACGATTTTGTTAATGACATCGGTAATCGTCGATGCGACCGCTGCCCCGGCCTTATTGACGGCGTTTCCCATGACCTCTTTCAGATCAGTCCAGGCATTGGTCAGCGCCACCGCGGCGTTGGCGTCGTCTTCGGACATGACAGACCCGAGACGTTCGGCTTCCTGGTTTAGCGCGGCGAAGCCTTCCCTGCCACGCATCAACAAGGGGAGCATTTTGAAGGCGTCGCCGCCCATGATTTCGTCCGCCAGAAATCCTCGTTCTGCTTGGTTTTGGATCCCCCGCAATGCTTCGCCAATCGTGGCAAAACGCTCGGTCACGGGCATGTCGGCGAGTTGTTGAGCGCTCAGTCCCAGCTTCTGAAAGGATTCATATAGGGGGCCGGTTTTATCCTGGATCGCCTCGCCCAGACGAATGTTAAGTTCTTCGGTGGCGCCAGCGACGTCCTCAAAATCAACTCCGGTTTGTTGGGCCATCGATCGGAGGCGTGAGAGCTGGTCGACGCTGGCGCCTGTTTGCCTGGATAGCTTGGCCAGCTCCGCACCGGACCCGGCAAATTGTTTTGCCGCCGCGACAAACGACCCGGCCACACCGCTGCCCGCCGCAAAAATCTTGGTTCCGATGCCGCGAATCATGCCGCCGAAGGCGACCAGGCGGCGTTGCGCCTGTTGCAGCCCTTTGACCATGAGACCCTTCTTGAGGTACAGCTCAACAAAGGCGCGGCCGGCTCGGACATCGGATGAGGAAGCCATGATAAAAGTCGCGGGTTAAAAAGGTGGGGAACTTGCTCCGCGAGTTCCATTCGACTCGCGGAGCGAGTCGGCCACATTTGCAAGTCTGCTAGGTTAGTCGGGGATTTTGTCGGCTAGGGCGTCGTACAATTTGAAGTCTTGGCGGTAGCGATCGTGCACGGTAATCAGGGTCTTGTCGTCGTAGTAGTGCAGGTAGCCGCGGTCGCGGTTGCTTTCGTTGACTCGCGGCAGGGCCTGCGGCTCGAGGCCCAATTGCCGCACCAAAGCGTGCAGGTGTCTTTCGAGATCCCAATAGGGCAACAGTTGCGTACGATCGTCGATCCAACGGGCCTGGGGGTCGGTGACCTTCAGCTTCAAGGCGTCGCAGGCGTAGCCCATGAAGGCCACGGTTTCACTGCCCTGCTTGACGGAGGTCGGGAAATCGTCGCGTACCCATTGGCGGAACAGTCCCGGCGTGATCTTGACCCCCAGACCTCGGTAGAGGTGCCCGCAGATGCTGACAGCTCGGTCGAACGGGTTCCGCAGCACGGCCCAGCAAAACACGTCAGGCGGGAAACAGGAGGCTGGCAGGTGACCGCAGCGCAGGTTTAATGTGGGCGACTCGCTCCGCGAGTCGGAGGTTGGAACTCGCGGAGCGAGTTCCCCACATTCTTGCGGGGAGAGTTCCCCACAATTTCCCTGGCCATAGACGCGGCGGATGGCCGTGCCGCCGGTCTTCGGAATGTGGATGAATCGCCAGAGCATGGGCTAGTCGCTTGCGGTGATCTGCCTGGAAAACGGGTTGAAAATTGTAGTGTGTCTGATGACGTTCCGCATCGTCCCGGATGGCGCGGCGTTGCCGCCACTGACTTCCGGAGGCGATAGTTCCAGCGGGATTTCACCGACCGCCTTTTCGGTGGCATTGCCGTCGTGTTTGAGCAACCATTCGCACTTGGCCTCCTGCGACCATTCACGAACATTGCGGATGGGTACGAACCAGTGGAAGTTGTCGCCGCCCCGTAACCCCAGGGTGATCATTCCAATCCAATGGCCATCTTGCCGGGTAGCCAACAGCCCGCCCGATGACCCGGGGAGTGCCGCGGTGTCGGTTTGATCGAAAATGCCGTGTTCCGCCCCGCCATATTCTGCGATCCGCACCCCGGTACGGCTGATAATGCCGGCCGTTAGGGTGGCCGTGCCGCCGGTATCCTGGCCACCTGGAGCGCCGCAGTGGTAGACCTCCGTGCCGACTTCGGGCAGCGGTCCGTCGTAAAACCTGGCGGAAGACTTGAGCGTTCCCACCGCGCGAACACGTAACAGGGCAATGTCCCTTCGGTAGTCGGTCGCAATGACCTTGGCGTCTAAGCGGGTATCGCCGACGATCCGGCTGTTGTCGTTATTGCCGACCTCTTGCACAATTTGGGCGTCGCGGTAGGTGACGATTTTCTTTTCCTTGCCGTCGACGATCGCGTCGGAGACATCCCGCAGACCCCGAATGACATGGGCCGCGGTCAGCACGAAGGCGTTTTGTTTGCCGTCGACCTGGCGGAGAATCACGGTACCGGAACCTTGGGAGCCTTGGCCGTATTTTCCCGGTGCCTTGATGTTGACGGACACGGCCTGCAACTTGGTTCCGACGGAGTCGCCGAAAGCGATGTTGGCGAGGCACGCCAAACACACGACGGATGGCAGCAGAAAAATTCGCATTGTTTCGATCTCCGCGTTCAGGTTTTTGGTTCGTACAAGTGCTGGATGTCAAAAGACTGCCTACCCGCAGCGCCGGGCACGGATGCGGGCGAACGGTCGCCAGCGGAAGACGGCGCGGGCGGCCCGAAACACGCCTCGAGCGGCCCGGGCCGGCGCTCGCAGGGCGGCCCGGCCAGCGTTCCGCACGGGTTGGCCTCGGTGAAATTGCAGGCGGCCTAACGTGGCCAACTCGCTCCGCGAGTTGGAGGTGAGAACTCGCGGAGCGAGTTCCCCACATTCACCGTCCCCACGTTCAGTTGGAACTTCCGGAGCGGGTTCCCCTGGTTCTTCTGCCAGGTCATCGACGGTCGCCTGGAGATCGTCCAGGCGGCCCGCCAGGGCGATTAGCACGCGGGTCTGTTCGTCGCTCACCCGCTGCAGACGGGCCGTGTCGATCGGCGCGGGGGTCTCCGTGTCGTCGTCGGCGATCGCGGCCGGGGCCATGAGCGGTGCTTCGGGGGTGGCCAGGGCCTGTCCGCCCGGGGTCTGGTTGGCGGCGTAGCCGCCCACGGCGGCCAGGCTGAGTACAGCAATCACGGTTTGGCGGTTCATTTGGTTCTCCGTTGGTATGGGCGTCTGTGTGGCCGACTCGCGGAGCGAGTCTCCCACGTTAGTTCACCGACGGTATCGGGATGCCGTCATGCACCACGGGCACGTATACGCGGCCCGGATACATGCGGCTGTCGAATCCGATCGATTTGCCCAGGGCGCCCCAGTCCGTGCCCCAGCTGTTTTCGTAGGCCCAGCGGTAGCGCGGGGCGGTAGGTGTGGCCGACTCGCGGAGCGAGTCGGAGGTCAAGACTCGCGGAGCGAGTCTCCCACGTTGGGTTGGAACTCGCGGAGCGAGTCTCCCACGTTCGCAGACCACCCCCAGGCCCGAGATGGCGTGCTGCGACCGGCCAAGATGGACCCGCAGGCCGTCGCGCATGGTGACGGCAAACCATGCTTCCTCGTCGTCGACGTAGTAGACCTCGGCCCGGAAACACTCCGCTGTCGCTTCGTAACCCGCCGGTAAGGCGTCGTAGAACCCGCCCACGTCCTGGTGCGCGTGCCGCCAGTCGGACGCGTCGGGGCTGTTGTCGGCGGGCAGGATACCGATTGACGCCAGCCGGTCGGCCGCGTCGCCGATAAAGGCCCCGGACCCGGGACTGCGGCCGATGAAGTGGTACATGCTGATCGCAGAGAGCCAGGTCTCGGCCCGGCGACCGAACATCAGGCCCCGGGGGCCCTCGATCCCGTTCATGGCCGAATGGCCCACGCAGCTGCCCATCACCTGCTCGGTGGTGTGGTAGACGGGGCCCGCCAGGCGTTCGATGGGGAAGCGGTCGCACCACTTAGGCCAATCGGCCTTGGGGATCGGCTCGAATCCCGGCAGTTCGCGGATATTGCGGACCGCGGCCTGCTCCATGCCTCGGCACAGTTCGGGGGTCGGCCGGTACCCGCACAGCTCGGGGGCCTCCGCGGCGAAATCCACGTCTAGCGGCACGTCGGGGATTGTCGACGCGTCGCCCGCGGGAGGGGCTCGCGGTACCAGCCCGGCCCAACTGAGCACCTGCTCGGCGTCCAGCGGCCCCTCGTGGATGATTCGCGGGCCGGTGTCGGTGACCACGATGTCCCAGCAGTAGGGCAGCGGCTTGCCCAGGGCGGCGTACGCAGCGACTCCGCCGTGTGGGCGGAGCCGCTGGTCTTTCGCCGTGGCTGGCAGCCAGAAGAAGGCGGGCGTGTCGGGGTCGGCGCTAGCGTCGATAGCTTCCCGGATCTGCCACGCCTGGTGGACGTCGTCGAGCGTGCCGCGGCCCAAATGCCGCAGGCAGAGGATCACCCGCGGCAGCCCGGCCGGGTCGACCGGGTCCGGACCCTGGCACTGGGTGAGGGCCAGGGCGGCGGCGATCAGCAGGACGATCAAGAGCAGGGTGTTGCGCGGCATGGGATTGTCCCGGGACAAGGTGGCCGACTCGCTCCGTCAGTCGGAGTCTGGGACTCGCGGAGCGAGCCCCCCCATTCGGTTGTGACTCGCGGAGCGAGTCACCCACATTCGGTTGTGACTCGCGGAGCGAGTCACCCACATTAGGTGCAGCCGGAGAAACTTCCGGAAAACAGCAGGAAGACCACAATTGCACCGCCGATCAGTAGGATCGGCGACACGTTTGGCAGAAAGGTTTTGATGATGTCCAGGATGCCGCCGTGGAGGCCAGATGCGCGGAAGATCTCGTCGTTGCTCAACCCGTCGGGCAAGGCCGCCTTGGTTTGCTCGAACCTCGCCTGCGCCAGTTGGGCGCGGGCCTTTCGCTCGGCGTCGTCGGCCGCCAGCCGGCGGGCCCGTTCGATGGTCCGGGACGACTCGGGTTGGGGGATCAGTCCCAATAGCAGTTGGATGATTGTCTTGCCGTTGAATAGCGGAAGACCGCCGATGACCAGGCCGACGATCAGCATGATTAGACCGTTGCCTTCAAAAAGCGCTTTCAGATCTGCATACATAGCGTGATCCTTTGTGGAGTGGTGTGAGTGTAGGCGTCGGTTTACTCCGCGGCTTCGCGGACGATGGCCCGGCAGAAGACGCCCTGGGCGCAGGAGCCGGTGCCTGGGGTGGGCGTGATGACAACCGTGAGCACCTTGCCTGCGGCGATGTCTTCGGTATCGATCGTGCCGGACACGATCTCGTAGGCGGTGTGCGTGTCGTCGAGTTCAACGGCGGCCGTGAGGATGCTGGCGCCGTCCACCTGGAGGTCGACGTCGACGGTGGCCCCGTCCAGGTTTGGCAACACGGACCCGGCTTCAAAAGCAATCACGTCGCCGGCGGCGTAGGTGGTGTGTAGCTTTTTCGTTTCAGCATAGGCCGGCTGGCCCGACGGCTGGGCATATTCCGGCGTGTACTGCTGCTCGAGCTTGGTGGCGTCGATCGCAGCCGCGGCGGCGATCATGGTGTTGGTGATGCAGGACGACGGCAACACGATGACCGCGAAGCTACAGTCATCAAGGAAATGCTGTTTTCCGCGAATCACACTGGGTTGGTCGGATGCCATGTTAGCTTCCTTGCTATTGTTCAATCACGGAGGAAGGCGGCGGCCAGGACGCTGAAAGTCATTTCCTGGGGCACGTCGGGTGGTCTAGTTTCCGGCGTGTCGATCAGCGGGTGGAGTTCCTCCGGCGTAACGGGGTCGCTATCTTCCGTGGTGTGCAGGTTGATTAAGGTGGCCTGTAAACTGGCCGTGTGGTTCCATTGCTGGCTCACGTAGGCCGTGGCCATCTGGTCGAGTCGGTTCAGGGTGTAGGGGTCGGGACAGATTCCCCCAAGGATTCCAGCGTGTTGATAAACGAGGTCTTCGCACCGCTCACCAAGCGGTCGATCGCCTGGTTCGTCTCCGGACCGTCCACCGTCTCGATCAGCTGATCCATCGCCAGATCCATGGCCTGGTTGCGTTTCTCCACCAGTTTCGTCAGGGTCCGGCGGACCCGGGGCGGGAAAAAATCGATGGCCGCCCTTTCCAAGGCGAGGGCGGCCTGGTCGAGAACGTCGCCGCCGAGCGATTCGCCGAACTCCTCACCGGAGACACCCAACTCTTCCGCCTGGGCTTCGCAGGTGCACCAGAGGACGTTGACGAGCAGCTCTGGTTCCATGGCCAGGCGTTCGAACGTGCGATCGTCCTTTTCGACGATCTTGGAAAAGTCGACACCTCGAAACCGCGAACGGATTTTGACGATCATGCCCCAGGACATGGGCGCAATGCCCCAGTCGCGCCCCTGCAGGTCGGTGAAGAAGTGGATCGGTTCCATGGTTTGTGCTCCGTGATCTAAGGTTGGTTGTGAGGAATGTTGGGAACTCGCTCCGCGAGTTCCAGCCGAATGTGGGGAACTCGCTCCGCGAGTTCCGATTCCGACTCGCGGAGCGAGTCGACCACATTGGTCGGCCACATTGGGCCGCATCGGTGGGCCGCGTTATTCGCTGCCCGTAAAGACCGACGGGGCGGCGTAGTCGGTGTCGCTCTTGGCCGGTTTCATGGTGATCTCGGCATTGACCTTGCCGTTCTTTTCCTCCACCCGTTTGAAGTCGAGGATCTCCATGTAGGCTCGAATGCCTTTCGTCCCCGCCGTGTCATAGGCGCCGTCCATGATCAGCATTTCAAGCACGGCGCTGTCGTCGTCGGACGTCCAGGCGGTCCAAAGCGCTGAGAACACGGAATCGGCCGGCGTCCAGGGGATTTTGAAATCGACCGGGCACTTGCGAACACCACCCATCACGGTTTCCCAGCCGGCGTCTTCCCGATCCGTCGTATCGACTTCGTCTTTCGACAGGCCCAGGTTGAGCGTGTCGTTGATCTGAGGAATGACCGTCCAGGTGGGCGTGTCGTAGCTGCCGGCGTTGTAGTACGTCTTGCAGAAGACGGCGAGTTTACTGCGGGGCATGATTGGCTTCCTTGCGTTTGTGAGTGTGGCCGACTTGCTCCGCAAGTCGGAGGTTGAGACTCGCGGAGCGAGTCTCCCACATTGGGTTGGAACTCGCGGAGCGAGTTCCCCACATTCAATTGGAACTTGCGGAGCAAGTTCCCCACGTTGTTAGTAGGTGCTGACGGCGGCTCGTTTCCAGTTAGCATCCGCGATCGTTGGTGGCCATCAGGGCATCGTCGCCGGTGACCAGCAAATTGGTAAAGATTTCCGTCAGGGCCAGGCGGGTGCTGGTGTGGGTGATGCGGGCCAGTTGGGCGGTAAGTGCGGCGGACATGGCAGATTCCTAAGCGGCGAGTAAACCGCGGGTGTTTTTGGGGAGCACGCCTCGATCGATCGCCACCTGCAGGGCAGGTGCCATGAACGGGCGGGGCGCGTAGGTGGCCAAACGAACTCTGGTTTCTTCCCACGGCCGCGGCTTTCGGCGGCCCGTCCGCCAGCGGCCGGCTTCTCGGTAGCGGGTGGCCTTCATTCGCTTCTCTCGGATGCCGATCGTGCCGCCCTTTTCGAGCACCTCGGGCACGGTGCCCTTGCTGAGTTTCCCCTGGTAGTAATGGTGGATATTGAGTCCCACGGGGCCGATCACGACGCTCCGCGTGCGAAAGTCAAAGGCAAAAAAGATCGTCTTCAGAGAAGCAAAGTCGCCCGACGCGGCGTGCGCGCTGGGTGGCTCGCCCGGCTGGCTGACGCGCTTCCGGCGGCGGATGCTTCTTCTGGCGGTGGTGCGGATGAATCCCCCGGACCGAGCCAGCGTGCGCCGTTCGTTTTTTTCGACCCGGGCCAGCACGGCCGGCGAGTCGAGAAAGTTGGCTTTCGCGGCTTTGAAGTCGAGGGCGATCATTGGTTATCCGACTCGCGGAGCGAGTCAGCCACGTTAAACGGTGTCGTCGTAGTCGTAGCGGATTTCGATCACGCCGGTAAACTGGCGGCGGTCGAGCAGCTCGGGGCTGAAGGGCGCCGCTGTACGTTTCTGTCGGTACGCCAAACCGGGCAGGGTATCGTTTTCGTTGTCGCGTAGGTGATCGCCGATTTCCTGGCAGAGTTGGACGAGCTTGTCGGTGTGTTCCAGTTCTTCGGCGTCGGTGGTTTTGCGCGGAAACTTGTACTGCACGCCGATGTCAACCACGAACTGGAATTCGCTGGTGAAGCCGCGATCCATCACCTCCTCTTCTTCTTCGAGGCAGATCACGTTGACTTCCAGCTCGGAATCCTGTTTGAGGTCGTAGATCGGGCGGTAGGATCGTTTCGCCTTGAAGGCCATCACGAAATCGTTGTGCGCGTTGAGTTGCGTCACAACGGCTTCGGCGACTTCCTTCTGGCGAATGTCCATGGGTTTCCTTATGTGGCCGACTGGTTACGTGGCCGACTCGCTCCGCGAGTCGGAACTGGAACTCGCGGAGCCAGTTCCCCACGTTACGTCGTTCCCAGGTGTTGGCAGTGGATTCGTAAAGTAATGTTCTGGGGGTCGCTGGGTCGGTAATGGATGGCGGGATTCCCAAAGGAGGCGATCTCGTATTCATGGGTGTCGCCGTTAGGGTCCTCCCAATAAATCCGGTCACCGACTTCGGGCAGCACACGTTCGTCGTCGATGACCAGGTCGGTGGCTCGTAACAGCCAATCATGGCTGTCGGTTTGGGTGCGAACGCCGCTCTCATCGTCAACCTCGTGGGTCGTCTTGCCCTTCGTGGCGGTTAGCGACGTCGTGGCGTTGATTCGCTGGTAGGTGATCGTTTCGCCGGCCACTTGCTCCCGCATGTCGGCCACGAAGTCCAGCGCGTCGGAAAACAGGTTCATCTGCTAACCTCGCTGCGAGCTGCCGCTCGCGGTCCGCGTTCGCCAGGTCGGTGATCAAATCGTCCCAACGTGACATGGCGTATTTCCTGGCTGTGGCCGAATTGCGAATTCGCAAGTCGGCGCTTGTGACTCGCGGAGCGAGTCACCCACATTGGGTTGGAACTTGCGGAGCAAGTTCCCCACATAGGCCCGTGCCCGCCCGGGCGGCGCGCCGCGAGGCGACGCCGCCCAGGCTTCGGATCACGGAGGTGTTCTCCCCTGGGTGGTGCTAATATGCCCGACTTGCTCCGCAAGTCGGAGGTTGAGACTCGCGGAGCGAGTCTCCCACATTCGGGTAAACTCGCAGAGCGAGTCTCCCACATTCGGGCAGAACTCGCGGAGCGAGTCCCCCACGATCAGATCAGCGGGCTGACCTTCAGGTGCACGGCCAGCTTGCCGGCGGGCGTACCGCCCGTCGTCTGCTGGGTGACCTTGGCGTAGATCCCCTTGCCGGCGGCCACGGTCTTGATGGCGTCGCCCGTGCTGCCGCCGATCACCGGGTTCGTGCCAATCACGACGTCTCCCACCGCGTCGGCGCCGGCGTCGCTGGGCGTCAGCGTGCAGAGGGCGTTGTCGTCGTCGTCGTAGACGGTGACCACACCTTGGTCTTCGGTGGTGCCGGCGAACTGCTCCGTCACCCGGGCATAGGCCAGCTCCAACACCAGGCCGTGGCGGTTTTGCCAGGAGGGAATCAGCTGGTGGTCGTCGGTGTCGCCGTTGTCGCCGTCGCAGTCGAACTCGTAGGCCAGCGGGGCGATCACGTTGTGTCGGTCGACGTATTCCAGCGGCATGTAGACCACGTAAAGTTCGCCGCTGCTGGCGACCTTCGCGCGGCAGCAAATGCCGACGCAGTAGTCCTCGCTGAAGTCGAGATCGGCGGTCAACGGTTCGGCCTGTTCCGTGCTAGCGTCAACCCACACCTCGTCGCCGACCGCGAACGTTTCGCCGTCGTCACAGGTGATCTTGCGGGCCCCAGCCGCGGGTGCGGCAAAGTCGTCGCTGCCAGCGGCGGCGACGGGTCGATCGAAGGCGCCGGCGACACAGCCGCCGAGTCGGACCAGGTCGCCGCCATCCGCGGCGCCGACGACGGTGGCCGTGATCCGCGACCGAGGCTTGAAGGAACTGGTGTACATGAGGGTCTTACTCCTGATTTTCGAGTGTCGTGGTTTGGTCTAGTGCGGTTATGTTTCCCACTCAACCGAACCCTCTTCCCTGGCGGGAAGAGGGACGGACAAAAGCGGCTTACGGAGCGGCCACGCCGGGCACGAAGTGGGCGGCCTTGCTTTCGGCCAGGGCGATGCCGAAGTCGTGCACGAAGGCGAATTGCATTGCCAGTTGGGCGATGTTGGCGTAGCCGCGGAAGATCTTGGGCGTGCGGTTGCCGTCCAGGAAAGCGATCTCGGCCACGGCCAAATCCGCCGGATCGTTGCAGAGATACCAGCCGGTCGTGGAGTAGTTGCTGAACTGGGTGTTGCTCAGCCAGGGCGATTCGACCGGCAGGTACTTGCCGCGGTGCGGGTTGTCGGTGGTGCGGACCTTCGAACCGCTCGAGACGTCCACCTTCTCGTGACGGTACATATCGTCGGCCAGCCCGCCCAGCTCGGTCGGTACCAGCAGTCGCGGGTTGGTCACGCCGATGGGGTCGCCGTTGCCGTCCGTCTGCTTGTTGAAGGCCGTGACGATCGACCGCAGAGCATCGACACCCAGCACGTAGGCGGTGCCATACGTCAGGTTGGTGCCAGAGACGAAGAATCCGCTGGTCACCCCGTTGAGCAGCAACTGGTGGAAGACCTTGTCGGGCTTCATGGCACCGTTGCGGCCCATGTGGCGGACCTGCTTCATAAAGGCGCCCAGCGAGTCGTTCTTCATGTCCACGCGGGTGATCGACAGAATGCGGCCATAGGTGGTGACCTGGTTGCTGTACACCTCCGTTTCGGTCACGGTGGCGTGTTCCAGGTCGCCCGACGGTTTGACTTCCTTGTACTCGCCGTCGCCGCCCAGGCGGTAGTACGTGTGGGAGTGGAAGTTGTTGTGACTGGTCGTGCCACAAATCTGCGGCCACACCGCGGCCACACCGCGGTAGGCTTCCAGCAGGTGCGTGTTGGCCGCGCCGCTGAGCACGTTCGACAAGGAAATGGTGGACAATTGGCCCGCGGCCCGGATTTCTCGGTCGGCCATCAAGGCAGCTTCCATGAATCCGTCATTCAGCTGGCCGGCGGGTGCGTAGCGGCCGGCGGCCTGCAGGGTCGCGTGCATCAGGGCTACCAGGTTGAACGACTGGAACTGTCCGGTCATGGCGGCGTCGATGGTTCGTTCGCCAAATCTCTCGGCGGCGAAGTCGGGCGCGCAGCCGTTGTTGATCGAGAGCGCGGCCGTGAGGATGCTCTGGTCGGTCTCGTGCGGTGGCGTGACGCCGTGAACCGCCGGACCGCTGGGCCGCGCGGCGCGGTGCGCTTCCAGCTCCGTACGTCGCAGGTCCCAATTCTCGCGGACGGCCTGGGCCAGCACGGGCACGTCCCGCGCCTCGTCGCCTTCACCCACGGTCATGGTGGGGTTGTTGTAGCGGGCGCAGATTTCGCGTCGGCCATGTTCCAACTCGATGGCCCGCGCGTTCCGTTCCTCGTCGGTCAGTGGCTGCGCTTCGGCCGCGGTAACCGGTGGCTGGGCCGCTTGCCCGGGCTGGGGGGCGGGTGGTGACGTCGCGCCCGGTTGGCTCGGGGGGGACGCCGTGGCCTGCGGGTATCCGGGCCACGCCGGGTAAGATGGCGCGGGCGGTTGCGCGGCGGCGGCCACGGGAGCCTGGGGGGGAAGGCCCGGGAAAGCGGCAGCCGGGGCCGCGGGTTGGGGCGCGACGGGTTGGGCGGGTTGCAGCTGCTGCGGCATCACGTTGTACGGATACGGCAGCGCTGCCGGGGCCGCGGCCTGCACGGCCTGCGGCTGCAGAGACGGGTCCGGCACGGCGCCCGGGTCGTGCGCGACGATGGGCGGCGGGTTGTTGCCGGCGGCCAGGTAATCGTCGACCTGTTGCGGGGTCAGGTACTGGGTCCAATCGTTGGCTGGGATCATGGGTCGTCTATCCTTGCAAGGAAAAGGAGTGTGGGTGCGGTGCAATGGGCGACCCGCTTGGCGAGTCGTGACGGAACTCGCGGAGCGAGTTCCCCACATTCGGTTGAAATGCGCGGGGCGAGTTCCCCACGTTAGCTTGGAACTTGCGCCACATTTGATGAGCGGCGAGAACCTTGGCGGTGGCGGCGGCGTTGGCGCCGATCGAGACGAAGGAGATTTCCATCAAGGCGCCGCTGCGGGCAATGTACACGGGCCCCTTGAAGACCCGGGCATTGACGCGGACGACTTCGCCCTGGGACACGAACCCGACCAAACCGGGACGGACGCCGATGGAAGACTGCCACGGGAAACCGTTCGCTCCGGACCCGCGGACGTCGAGGGCGTCCTGGCCCACGCCGGAGATGATGCCGGCGGCGCCAATCCGGTACTTCTGCAGCTGGATCTGTTCGGTGTGACCAACGATCCGCAGCCGATCGTGTTCCCGAAAGACGGGCTTCCGCTGGGCGAATCTCAGGCTATCCAGGTCAACGACAACTGGATAAGGGTAGCCGCGGATCCCCAGCAGCAGCCCGCCGTCGTAGGCGGCCATACGGAAGCGGGCGGCCGTGTTGCCGGCAGCCGGGGCGGCAGCCGCGGTGAACAGATCGGCGTCCGGTTCGAGCACCTCCGCGCTACCCAGGCCGCCATAGACGTGGAAGCCCGGGGCGGCGGCGCCAGCCAGATACCACTCCGGGTGGTGATGTTGTGCTGTGCGAATCATAAAGTGGGCCTTCCCTGGCCCGTGTCGCAGGCGTCCATGCCTGCCAAGGGAACCCGCGGAGCGAGTTCCCCGTGGTCAATTGGCTAAAGCGTACGTTGTCCCGTGCTGTCCGTTGTAGGCGTCCAGAATCCGCTGCATGCGAGCGGCGACGCCGGCGGCTTCTTCCTTCTCGTCTTCATCTTCCATGTCCGTCAGGCTATCGGCTGTCACAGCACCGGGCAGCGGCAGCCCCAGCCGGCGGCGACGTTCCAGGTCACGCGCCAACCGTTCAAAGTGTTGCTTCGGATCGATCTTGCGGCTGGCGAGGTATTCGTCGTCAGACAAGAAACCCATGTTCCACATTTTCTCGGTGAAGGTGGCTTCCTTGGCCGGATCCACGTATTCCTCTTTATCCCACAGCCAGCGGTACGAGAGGTCAGCGAAGGCGGGCAGGTCGTCGGGCAGGTAGCTGTCGACGAACATGGCTTCCTCCAGCCACCACAGGAAGATGGTGTCCAGGATGTCCGTTTCGATCTCATCGCGTTCGATCGCCACGAGGTTGGCCCACGCCTTGTGGTCCAAGCGTCCGCTGGCGAAGTTGTAGTTGGACGAATTGCCCGAGGCCAGGTTCATAGGCATCAGGACACACCGCGCGATTTCGTTAAGGATCGCGTCGCGAAACATCGCGTATGTGGTCGCAGGCTGTTCGGTCTTGAACGCCTGCGCCTTCCAGCCCTTGGGCAACGCCAGCAGGGCCCGGCGTTCAATCGGGATGGGCTCCATGGTGCGGATGTTTTCGCTGGGTTGCTCCTCGGTGCCCAGACCCTGCGTCTCAATCACGCCCGCCAGGTCAGCGCCGGTCTCGGCGGCTGCGATAACTGCCTGCGTAAAGCGGCGGAGATCGGCGAACAGCGGCAGGGCGGGGGCCAGTTCAGGGATCCCGCGTTGCTGGCCAGGCCGGTCGGGACGGAACCAGTGGATCACGTACTCCGCGTCGAGGTCTTTGTAGGTCAGCACAGCCGCGTCGAGGTCGCCCGGATGGCGATCCGTGATGCGGTAGCGGGCGGGAAATGCCCCGTCGAAAAACACGCCGTCGTCGTTTTCGCTGGTCGACTGAAAGAGGCCCTCCGGATCGGTCAGGTGATCGCATTCAATGGCGCGGGGCCAGAGCTTGACCGGGGTCCGCAGCCGGCGGTTGATCGATTGCAGGACGATTGTTTCGCCGTCCACAGCGCGGGCGGAGCGGGCCGTGCGGAGCGTGCGGGCCAACTTGACGGTTTTGGCCCAGGCGTGGAACTTGGCCTGCACCTCCTGATTGTGCGATTCGTTGGGCGTGAGCAGCTGCAGCCGCGGGCCCGTGCCCACCACGCTGTAAGCGATCGACCGCACAATCCCGCTGCCGAAGCAATTGTTCTGATAGCATTCGTATCGGCAGCGGTTGCGAAGCGTGCGGCGAATCCAGGGTGTGGCCGCCGCCTGGGGCGAGAGGGCGTCGGCGCCGAGCCAGTGGTTTTGATTGTCGGTGGTCGTTTGGGCGGCGTCCCAGCGGGCGCGGACCATCTCTTGGGCCCGCTCGCGGGCCGACGGATAGGGCCGGTTGAATTGGTCCACAATCATGCTGGGCATCAGTCCGATTCGCCCTCGTAGCTGCCGGTGCTGCCAGGTTTGAGCTTCAAAAAATTGAGGTTGAAGGCGGGATTGGCGCCGGCCGCTTTGGCCTGCAGGTGTTGCTCAGCCGCGATCAGATCGGGCAGAGAATGCGTTTCCACGTTGACGCCGTCCACGGCCGCCTTCTTCGGCTGGGCGGCGCTGGTCGAGATGCTCAAGTCAATAACGGCCATGTGAATTCCGTGGTGCGGTGTTGTCCCGGGACGACGCGTGAACTCATCATTAGACGACCGAACCCGCCGACCGCTATGCGTGGTGTACAGATCCTGTAATGTGCGAACTTGCTCCAATCAAATGTGGGGAACTCGCTCAGCGAGTTCCGTTGCGACTCGCGGAGCGAGTCGCCCACGTTAAGCGTCCGTCCCGACTAAACTTTCAATCGCAAAGGTGTCCTCGTCGGTGGGGGCCGTGAATTGTTGACGGTCGCCCGTGCCCCGTTTCACAAAATAGGTCGCCCCTTTGAACAACGTGAACTCCACCAGGCCGTCGGCGTCGGAGGTGTCCGTCTGAGCCGCATCGTCCAGCGCGAAACCGGCGGTCGACTGCGGCAACTTGGCGGTCACGGTGACCGTCACGCTTTGCTCGGCGGCGCCGTTTTCGTCGTAACAGTACAGGTACCCGGTGCAGAGGTCCGGATCGGCCGGCGGGGTGACTTCCAAAGTCATCGAATAGGTGGGCGTTTCCGTGCCGTCCACAACCAGGCTTTCCGGCGTGAACGAATAGCCGGGTTTGGTAATGCTGATCGTGTAGGTGCCGTCGTCCAAACTCAACGCAACCTGGCCGCTGCCGTCGGTGGTACCCTTGCGGCTGGCACCACCCGGTTGCAACGTAGCACGGACCGTGGCCCCTGCGATCGGGTCGGCGCCGTCGTCGACCGTCACGGTCACGGAGCGGGCCCCGGTGCCCGTGCTGCCGACGTCCAACAGAGAAAGGGGCGCGGTGATCACGACGCCGCCGGTGACCGAGCCACCGATGGCCGCAAAATGGGTGCCCGCCGCGAAGGCCGCGTCCGGCACATCGAGCCGGTACCAACCGTCGCCGATCTCGAACAGCCCGCCGTCGTCGTGAGCGTCCGTCAGGGCCGATAGGTCGGACAAGGCGATCGCGGTCTTGGCACCGTCGCGGCGGTACCAGAGCGTGAAATCGGCGGCCACCTTGCCGGTCAGCGCCGCTCCGGCGCCGGTCAGGCAGCGGATGGGAACCGAGACGTCGGTGGATCCGGCGGGGACGTCCATGTCCGGGCCTCACAGTTTGTCGGTGGTGATCGGTTCGCGATCCGCGCACAGTTCGCGGCCGAACCACAGCAGGTGGAAGGCGGCGTTGCGCAGCTCGCGTTGTGTGAGAGGATCGATGTTGTCGAACACGCCACCCATGACGTCGAGTTCTTCTTTCCAGGGTACGACGTCCCAGATACGTTTGATCTCCGCATCTTCCAGCGGCACGATCGTGCCGCGCCCGGATGGGTGGGGTTTGCCGGGCTGCTCGGAGTCCGGTGTCTCGCGGAACACTTTCAGCATTTGGATCAGGTCCCGCATGTACTCGCCGACTTGCTCGGGGGCGGTTGCCGCGAGCGACTTGTAGTCCGCAAGCGTGTCTGCGTCGAGGGGCGGCGCGAAGCTGCCGCCAATGTGCGAAGGCATGTTAGAACTCCGTCCTTGGAAAGGTGGCCGACTCGCTCTGCAAGTCGTAGGTTGAGACTCGCGGAGCGAGTCTCCCACATTGGGTTGGAACTCGCGGAGCGAGTTCCGCATATTTGGTTATTGGATGGGGACCGTGAGTGTGAAACTCGAAATGGCGATCGTGCCGCCAGCGACGATCGTCTTGTTGTCAAATTCCATGTCGGGCGAGTCGGCCGCTTCGCCGGCCGTGCCCTGCCAGTCCGCGGCTGTGTCGCCAGCGGCTCCCTGATAGCAGCGGAAATGCCCGGCGTCTCCCGAGGCGTCGGCGTCGGTGTCGGAGGTGATGGAGTTGGCCGTTGCGGTACCGGAGGCCGAGTCGCCAAAGGCCGGATTGCCGAATGTGCAGGTTCCCAACAGTGTCCCGGAACTGGCGTCTGAGACGTTGGACGGAGGCGCACCTGTGCGAATCGGAATTGTCCCCGGCGGCGTACCGCCGTCGATGCGATTGACGAGGCCATCACAGGCGGCGTTCCGCGCCGCGGTGGAAATCTTAAAATTGCTGGCCATTGATTGGCTCCTAGATTGCAAGCATGAGAGTCTGTTGAGCGAGGATGAGTGTGCCCTGGACGGTCGACGTTGCCGACGCCACCATCGTTACCCCGCCGGTTTCCACCGCTACGGTAGCCCTGGCGATCACGGCAAACGTGGCGGCTGCGGCAGCCGTGGCTCCGCCCGTTGTCGCGGCGGCCGTGGCGGTGTAAACCGGCGCGGTGAAGGTCGCGGCGATCGCCACGCTGGTGCCGCCGGTGGTCGGTGCGGCGCTGGCCGTGTAGACGGGCGGGGTGAACGTGGCCGCTGCGGCGGCCGTGGCGCCTCCGGTCGTGGGCGAGGCGGACGCCGTGAAGACACCCACGGCGAACGTGGCGGCTGCGGCAGCC
>Ga0180433_10004289_pt1 | contig 20139 bp, 16 predicted proteins | sample SS_ome_8_FD_132980 | JGI IMG/M metagenome (GOLD analysis project Ga0180433, IMG submission 132980) | Hypersaline lake sediment archaeal communities from the Salton Sea, California, USA - SS_1_D_1 metaG | ecosystem: Environmental > Aquatic > Non-marine Saline and Alkaline > Hypersaline >... | reverse complement strand
GTTGTTCCCGCCCTGGAAACGGACGACGATATCCGCTTCGGCGGCCAGGTAATCGGTCGTTTTCCCTTTCCCCTCATCTCCCCAATTTGCGCCAACAATCGCTGTCACTGTCATGGTATCACTCCTCCAAGTGGTGAATGCAAGAGCACGATCCGATAATCGCCAATGTGACGGAACCCCAGAGCCACGTAAGCCTTTTGTGCGGCAATATTATCTGTGCCCGTAAACAAGATAGCCTTTGTGACGCCCTCGGCGCGAGCGTCTAGCAGGGAGGCCGCGACGACAGCGCGACCGTACCCGCGACTGCGAAGTTCAGGCGGCGTCCACACCCGCCGACTTGAACGGCTTCTTTGATCGCCGTGTTGAACGAACTACAGGCCACTGGCTGGCCCTGTTTTTCGAGCACCCAGGTACGTCGTTCCTTCAAGGAGCGTTCGATGGAGGCGCGGCATTGCTCCCGCAACTGTGGGGTGTCTTTCTCCCCCAGTGCTTCGAGGGAATAGCCGACTCTCCACTCGGTGATGAGTTCGAGATCGCGGCGCTCGATCCGCCGTCCGTTTACCTCGCCTGACGTTAACCCATCTGGCACAATCAGGTCGCCCAGCTCCAGACTGTAAAGGTTCTCTGTTTCGTCCATCTGGACGTTCGACTCGTCGACGTCGAACGCTCCCATTGCCGCGCTGACCTGGTCATTTGGGCCTATCCAGCCCTTTATCGGACGCCCCGACGCCTCGGCAGCCGCCCGCCACAGTGCATCCAGATGGACCGGAGCCTGAAATACGAGATTCTGATTCCAATAGTGCGCCACGACGCCGACGATTTTTCCATCCTCGAACGCAGCGGCATAGGCGCCCCCGTAAGGTTGCCCACGATCTATCAAACCGGCTGCGCGCATGTTGCCGATCAGAAACATGGACAAATCAATGCGCGGCAATAAGAACGCCTCCAGCGCGGCCTCGTCGCCAGGCGGCGTCCCGTAGAGGCCCCCGCCACTACGGGGCTGAAGAATTCTGATTGCAGGCGTTTTCATCGTTATTGTACCTCCCGTGCCCTTGCAGCGGCGGCGTGCGCGGTGAGCGATTCGGAATTTGCGATGCGGGCCGCCGCCGGACCGATCCGGGCCGCCGTCTCGGCATCCAGCCCGATGACGTTGATGATCTTGACGAAATCGAGCACGTTCACCGGCGAACTGAAACGAGCCGTACCGCCGGTAGGCATGATGTGGCTCGGCCCGGCCACGTAATCCCCCAGCACCTCGAAGGAGTGCTCGCCCAGGAAAAGCCCGCCCGCGTTACGGATGCGCTCGGCCCATATCTCCGGCTCCTGGACGGAGAGACAGAGGTGCTCGGGGGCAAACTCGTCGGCCAACCGGACGGCGGTGTCGAGATCGGGGGTGAGGACGATGCCGCCCTGCCCGGCCAGCGACGCCGCGATGACGTCAGCCCGGCTGAGGAGAACCTCTCCCCCAACCCCTCCCCTCATAGGGGAGGGGAGACTCATCTGCCGGGCGATCTCGGTCTGCACCGCCTCCGCCAGCGAGCGGGAGGGAGTGAGCAAGATGGCGGTCGCCAGCACGTCGTGCTCGGCCTGGGCCAGGAGATCGGCGGCCACCCAGGCCGGGTTGGCCGAATCGTCGGCCACGATCACCGTCTCCGTCGGCCCGTACAGCCCATCCAGTCCCACGATGCCGTACACCTGGCGCTTGGCGATCGTGGTGAAAAGCCCGCCCGCCCCCACGATTTTATCCACGCGCTCCACCGACTCGGTGCCGTAGGCCAACGCCCCGATGGCCTGCGCGCCGCCCAGCCGGAAGAGCTGATTCACCCCGGTGACATAGGCCGCTGCCAGCGTGACATCGGGCACGCGCCCGTCGCGCCCAGGCGGCGTGCAGACGATCACCTCGTCCACGCCGGCGACGCGAGCCGGGATCACGGCCATCAGCAGCGACGAGGGGAGCGGAGCCGTGCCGCCGGGCACATAGACGCCCACCCGACGCAATGGCACGGCTCGCTGGCCCAATGTCCCGCCCATTTCCGTCGTCGTCCAGGAGGAGATGGGCTGGCGAGCGTGAAAATCGCGGACGCGCTCGACGGCCAGGTTCAGCGCATCGGCCAGATCGGAGGAAAGGGACGCATACGCGGCGGCCATCGCTTCGATGGGCACTTTGAAATCGTCGAGTGTCAAGCCATCGATGCGGCACGTCCAATCGCGGAGCGCTTCGTCGCCGCGCCCGCGCACATCGGTCAGGATGCGGGCCACGGCCTGCTCCGGCGTCAATTCCTCGCCAAAGACGCGCCGGATGCCCGCCCGCACCGATTCCGGCACCTCGTCAAAGACCAGCATATCCCGGCGGCGGAGCACCGTCCGGCGCGCCTGTTCCCAGTCGTCGTAAATTCTCAGCATGATCCCCCCTGCTGAATCGCCTCCATCATCGCCCGACACCGCTCCGGCTCCTCCTCAAAAATGTACGTCACCGGCGTGACGACGGCGCCGCTGCCGCCGATGGCGCGCAGTTCGCTCACCGCCTGAAAGAGTTGGTCCCGGCGCACGATGATGTGGACGGCGTACCAGTTGGGGTTCTCATCCCGGACGACCACCTGCGAGATCGTCGGCCCCTGAAGCCCGCCGAGGGCTTCTAGGGCGAACATCTTGCGAGCGATGGCCTGGGGCGATTCGCCCCGCATATTGACGAAAAGCGACATCCGCTCCTCCGCCCGCAGATAAGCCTCGGCGAACTCGAGCAGCGTGCGGGCCACTTCCAGCACCTCCGGGCGGTTCTGCAAAGCGTCCCGGTTGGCGATCAGGACGGATTGAGAGCGGATGATGACGCCGTCGTCCAGGAGGCGCAGCCGGTTATCGCGCAGCGTCTGCCCGGAAGAGACCAGATCGACGATGAGATCGGCGTAGCCGATGGCCGGGGCGACCTCCAGCGTGCCCTCGGCGTGGATGAGCTTGAACGGGACGTCGTACCGGGTCAAAAACGCGCCGGTGAGATGGAGGAACTTGGTCGCCACCCGGAGCGGCCGGCCCAAAGCGCGGGCTTGAGCGGCCAGATCTGCCATCGTGCGCACCGCGTCCCAGGCTTCCGGCACGGCCAGCGCCAGGCGGCAGTGACCAAAATTGAGCGCGTCGTGGAGCACGAGCACCGCGCCGTTATCACCCCGGCGCTCGGCCACCAGGTCCATGCCGGTGATGCCAAAGTGCACGCTCCCGTCTCGCACGCTGACGACGATGTCGCCGGGCCGCTGAAATAGGACGGTGAGCTTGGGCATGGCAGGAATGCTGGCGGCATATTGGCGAGGGTTGGGTTTATTTATCTCCAGGCCACAGGCAGCCAGGAAATCGGCGGCGTCCTGCGCCAGGCGGCCCTTGCTTGGTAACGATAGACGGATGTCATCCATTTATTTTCCTTTTCCTTTCTGTTGCCAGGCCTTGATTCGGGCGCTGGCCTCCTCACGCGGGACAGTCTCTTGCTGCTTCAGGCGCAGGTTGCGGACCGCCACCTGTCCGGCAGCGGCCTCGTCCGGGCCGACGATGACCAGGTAAGGGATCTCCTTTTTCAGCGCGTAGCGGATCTGATCGCCCAGCGGATCGTTCTCAAAGTACAACTCGGTGTTCAGCCCCGCCTCGCGTAGCTCGCGGGCCACCTGTAGCGACTCGGGCACCATCTCCGGGCTGAACTGGGTGACCAATACCTGGGCGACCGTCTTGCCCACCTCGGGCGGGAACATCTCGAGTTCCTCCATCACGTCAATGATCCGCTCGATGCCGATGGTGGTGCCGGTGGCCGGGTAGCTGTAATCCGTGAACATCCCCACCAGCTCGTCGTAACGCCCGCCGCCGGTGATACTGCCGATTTTAGGCTCCTCCACGATCGTCTCATAGATCGGGCCGGTGTAGTATTCCAGCCCACGCACCATCGAGGGCACGATCGGGTAAAACTCCTCCGAGATGCCCAGCGCCTCCAGATAGCCGACCAGCTCTTCCAACTCGGCCACGCCTTCGAGCGCCCTGGGATAATCGGCCAGCCACTCGCGCAACTGGGCCAGGATCTCCTGGTTGCTGCCGCCGATCTGCAAGAAATCGAGCAGTCGCTCGATCACCGCGTCGGGTATCGTCGGCCCCTCCTCCAGGTCCAGCGCCGCCAATTGCTTCACGACTCGGGATATCGTGAAATCGCCCAGACCGGCCTGGCGCAACGTGGATTCGACGGCGTCCAGGTCTGCCGCACGCAGAGCTTCCACCAGATCGGAGGCGGTCTCTTCGGGAACCTTGTTCTCTCTCAAGACAGAAAACGCATCCTCCAGCCCTGTCTGGCGCAGTTCTGCCTTGACCCCCTCCAGGCCGATCCTATCCAGCTTGTCGATGGAGCGGTACAGGCCGCCGAGCAGTTCATCCGGCACCCCGGCGAACTGGCCGACGCCGGTGATGATCTTGCGGTTGTTGACGTTCATCACGAACTTTTTGAATCCCAACCGGGTCAGAATTTCGTAGATGACGTTAAGGGTCTCGGCGTCGGCCAACATGCTCGACGAACCAACGGTATCGGCGTCGCACTGGTAAAACTCGCGGTAGCGGCCCTTCTGTGGTCGCTCGGCCCGCCAGACCGGGGCGATCTGATACCGCTTGAACGGCTTGATCAGGTCGGGATATTGGGCCACCACGCGGCTCAGGGGCACCGAGAGATCGTAGCGCATAGACAGATTCTCTCTCCCCCCTCTGTGACCGACGTTGTAGATCAACTGCTCTGCGTCGGGACCATATTTGCCCATGAGCGTCTCTTCCATTTCGACGACCGGGGTTTGCAGCGGCTCGAAGCCAAACTCCTCAAAGACCTCGCGGATCACGTCTATGACGTACTGGCGCAGGATCATCTTTTCTGGGAGAAAGTCTCGCATCCCTCGCGGGGTTCTCGGTTTCACTTTTCCTGCCATTTTTCACCTCCTGGACTAGACAAATAAAAAAGCGTGGAGACGTTAACCGTTCCACGCTTGAAGAAGCTTCCTGTGACAACAGGGATTCTCGGCCTGTCAGAGCCTCCTTCGAGCGTGGCTGGCGTGGTGATGATGCGCGTGCAGAGCGCACCACGCGCCGCTATGGTGAGTGCCAGCCATCTTTACGAATGAAGGTAAGCTCTTACAGGACATTGTTTTTGACTCGCATATTAAATCAAGCTGGGTGGATAACGGGATTCGAACCCGCAACCTCTGGTTCCACAGACCAGTGCTCTAACCTATTGAGCTATATCCACCATGAAAGTCCATCAGTTGTTGTTATACCACAGAATGAACGAAATGACAAACCAGGCGCGCCCTCGGCAAACAAAAAACCCTCGCCGGGCTGACCGGGAGGGTTGCTAGTGTGCAAGAAAACTCAGGCAGACCGAACCTGCCCTCCCCGGTCGGGTGGGAATGTATGGTGATGATGGGTGAAGGCGCTCATTCTGGTAGCCATAGTAGAAATATTGTACCATTATCTGGGGGAAAGTCAAATCCGTTTGATGGCCAAGATCGGGCGAGCAAGTATATTGCAAGTCGCCGGGGTACTCTATTTCCCCCGGCGACCTTACTATACATACACCCCGCATCCAAGCTCTTTTGATCCGTCGTTGTCCTGAAATCCGCCGTTCTACCCTCGCAACGTCGCCCCCAGCTCCCGCTCCAGCCGGTGGACGATCTTGCCACGCAGCTTTGCCACTTCCTTGTCGGTCAGCGTGCGGTCGTCCGCCTGGTAGGTGAGGCGGTAGGCCAGGCTCTTTTTGCCAGCCCCCGCCTGCTCCCCTCGGTAGACGTCGAACAGCACGGTCGAGCGCAAGAGCGGCGCGCCAGTCTGGGCGATGAGATCGCGCACGCGCACGACGGGCACGCCCTCGTCCACCACCACCGCCAGGTCCTCGTACACCGGCGGATGGACCGAGAGGGGCGTTATCTCGCAGGGTGCGCCCCCGATGCCGGGAGATGGCCCCCGCCATCGCACAGAGGTCGCCAGCAGCACGTCCAGGTCGAACTCCAGCGCGCAGACGGGTTGCTCTGGCAGTCCGAACGACTCCCGCACCTGGGGATGCAGCTCGCCCATCACGCCCACGACCTCGTCGCCCACGCTGACCTGAGCGCAACGGCCCGGATGGAACGCCGCGTGCTTGCCCCGCTCGAACGTCCCCTCCAGCCCCAACCCCGCCAGCAACGTCTCCACCACCCCCTTGAGGTCGTAGAAATCGACCAGTGAGCGGTCTTGACCCGGCAGCCACGAGCGTTCCTCTCGCGGGCCGGTCATCACGACGGCCAACCGCCGTGGTTCGTCCGGCAGGATCTGGTCCACTACCGGCAGGTAGACGGCGCCGATCTCGAAAATAGCCACGCGGTCGAGAAAGCGCAGGTTCTCGCGCGTGACGTTGAGTGGAGACGGAAGCAGTGTCTGCCGCAGATAAGCCCGCTCGGTCGAGAGGGGGTTGCGGATGCGCAAATAGTTGGCCGGAGCGACGGGCGCGCCCACCAGATCCCCCTCTTCCTCGACGTCCACGAGCGAATATGTGATCACCTCGTCCAGGCCACAGCCCACCAGGAGATCGCGCACGCGCGCGGCCCCTTCCAGGCGGACGTTCGACCGCTGCGGCGGCAACTCGTCCTGCATGAGCGTCGTCGGGAAGCGGTCGTACCCCCAGATGCGGCCCACCTCCTCGACCAAGTCCACGGGGCGCGTGACGTCGAGACGGTAGGAGGGCGGGGTGACGAGTAGATGAGACGACGAGGTAGCAGATGTCACCTGGAACTCCAGGGAGGTGAGGATGCGCACCATCTCGCCGGTCGGCACCTCGATGCCCAGGATGCGAGTCGCGAAGGCGGGGTCCAGCTCGATCTCCCGCTGAGGCCGTTGGCCGGGGTACAGGTCACCGACAATCGGAACGACCTCGCCGCCGCCCAGTTCCGCCATCAGGTGAGCCGCGCGAGCGGCCGCTTTCACCGTCAATTCCGGGTCTACGCGCCGCCCGAACCGTTGGCTTGCCTCGCTCGCCAGCTCAAGCAGGCGAGCGGTGCGGCGGACGTTGAGGAAATAAAAGTTCGCCGACTCCAGGAGCACGTCGGTCGTTTTATCCGTGATCTCGCTATCCAGCCCGCCCATCACGCCGGCCACCGCTACCGGGCCACCCCCGTCGGTGATGAGCAGCATCTCGTCGTCAAAGGTGCGCATCTCGCCGTCGAGCGTCGCCATCTGCTCGCCGGGTCGCGCCCGGCGCACGATGATGGCGGGCCGATCCTCGCCCGGTCTGGGACGCAAGATGTGATAGTCGAAGGCGTGCAGCGGTTGTCCCAACTCGAGCATCACATAGTTGGTGATGTCCACCAGGTTATTGATGGGCCGCATCCCGGCGCGAAGCAACCGCACCTGCATCCAGGAGGGCGAGGGCTTGACCTGAAGACCACGGATGAAAAACGCCGAGTAGCGGGGACAGAGATCGGGATCGGGGATCTCCAGCACCAGGTAATCAGGGTTGGGGGTCAGCTCCGCCGGATGACGCTCCAGCATCTCGATCGCGCCCCGCTTGAGCGGCAGGTCGAACAGCGCCGCCACCTCGCGGGCGACGCCATAGATCGAGCGCAGGTGGGCGAAAGGTCCCTTGATGTCGAATTCGAACACGACGTCACCCAGGTAATCGGCCAAGGGCGTGCCCACCGGTGCGTCGTCGGGCAGGTAGATGATGTCGACGTGCTGGTCGGAGAGGCCCAGTTCCTTTTCCGAACAGACCATGGCCCGCGATTCGACGCCGCGAATTTTCGACTTTTTCAACTTTTTGACGCGCGGCTCGTCGGCGTAAGGGTCCCAGAGATCCGCACCCTCCATCGCAAAGGCCACCTTGAGGTGCAGATCGCTCTGGCCTCGAAGCGCCAGCAGGCTGGGCGGGCCAGAGACGACGACCTCCGGCGCTGGCCCGCCGTACTCGACCTCGGCCAGGACGATCCGGTCGGCGTTGGGGTGGGTACGCACGGCGCGGACCTCACCCACGACGATCTTTTCGGGATCCCAGACGAGTTCGGCGCCGGGCAGGCCGATGTACTCGATGGTCTCCACCTCCAGGCCAGCCAGCGTCAGCCGCTCGGCCAGTTCAGGGACTGGAATAGCAGAAATGTCAACGTAATCTTTCAACCAGGATAACGGTACTCTCATTTTCTCATCTCCACTCTCATGTACTCTGCTTAGAACTGCCGCAAGAACCGCAGATCGTTCCCGTAGAACAGGCGAATGTCGTCAATGCCGTACTTGAGCATCGCCGGTCGCTCGACCCCCAGCCCGAAGGCAAAACCGCTCCACTCGTCGGGATCGTAGCCGCCGTTATCCAGCACGACCGGATGGACCATCCCCGCCCCGGCGACCTCCAACCAGCCCGAGTATTTGCACACTCGGCACCCTTCTCCGCTGCACAGGATGCAGTCCATATCCGCCTCGATGCTGGGTTCGGTGAACGGGAAATAGGAGCCGCGGATGCGGATGCGGCGCTCTGGCCCGTAAAGCCGCCGTGCAAACTCGGTCATCGTGCCGATCAGATCGGTGAGCGTGATGGATGGTCCCACCGCCAACCCCTCCACCTGGTAGAACTGGTGCTCGGAGCGAGCGGTGACCTGCTCGTAGCGATAACATTTACCGGGCAGAATGACGCGGATCGGTTCGGGGTAATATTCGCGCATCGCCCGTATCTGCCCCGGAGAGGTGTGCGTGCGCAGCAGAACTTCGTCGTCGATCCAGAAGGTGTCCCACATGTCGCGGGCCGGATGATGGGCTGGCATGTTCAACAGCTCAAAGTTCAGCTCATCCGTTTCGACGTCGGGTGCCTCATAGACCTGAAAGCCCATCTCGGCAAAGATGGCGTAAATCTGGCGCAGCGTCTGGGTGGTGATGTGCAAATGCCCCGGTCCGGTGGGCCGGCCCGGCAGCGTGACGTCAATCGCGCCCTTCTCCAACTCCTGCGCCATCTCTGCCCGGCGCAGCGCCTCAGCACGCGCATCGTAGGCCTCCTCCAACGCGACCTTGACCCGATTGGCAGCCTGCCCAAAGGCCGGACGTTCTTCCTTGGGCAACTCTCCGACAGAACGCAGCATCTGCGTCAGCGCGCCCTTCTTGCCCAGGTAACGCTTGCGCCAACTATCCAGCGCATCGCTGTTTTCCACGGCCTCTAGCGCAGAAAGAGCTTCTTTTTCCATTTGGCTCAGTTGATCTAACATCGGTATGCACTCCTCTCTATCACATAGCCACCATCCAAAACGACAAACGCCCCCGCCCCACAGGGACGAGAGCGCACACTCTCGCGGTACCACCCCGCTTGGCTCCTGTCGAAGCCCACTCATTCCACCGGCGGCGTCCGTAGACGCGATCGGCTGCCCCGTTAACGCTGGGCCTGCGGAGCGGGCTACTTGACCCTACACGCAGTGTAGGCTTTCACCCGTCGGCTCAGGAGCGAACTTTGGCGGATTCTTTCCGAGCGAGGCTCTCAATCTATGGCCCCGCCTCCCTGGCGGTTTTCCCCCGCCTACTCTTCTCCGTCACAGCCTTTCTGATGAATTGTATTGTGTATAGCATTATGCCGCAAAAGTCATTTTTTGTCAAGCCTGTCTGAAAAATGAACCATTTCGAGTGATTCGTAGTATATATAACGTCATTTCAACGACCGGATAAAAGTTGTTATATTTTGGATGTATAGAAACGGCACAACGGAGAAACCACTGGGCGCTCGGATAAATTCGCACACGATCATCTTTTCCTTGTATGGAAGCCACGTGCTGCCACGCGGTGGCGAGATCTGGATCGGCAGCCTGATCCGGGCGATGGCTGCCCTGGACTTTAGCCCCGGGGCGGTGCGGGCGCTCGTCTCGCGGATGCAGCGCAAGGGGTTCTTGCAGAGCCGACGATTGGGACGGCGCAGTTTCTACGAGCTGACCGACTGGGGCCTGAAGAACGTCCGCTGGGGCAGCGAGCGGGCTTTCATCTCGCCTGATGACGAGTGGGACGGACGATGGACGGTGGTCACCTATTCGATCCCTGAGAGACACCGCAAGCGTCGGGATGCGCTGCGCGCCGCGCTCAACAGTTGGGGGTTTGGCGCGCTCGTCCCTGGTATCTGGATCTCGCCGCACCAATTCACCCCCAGGGTCGAAAAGAAATGGCGGGAGCTTGGCGTGTGGCAGTATCTGGAGATTTTTCGAGCCGAGCATCTGGGGCCAAGCGATCCATCCAATCTGGTGGCCCAGGTCTGGCCTCAGCTTTCCGAGATCAGAGACCGCTATTCAGCCTACATCGCCCAGTACGAGCCGATCTTGCGTCGTTTCGAGGCTGGCGCTATCTGCGATGAGGAATGCTTTGCCGCCCGTCTCCAGTGCTTGTTCGAGTTTGTCGCCATCACGCTCAAAGATCCAGCCTTGCCGCCCTCTCTGTTGCCCCAGGCTTGGCCACGCTCTTCTGCCCAACGGCTGTTCCAGACATTGTTAAAGGCTCTCGCCAAGCCCGCGAACCGCTTTTTCGATACCATTTACAAAACAGGAGGAGAAACTAATGACAAAGATGCACCTTCGTAACGATATCGCCCGCTCGCGAGGAATTTCCCGACGGGATTTTCTCAAGCTGGCGACGGCTGGCTTATTGGCCGGATGCCGCCCCACTCGCCAGACAAGTGCGCCAACCCACACCCCGACGCCGGCGCCGACTCACACTCCCACGCCCGAGCCGCCTGCCACGTCTGCCGCCCGGCCCGTCGTGACCGTCCCTCGGTCGGAAATTATCAAAATATACCCCGACGCGCCGAGCAAGGTCGTGCATACCCATCACACCGGCGTGTGGGATGGCGAAACATTGGCGCCAGAGATCGTTCGGCAGATGCTCGACGCCTCGATCGCGCAACTGACCGGCCTGAACGACGCCCGCGAAGCCTGGGCGGTTCTGTTCGATCCCGACGAGCGAATCGCCATCAAGGTCAGCACGATTCGAACCAGCGATTATTGGACGCACGTCCCCCTGGTGATGGCTGTGACGGAATGTCTCCAGGACGTGGGGATCCCGCCCGAGCAGATCGTCATCTTTGATAGGGCTGACCACGAACTAACGGCCGCCGGTTACACCATCAACCAGGATGAGCCGGGCGTGCGTTGCTATGAGACCACCGATTACGTGGAAGGCTGGACGCTGCTGGATACCGACATCCGGCTCAGCGACATCTTGCTGAACTGTGACGCGCTGATCAATATGCCGATCCTCAAACATCACAGCCACTCAGGCGTCACTTTTGCGATGAAGAACCTATTTGGCGTCTTTAACAAGCCGGCCTCTTTCCACCGTCCGCGAACCGGGCAGGCGATCGCCGAACTGAATGCCCTGTCACCGATCCGGGAGCGCACACGGTTGATCATCGGCGACATGCTGGAGGTTTGCCCGATCTCCAGACACGGCTGGTTCGAGGCCGTGCTGGGAGACTCGATTCTCACGAGTTTCGATCCGGTTGCGCACGACGCGGTCGGTTTCCAGTGGCTCAGCCAGGTAATGACCACCCAAGAATACGATACAGTGGCAGCGGCGGCGGAAGAGTTAGCCATCCCCTGGCTGGCGACCAGCGCCGAGTTGGGCCTGGGGACCAATGACTCCGATAATATGGAACTGATGGAGGTAAACCTGGGATGACCGGGCAAAAACCAGCGCACTATATGAGGCACGTCCTGGCCCTGGCTGCCGATGCGTTTGATGCATTCGGCGAATTCCCCATCGCGGCCATCGTCGTCCTCGACGATCAAATTATCTCCAGCGCGGCTACTTCGGAACGACGCGAGAAACGTTTTCTGGGTCACGCCGAGTTGGTCGCCCTGGAAAACGCCGACAGACTGGGGCTATCTCTGGACGAGCGACGCAACGCCAAACTGTTCACTAATCTCGAGCCGTGTTTGATGTGTATGGGCGCGGCTATGTCATTCTTCCTGGGAGAGCTTTACTATGGCCTGGAGTCGCCAGGGGATGGAGGCGTCGATCTGGTCAAGGAGTGGGTCAGAAAAGAGGAGGACATACCCGGATACCGACTCCCCAGGATCACAAGCGGCTTGCTGCGAGAGGAAAGTATCCAACTCTTTGAAAAGTACGTATCCCAGAGTCCGCCGGGGCCTATGCGAGACTGGGCAGAAACCTTGACGAGACTTTAACCCCGGCTAAACTTTTTGAGCATTTTTGATATAATCCGTAGCCACAGGAAAACAGACGGATGACGAGAGAACAGAATTGTAACGAAAATCCTGACGCGCGTGGAATATCCAGGCGCGAGTTTATCAAGCTGGCGGCTGCGGCCGGCCTGCTGGCCGGATGTCGCTCCCCCCGGCAATTGACCGCCACACCGACCAGCCCACCAACCGCTACCGCGACGTTGCTGCCCACCCGCACCGCTGTGCCAACTGTCGAACCGACCGCGACGCAACCCGCCGCTCCCACAGCCACGTCGACTCTTGCGCCTACCGCCCCGCCGACCATCACGCCCTCCGCCGGGCTGAGCAGAGTCGTGTATACTCATCACGCCGGCGTGTGGGACGGCGACACGTTGGCGCCGGGAGCGATCCGGCAGATGCTCGACGCTTCCATCACAAAACTAACCGGCCTGAATGACGTTGGTGAAGCCTGGTCGTCCCTGTTCGATCCCGGCGAGCGGATCGCGATCAAAGTCAATACCATCCAGCAGAGCAGCTTTTGGACGCATATCCCGCTGGTCATGGCCGTGACCGCCCGTCTCCAGGAGATAGGCATTCCGGCTGAGCAGATCGTCATCTTCGATCGATCCACCAGTGAACTGGAACGCGCGGGGTATCCGATCAACGAGGATGGGGCAGGCGTGCGTTGTTATGGATCTGGCTTCAACTACACGACTGGCTGGACGATCATGGATACGGAGATCGGGTTGAGCGACATTTTGCTGGATTGCGACGCCTTGATCAATATGCCCATTCTCAAACAGCACGGTTCTTCAGGAGTGACCTTCGCGATGAAGAACCATTATGGTAACTTTGATCGACCCGAGTGGTTTCACAGGCCCGCGATCGAGCGCGCGCTCGCCGAACTGAACAATCTGTCGCCGATCCGGGATCACACCCGGCTGATCATCGGCGACGCGCTGACCGTCTGTCCGCGGAACTGGAACAAGGCCGTGACCTGGAGTTCGATCCTCGCGAGTTTCGATCCAGTCGCGCACGATACAATCGGTCTCCAGATACTCGGTGAGGTGATGGCCTCCGAAGGGCTTGACCCTACAGCAGCAACGAACCTGGCCAATACCTGGCTGGCGAACGGTGCCGAGTTGGGCCTGGGCACCAATGACCCCGCCCACATAGACCTGGTGGAGATGACTCTGAACTAGAGCTTGACGACAAGTTTGAAATCCGAACTATTTTGGTACACAATTGGGCCGATAAATCAGGCAATCATGTCAAAATTTGGAGAATAGACGAATGACAATAGAACACAATTCTAGCAACACTTCTCGTTCACCGGGAATCTCCCGGCGGAGATTCCTCAAGCTGGCAGCGATGGCTGGCTTGCTGGCCGGATGTCGCCCTGCTCAGCAACCAGAGAGCACACCAACCCAAAAGCCCACCGCTACCGCGACCTCGCCTCCCACCTCCACCGCCACGCAACCTGCCGAACCGACCGTTGCGCCGACTGCCACGCCGACCATCGCGCCGCCCGCCGCGCCGAGCAAGGTCGTGCACACCCACCACGCTGGCGTGTGGGACAGCGAAGCGCTGGCGTCGGAGGCGATCCGGCAGATGCTCGACGCTTCGATCACAGAACTGACCGGCCTGAACGACGCTGGCAAAGCCTGGGCGTCCCTGTTCGATCCCGGCGAGCGGATTGCGATCAAAGTCAACGCCTTCCGCAACAGCATCATCTGGACGCACGTCCCGCTGGTGATGGCGGTGACCGATTGTCTCCAGGAGGCGGGGGTTCCCGCCGAGCAGATCGTCATCTTTGATTATTACACCAGGGAACTGGAGACCGCGGGCTTTCCGGTCAACCCCGACGGCCCTGGCGTGCGCTGCTACGGCACCGACAGCGACTATACGGGCGGCTATCAGATCGTTGGCTCCGACATCCAGCTCAGCAATATTGTGATAGAATGCGACGCCCTGATCAACATCCCGGTCCTCAAATCGCACATGCTGGCCGGAATTTCCTTCGCGATGAAAAATCATTATGGCACGTTTAGTAGACCGCAGAGCTTTCACAGCGGCGCGCGCATCAATCGCGGTATGGCAGAGTTGAACGCACTGCCGCCGATCAAGGAGCGCACCCGGTTGATCGTCGGCGACGCGCTGGAGGCCTGTCTCAAGCACGCGAACTCGTTCCCTTACTGGCAGGCTGATTTCACGGGAGATTCGATCTTTATGAGCTTTGATCCAGTCGCGCACGACGCGGTGGGGCTGGAGGTATTCAGCCGATTAAAGACCGCTGCCGGGGGCAATCCGTCAGCAGCCGTGAACATGGCCACCCCCTGGCTGGAGAGCGGGGCGGAGTTGGGCCTGGGCACAAAAGACCTGGATGCTATCGAATTGGTGGAGGTAACTCTTTGACGACAAAACTGACCCGACGACAATTTCTCAAACTGACCGGCGCGGCGGCTGCCGGTGCGACGCTCCTGGGAACGGGCTGCACGGCCCAACCCATCGAAACCACTCGCCGACAAGCGTCCGCCCCTACCGGCGATCAGGCCTACCTGTCCGTCGCCCGGGGCGGCGACCCGGCGGCGATCACAAAAGCCGCCGTCGCCGCGCTGGGCGGCATCGAACGCTTTGTGCGATCCGGCGACGACGTGATCGTCAAGCCCAACATCTGCGTGGACTACCATCCGCCGGAGTACGCGGCCACGACGAACCCCACCGTCGTCGCCACGCTGGTCGCGCTCTGCCTGGGGGCCGGGGCGCGGCGGGTGCGGGTGATGGATACCCCGCTCGGCGGCAGCACGGCGGAATCGGCCTACGCGGTGAGCGGGATCGAGGAGGCGGTGCGGGCGGCGGGCGGCGAGATGGAGGTGATGAGTCCCGTCAAGTTCGCCCGGACCGCCATCCCCGAAGGGCGGGACATCACCGAGTGGGAGGTGTACCGGGACATGCTCGAAGCTGACGTACTGATCGATGTGCCCATCGCCAAACACCACTCGCTGGCCCGGCTGAGCCTGGGGATCAAGAACCTGCTCGGCGTGATCACCGAACCGAACCAGATGCACCGCAACCTGGGCCAGCGCGCCGCAGACCTGGCGAGCCTGGTGCGCCCGACCCTGACGGTGGTGGACGCCGTGCGCATCCTGGTCGACCACGGCCCGACCGGCGGCAGCCTGAACGACGTACAACAGACCGACACGATCATCGCCAGCCACGACATCGTCGCCGCCGACGCCTACGCCGCCACTCTCTTCGACCTGACCGGGGCGGACATCGCCTACGTGAAGGCGGCAGCGGAGATGGGACTGGGGACGATGGACCTCGACAGCGTCAGGGTGGAGGAGATCCATGTGTGAGAACGGGAAGCTCAGGGCGCGTCTCTTTGTACTGAGCCTGCTCCTTTTCGCGCTGCTACTGTCGGGGTGCAGCAAGGATCTCGCTTCAAGCGGGGCAGAGACGCTTTCGCTGCCCGACGTTTTCCCCGGCGCAGACACTTTCCCAGGCTGGACGCCCGCCGGTGAAGTAGAGCTCTTTGACAGTGAAACTATCTACGAGCTGGTGAACGGCCAGGCCGAGGCGTTCTTTGTCTATGGCTTTGAGCAGGTCGCGGTCCAGAGCTACGAGAACGCGGACAATCTGCTGCGGGTCGAGGTCTGGCAATTGGCCACGACCACCGACGCCTATGGCCTCTTCACCACCGGCATCGCTGGCGCACCGGCCGACGTCGGCAACGACGGCGACGCCGACCCCGGGCGCAGGGTGGCCTTTTGGCAAGATCGTTACTACGTGCAGGTGCGCGCTCGTCAGAAACTGGACGACGCCGACCTGCGGGGCTTTGCAGAGACGATCTCGCAGGCGCTGCCGTCCGGCGGAGAGCGGCCCGCGCTGGTGGGCCTGCTGCCACCCGACGGCCTGGTGGAGCGCAGCGCCATCTTTTTCCGCGAGGAGATTTCTATCCAGGACATGGTGTGGCTGGGCGGCGAGAATCTGTTGGGATTGGGCAGAGAGACGGAGGGCGTCCTGGCGCGGTACGACGTCGGTGGCGCGGCGGTGCAATTGCTGCTGGTACAGTATCCCAACGCGGAGGCAGCAGCGGCAGGCCTGACGGCATTGGAGAATGGCGAGGTTGATGGCCTGGTGACCGCCGACGCGCGCGACAACCTGCTGGGCGCGGTCTTGGGCGAGGTGGACAGGGCAGCGGCCGGCGCGTTGCTGGCAGAGGCCCTGAGCGGTGATTGATTTGTACCTCAAGCGACTTTTTCTTCTAGGCGCGGTTGTTGCGCTGGTCACAGGTTGCGCCGGAGCAACCCCCTTGCCAGCTCCCACCTCGACGCCAACCCTCACCTCGACACCGACACCATCACCGACGCCGACATCGACCGCTACCACGACGCCGACGCCGACACTGACCCCCACCTCGACCCCAACGCCGACCCCGACGCCCATCCCTTTCTGGGACCTGAGAATCTCTACCCCTGAGGAACAGGGGATGGATTCGGACGTGTTGGTCAGAATGTTTGACTACATCGCGGAACAAGACGCCGAGGTTCACAGCGTGCTCATCGTGCGCAACGGCTATCTGGTGACGGAGGCCTACTTTGTACCTTACCGCCAGAGCCGCAAACACCCTGTACTCTCCTGCACCAAGAGTTTTCTCTCCGCGCTGATTGGCATCGCCATCGAAGAAGGGTACCTGGATTTGGACGACAAGGTGCTGGATTTCTTCCCCGACCGCGTTATTGCGAACGATGAACCGCGCAAGCGGGCGATGACGGTGGAGCATCTTTTGAGAATGCGCTCTGGGTTGGATTGGCCCGAGTCGACGGTCTCTTACAGCTCCTCGAACAACGTCCTGTGGCAGATGATGGACAGCAACGACTGGGGGCAGTTCGTGCTCGACCGACCCATGATCGCAGAGCCGGGAGCAAGGTTCAACTATAGCACGGGCGATCCACAACTCCTGGCCGCAGTTCTGGAGGAAGCCACGGGGATGAGCACGCAGGAATTTGCCGGAACCCATCTCTTCGAGCCGCTCGGCGTTTCCTCCAGGCATTGGAGCTGGCAGTCTGGCCCCGAGGGGGTCTCCTTTGGAGGCGGTGGCCTCAGTATAACACCGCGCGCCATGGCCAAGTTCGGCTACCTCTATCTGGAGGACGGCGCCTGGGATGGGCAGCAGATTATCCCGGCAGATTGGGTCGCAGCATCCGTCGCCGGTCCTTATTATGGATACCAATGGTGGCGACTCGGTAATGGCGGCTACGCCGCGCTGGGGTACAAGGGGCAGCGTATCGTCGTGCTCCCAAATCTCGAAATGGTGGTGGTCATCACGGGGGAGTTCTCCGGCACGGCGTCAGGATACCTGGTAGACGCTTTCATCATACCTGCTGCCCGCTCGTCCGAGCCGCTGCCTGAGAATCCCGAAGGATTGGCGCTGCTGGAATCCCGGATACATGAGGTTGGGCCAGGGGATTAGTCGAGAAAAACTGCAATGAAGTGGTCACGCGTGCGCCGAATCCGACAGCTCGTTCAAATCCTGACCTTTGCGCTGTACATCTACCTGCTCTTCGCCGCGCTCCAGCGACGGGCGGCTTTTCCGCTGGCCGATCTCTTCTTCCGGCTCGATCCGCTGGCTGCGCTGGGAGCAATGTTGGCCAACCGAGCCTGGATCCCCCGGCTGGCGCTGGCGTTGATCACGCTGGGATTGACGCTGATCTTTGGCCGGGTCTGGTGCGGCTGGCTGTGTCCACTCGGCACGCTGCTGGAATGGTTTCGCTTCCGCTCCGCCTCCCGCCGGGCCGCGACTTTCTCCCCGCGCTGGCGGCGGATCAAGAATCTCCTCCTGCTTCTCATCCTGGTCGCGGCCCTCTTTGGCAACCTCAGCCTGCTCATCCTGGATCCCATCACGCTGTTCACGCGGACGATGACGACGGCGATTCTCCCCGCTCTCAACCACGCCATCACCTCCGTCGAGCGCACCCTGTACCCGATCTCCTTCTTCCGCCCGGCGATAGATTGGCTCGAAAGGGTGCTTCGCGGGCCAGTCCTCCCGGTCATCCAGCCGGTCTTTGCCCAGAACACCGCGCTAGCCGCGTTCTTCCTCGGCATCCTCGCGCTCAACCTGCTGGCCGACCGGTTCTGGTGTCGTTACCTCTGTCCGCTCGGCGCGCTGCTGGGGTTGCTGTCGAAGGTGTCGCTGCTACGGCCCATCGTCCGCCCGGCCTGCAACCGCTGCGCCCGGTGCGTGGGAGTCTGTCGGCTGGACGCGATTGACACAGCTCAGGGCTACGAGATCATCCCCGCCGAATGCACCGTCTGCCTGGATTGCCTGGCCGCCTGTCCCGAAAGCGCCGCTTCCAAGGGAAGCGGGATCGACTTTCGCCTCCACTGGCGACCCGCTCCCGCCCGCGAGTACGATCCGACCCGGCGGCAGGCGTTGGCGGCGCTGGCGACCGGCGCCGCGGGCGTTGCCCTGTTGCGGACCGGCGTTCAAGCCAAGCAACTTGATCCGCAGTTGATCCGTCCGCCTGGCGTGGAAGATGAAGGTGAATTTCTGGCCCGCTGTCTGCGTTGCAGCCAATGTATGAAAGTCTGCCCGACATCGGGCCTGCAACCGGCTCTGTTCGAGGCCGGGCTGGAGGGGCTGTGGACGCCGCGCCTGACGCCTCGCCTGGGTCACTGCGACTATGGCTGCAACGCCTGCGGCCAGATCTGCCCGTCCGGCGCCATCCCGTCCCTCGAACTGGCCCGCAAGCGAGAAGCCGTCATCGGCGTGGCCGTCATTGACCGCGATCTCTGCCTGCCCTGGGCACACGGGATACCCTGCATCGTCTGCGAGGAGATGTGCCCGACGCCAGAGAAGGCGATCCGGCTGGAAGAAGTGACGGTGACGGACGATCGAGGCGAACCGAGCATCGTGCAGCGTCCCTACGTTCTGGAGGATGTGTGCATCGGCTGCGGCATCTGCGAGTACCAATGCCCGGTGGGGGGCAAGGCAGCGATAGAGGTTTACCGGAGATGAGGCCCTCGCAGAACGAGAGAGGGATGAACGGGTACAGCGATGCAACCTATGACGCTCTATCTGCGTATAAGAGAGTAAAGTCGACTGAAGGAGATAGAGACGATGTTAGATGTACTAATTGGGTTGATCGTGTTGCCGTTCAAGCTGTTGGCCTGGCTGATCGAGGCAGTCGTGGTTTCGCTGGTCTGGTTGATCAAATTGCCGCTGGTGCTGCTGGCGGTGGTACTGATGATCGTGGCGGGGCTGATCGGCGCGATCGTCTCGGTGCTCGGCGTGGCGCTGACGCCGGTGTGTGGAATCGGGCTGCTGATCCTGCCCGTCGGTCTGATTTTTCTGGGGATAGCCTGGCTGATCGCAAGGCTGCTGTAGAAAGCAGAACGAGCAGCGCTCAGGCAGGGCGCTCCTTAGGTGCCCTGCGAGATGCGCCGCAGTTCCTCGAACAACTCTTGCTGGCGAGGGGTAAGCTCCGTCGGCAATTGCACGTCTAGCTTGGCGTACAGGTCGCCATACTGGTCGGGCTGTCGCAGTCGAGGCAGTCCCTTGCCCCGCAGACGAAAGACCCGCCCGTTCTGCGTCCCCGCCGGTACGGCGAGCATCACCGAACCGTTCAACGTCGGCACCGGAGCCTTGCCGCCGAGGATCGCGGTCGTAAGCTCCACCGGCGCCGTCACGTGCAGGTCGTCGCCCCGGCGCTCGAACTGGTGATCGGGTCGCACTTTGATGCGCAGGTATAGATCGCCCGTCTCTCCGCCGGCCATACCCGGCCCGCCCTCGCCGGCTGCGCGGACGCGGGTGCCAGAGCGCGCTCCAGGCGGGATACTCACCTCGATTCGACGTCCCTCCTTCTGGATGACGCGCGAGGTACCCTGATAAGCCTCTCGCAAGCTGATCTCGACCTCCTGCTCATAATCCTGGCCGCGCCGCGGGCGTGGACGAGCGCGAACCCCAAAACCG
>Ga0180433_10004288_pt1 | contig 20144 bp, 27 predicted proteins | sample SS_ome_8_FD_132980 | JGI IMG/M metagenome (GOLD analysis project Ga0180433, IMG submission 132980) | Hypersaline lake sediment archaeal communities from the Salton Sea, California, USA - SS_1_D_1 metaG | ecosystem: Environmental > Aquatic > Non-marine Saline and Alkaline > Hypersaline >... | reverse complement strand
GAGAAGGCGCGGGCCAGTTCGTTGTTGGTTTACGACCTACGCGACAACCTATTTTACAGGGTGTTCAACAAAATCGCTAGCGCGTGAGTTTGCAAGAAAAATTCTACGTAGTGACTCTATCGCTTACGGAACAAACCAAACTATCGTTCACTGGAAGGGGCAAGTCTACTGGAATAAGGTTGGAGATGAATTTACGCAAGGTACATCTAACTGGAGAAGCGCGGCTATGTGGGAGATGTATAAGGCCGGTCAGTAATAGTCGATGTCAATGTTGATTAAAACAAGACGATATTTAGGTATGGCTTCGTTGTCTTTTTTCGTTCTGACATGTGGCAGCAGACAACAAGTGGTCACGCATATTCCAGTCTACAACATTGCTGTTGACAATGTGCAGGCCCTAGTAATTAAAGCCGTTCCTGTTGACAATGAGCCAGACCATATATTCAGAGAGATCTCTGACCAAGAAGTGATAAGAGAATTTTTGTTGCTTATCGATACTTCAACGGAACAGGAACAACCCGTTGAAATATTGCAGTCCATACGTTTCATTATACAGACAACTCCTAAAATGAAGATGGAGTTGGACTTCGATTTTATTCCAGCAAGTGAAGATGATAAGCGTGTCTATTTTAGACACAATTCTTGGTTTAAGGATATCAATAACCCTGAATACAGAACCTTTTTCATTTCGTTTGAAGCGTTGAAGGACTGGTGCAAAAAGGCGAACGTTTCACCGCGTTGTTTTGTCGATGCCTCGGGCTGTTAGCTATATTTTGTTTTCAAGCGCTCTGATTGTCAGTTGTGGCGGCGAGACAGAGGTAACAGTAAGAGAGTCAGCTCGGAAAACGAAACCGACACCGAAAACGACAACCAAAGAAGATTCACCACAAAGTGCTACTTTGAGCTGGAAAGGTTTTGATGTAACCGGCGCTGACCTCGAAGAGGTCGAGTATTATTTTGAAGGTCGTTCCGTAGGGAAAGGTCAAAAGGGATTCATCGTTTTTCTCGATAGACTTTCGAAGTATCCCAAAGGTACGATGCTTGTGATTGAATCAGAGCTAAATATCACAGCGTATTTGAATGCTGGATCGAGAAACGCGCCAAAGGGTGAGTTTCCTTTTCAACTAATACCGGGAATGGAAGATAAGCTTAAAAAAATAGTGAAAGAGAAAAAATTTAAATGGTCTTATAACGCGATTAACATTCATAAGGGAGCACGACGTAAAGTTACTATGACGTGCAAGAACTATGTGCCTGGCGAGCCGCAGAGGATCGATTTCTATCTAGATGAAAAGTACATGGGCAAAGGTGAAAGGGGGTTCTATAGGACGGTTGAGGGCTTGTCCAAACTGGAAAAGGGGACAACCATCGTTGTGAAGTCCAGGCCCACGATAAAGGGAACAGGAGTCAGTCCGCTTTCTGCTGACTCTCCCTGTAGCCAGTTGGGGGGGCTTGAAAAGCAACTTGATAGGGTAATCACTGAGAACGGCTTTAAGAGAGAAATCGACTTCATCAAAGACGCTGAAACAGTGATGTATTGATACACTCCAATAGAAACATTATGAGGTGGGTTTGGTCCTTCTTACGTTCTCATATTGAGTTTGGATCAACCATACGGGGTCATCCTTGCCCGGACCGCCGACGGCCACCTCTAAGTCGTCAACGGTTAATTTCTTCATCTCGGTCACTCCGTTGGGTAGGGCGGTTCAGAAGACCTTTGATTCATTATGGGAAGATACTTTTCAGCGTCCGACTTCATCTTGTTTAGTATACGAATGATGCGCTCTATTTCTTCAAGGTCGATGTCTTCCCGCTGGCAGATTTTTTGAATCTGGTCTGATATCACTTCCGCCGCGTCGTAAAGCGCGTTTCTATCGAATTTACTTCTTGCCCAGCACATACGAATGTTGTTTTGAAGACGTATGGTATAGGTTCTTAGCCTTCCAAAGTCGTCTATTTTCGTTATGTCTTTCTCGATAAGATCTTTTAGCTCATCGCTCATACTGACAAAGAAGTACATCTACTGACTCTCTTTCACCCACGTTTGCCAAAGGCAAAGAACGCTAACGCCAATAGGGCGACCGCTGGCCCTACGCCTGCCACCTCTGTGACTGGCTTTGTCGGTTGTGCTGGTCTCCGCGGCGGTCCCTTTTGCCCATGAGCCCGAGCCCAGACCCACTGTGAATAGTGCACCGGGCGATTTTGGGGATAGCCCAGTGTCGGCCAACGTTCAGCGAAGTTATCGAACGTCAACGGCAAGCCTTCGTTTTGGAGCTGCGTCAACTTCGGCCCGATCCGTCCCTGTCCGTAGGCGTATGACATCAGACCTATTCTGATCTGATCGTCTGTCAACACACCTTCGGGCCAGGGAAACACACGCGGCCAATATCTGTGAAGGTGGGCAAACGCGCCGCGAAGGATATTCGCGCCTAGCGTGATCTGCTTTTTCGCTGGATACGGATCTAGACTGAGCATATCGTCCAGATAGACAATGCCGTTAGGGTGTCGCTCGTTCCATTTGGCTATGTTGCCCGGTATGACTTGCATGAGGCCGAGCGCATGACAGATCCGCTCACTACCGCCGCCGCGCAACGGGAGCACCCCACAACGGGTCTTGCCCTGGCCCACGAGCCCGGACACCTTCCCGTTGCTCTCGTGCCAGATTATCGCTAGGACAATATCTTCGGGCAGATCGGGAGCTATCGATCTTGTTAGCGATCTCCACTTTTCCACCCGTTCAGGGAACACGGCAAGCTCCTTGGCGTATCTACTTATGATTGCACGCCTAGAATATCGTATCAAAATAAAACCGGGCGGTATCGTGCACAATACCGCCCGGAACGCCTCGAATACCAGTCAATCGGATAATAGGCCACCTATGGCAAACGCCAGAAGGCTTTGTAAGCCTTTTTCCAGTATCCGAAGTCACTTCTATTCAGCCCGATAAAAAAAGGCTTGTAAAGGCAATTTCGGGCCTTTAGAATCAATTTCAGACCATTAACGTCAAAAAAATCCAGGATGAAAGGAAAACATGTCAAGGAAAGCCGCGTTCAAGGTGCTCATGACACCGGACGAAATCAGTGAAATTTTGAAAGTCCCGCGTAGGACAGTCGTACGCAAGATGCGAGACGGCGAGTTCGAAGGGGCCTTTCAGTTGGGGCGACTTTGGCGAATATCGGATAACGACTTCGAGAAATATATAAAAAGCCTACAAAGGCGCAAATGAGCGCACAGCCGCTCGACAAACCAGCGGGCACGGTCCCGCGAACGCTTGGCATGGTCCAAGGGGAGGTTTTATTATGCTCGACGTATTACAGGAACGACCGAAGATGAAACCGAAGAGTATGTCAAAAATTTTTGGTCTGTGGCGATACGACACGGACAAGTCGGAGCTGATCGCGTCCGATGCTTACCACGACGGCAATAACTGGGAACGCGGCGGGACGAACACGTTTCTATTCCGGACGCCGACAGGACGATACCTCATGCAGTATCTCACCACACGTCCGGACGAGACGGATTTCATACAGCCGCTATACCTGGACGACGCTTTGACGCTTTGGTTCGAGCTGGACAAGAAATATGTCGAGTTCGAAGTTGCCTTCCCAAAAGTTGAGATAAAAGATGCTTAGAGGGGGGCACAAAATGAACGACGACAATGAAAGGATCTTACTTGTTGTAGAACCGGACGACATGGTCAGAGAGACGCTTAGAAGGCTCATTAAAAGACATCAAAATCACTTCAAGTCTATAATCGTGGTGAGCGAACCCAAGACCGCTATTGAAGTGCTCGAAAAGATGAGAGTCACCCACTTGATCTGCGCTCAAGACTTAGGCCCGAAATGCTCTATAGGCGGCGCAAACTATGTGAGGAGCTGGCGGATCACTCATCCACATATCGAGAAAGCGTTGATCTTCACAAGCCAAGCGTTTTCAACGGGAGATAAATACCCGGAGATCGACGATATTGTGTCTAAGGCGATATCCGTAAAGGATTTGCTCGGCATACTGCTAAAATAGAGAACTAAAAGGGGGAAAGATGAAAAGATCCTGTTTAGTTTCCCTGTTTTGCTTGGGTTGTTCCTTACTTGTTGATCCTAACACCGAATTCAACGTTGAAGATTCTGGCAGCGATACGGACACGGATACTGATACAGACACCGATACCGATAGCGATACGGACGAACCGGACGCAAGCCCGAACACAGACACCGATACGGACGCGGATAGCGATACCGACGCGGACACAGACACCGATACGGACGCGGATAGCGATACCGACGCGGATACAGACACCGATACGGACGCGGATAGCGACACAGACACGGATACAGATACTGATACGGACACGGATACCGACACAGACACCGATCCCGCTTGCGACGACTTCGAGTCCGGGGAGCTCGCCGCCGCGTTCGGTTGGGTTGTTCCCGACGATCTGCCCTGGCACGTGACCGACACCCAAGCCTATGAGGGATCTTTCTCGCTGGCTTCGCCCGATGATATGCCGACTTGGGATTCTGCGGAGATCACGCTTGAAGCTGTGACAACCAGGATCTGCTTTTGGGCACGTGGATCTGGATATACTTACATGTTCGATTTCAAAATAGACGGTGAAGACAAGCTTAGTTTGCCCTCTGTCGGGAATCCTCTAGAGGGTTCCGAATGGTTCGAGCACTGTGAAGATCTGCCGCTCGATAATCACCAATTTAGTTGGAGTTACAGGACAAACAATATGCCAGTATATGAAAACCAGTGGTGGATAGACAACGTATGCATTTTTTAAGAGGTGGACATGAAAGCAGCAAACCTAGAACGGCTTAGAGATCTTGTAGAAAACTTCCCGGCGATAGCCGAAAAGGGGCTCGTAGCCTTCAAAGAGCGCAAGGACAGGATAGATTTCGACGCCCTGGCTTTCCGCAAGCTGGCGGGCGATCCCTGGCTCGGCCATGGTGACCAGCTCGCCGCGAATTTCGTGCTGTCTGTTTGGGACCCCAAGAACAATGACTTCAACATACACGAGGCGCTAGGCACTTGGGATGATGAGCACAGAAGTGTGTTCGTAGAGTGGGCCGAGGACCCGTTTTGGTGCTGATTATTTTTTTGGTGGTGTCTTCTTTTCGTCTTTGTTCTTAATCCCGTCTCCGTCAACGTCTTGTTTCCTGGCTTTCTTGTAGTGTGACCAGAACGGGTCTTTTTTGTTTTTCTTCATCTCGTTTATTGTTTTAGCTAAACCCTGATATCTCATTTTTTCACCTCACATCAAAGGCAGGCTTTCTGGTGGAATTTGGCTTGTCCGTTTTCGCCACTGTGAGCACCAAAACCACTGACCGGGCCATTTCACCGGGGCATCCCAAACCTGTCGTGGGTCACACCTATCCGGGCTTTGATGCGAACAGTATATAGTCGGAAAACCTTCTATAACGCCGTCATCAAAGGGGTGTACGTGGATCGCGTGTTGACAAGTCCAACAGCTTTTATCTACGCCCGCCCGTTTCCATTTGTTGAAGGCTAGGGGATTTAAATCAGCCATTTTTTACCGCCTTTCATCAATCTGGGATCTGAAATTCCCAATCGGGCACGGGTGGCACCGTTTTGTCAGATTTACGCCATTGAGAACACCAAGCCCATATACCGTCCGGTACAGTAGGAAAGTTGGGTCTCATATCGTCAAAGTCGTCTGGATTATCGCCGCCTATCGTTATAGGCAATTTTGGATGATGAGCCCGACACGAAACAGCCCGTGGAAAGTCCTGCTCAACCTCTGGATCTGGGTGTTGCGCGTGTAGGCAGTACCAGCATGTTTGCTCTATCGGTACCGCTCTATATTCTGGGTAAGGATATTGCAGACCGCTTACCCCATACTTGGCAAATTCTGGAGGTATCGCCATTTTTCAAACTCCTTTCTAAACCACGGGTGGGGGGGCTTCCGGTGGTAATGGTGGCACTGGAAGGCTGGACGGTCTCCACTCTGAACACCACCATTTAGAACCATCGGCGAAACGGCCACACCACCTAACCCATAATTCCGGGTTGAAATAGCCAAAGTCATTTAGCGTATGTGGCGGACAGTGGCTAGCTCGACATTCTACAGTGCGTTCAACGGGCACGATATTAGCGCCTTCCCCTTCAAAATCGCCCACGTATTCGACGTGCTCGCAATTCCAGCACATGCGCTCGGTGCCGTGTTTATTGGCCCAAACAACTTCAATGTCTGCACCCATGTGATTCACTCCTTTCTATCCTATCAATCCCAGTTCCGTGACTAGGGTATTTCCTCTGTTTCTCACGCCCCACACGTGGGGCTTGTTCGGCTTGTCGCTGTATATCCGTGGTAACGGGTCGCTCTCGTATTCGTGGACGTACCTGATTTGATTCCCCGGTCTTGAAAACTTATCGCTTTCATAGACGATCTCTAGGATCGTTCCCCTGTAAGCGAGTGTTTGGGGCGTACAGAATATCTCAAAGGCGCTGTCTACCTCGTGGTTCCGCGTCCACTCTAGGTACAGCGCCTTTTCTCGCTCGTATCCGCGCGGCACGTCTATCTCTTGAGACTTGGCGGCGGGAAGTAGCCAAAGGTTTGTTCCTTTGCCGTTACAGCACAGATATTTCTTTGTCTTCTTGCTGCGCGTTGAGAAGCGCTCGACTTTGAGCTTGTCGCCTTTTTCGGGTTGCCAAACGAAACTGACAACCGTCCCGAGCAGGGTCACGCGCTTGCCCACTTTCATGACTCGCCCCGTAGCTTCTTTCCCAGCTCGCTATTTTTCAGGTAGTTGCTCACGAGCACAGATCCCGCCATGACTGCGATGGGCACCCAATCGATCTGTTTGAGCTTTTGGATCATGCCTTCGAAGCTACCGGGCATAGGTCTAGGTTGCTGCCCCGGTATCACTCCCGTTCTGTTTTTGATGTACTCGTACCAAACGCTCGCCGCATAGCTGGCCGGATTGCCGGGATAGCGCTTGGCCAGCTCGTCGGACGTCAACCGCGATTTTTGCGCCTTTAGGGCGTTGAGCTGCTTTTTCAACGGTTCAAGGCCCATTTTATAGGCGATTAAGGCCATTTTTAGCTGATTATCGGGAGCTTTGCCCGGACTGACGCCCGGAAACGCTCTAGGATCGTACTTATGAAGGCCGTTGACACAGCTTGCGAACGAAAAGCAACCGAGCCTGATTTGTAGCCGTGCCGCTCGCTCGTCCTTTCCAGACACTTCTTCAACGGTCACCTTGGGGGTTTGGTTTTCATTCCACCAGCTCACCAGTGACGGCGGTATCTGCATCAGCCCGTAGGCGTGTGATAGACGCTCTTCGCCGCCGTTTTCTCGTGGTATGACCGCGCTCGGTATGGTGGCGCTGGACACGATCCCGGACACCCCCCCCGATTCCGCTTTGATCATGGACAGCACCAGATCTGGCGGGATATCCTTGCATTCCCACGAAGCAAAGGTCCGCCAATCCTCTGTTTGCTTCGGCCATGTCATTTGAACATATCCACGGGGAGCTTGACGATTTTGTACTCGAATTGTTCGAGAAGCTTTTTCAGCTCGGCAACGTCCTTGGCGGGTGCGCCTTGCTCCTCGGCACCCTTCCAGATAAACGCCACCCCTTCGACTTGCTTATTGACATAATCTTTCGCCGTGTCCAGCCCGTCGACGGGGTCGTCGAAGGTCGGGTGAGTCACGATTACCGCTCGTCTTTTCTGTTTCTCAGTCATTGCCACCCCATATAGGCGTTGTGTTGCGCTTCCGGCGTGTACAGAGATTGCGTGTAGCCCCATAGTCTACCGCCAACAGTGCCTATGGGACGCGGGCCGGACTGTACATCTAGCGCGAAGAACAGACGCACGGCAAAGCCGGGCGGTACTTTTAGAAATATCTCGCCCGGTATGCCCCAAGGAAACCGCGTCTCGCGCATGAGATACAGATCGCTATCGGAGAAAGCAAACCCCGGAATGGTGTTCGCCGGGCCTTGATACAAGGGGCCTAGAGACGCTGTCATCGACAGTTGAGAAAGCCGCAAAAACCACCGAACGTCATACCTGAAATAGTCTTGGATGAAAGGGTTGTAGGGCGTTCCGTTTTGGATGCGTGCGGTAAACTGCCGATTCCAGCTCAACCATTGCCAATAGCCCTTGATAATGCCCATCTGTCCAAACCGGCAATACCAACGGGAAAGCTCTATCGCGTTTCCCGGTGTAGGCGGCGCGAATGACGTGCCGCGCACGGCAAAATTGGTGCTGTCCTGGTAGTTCTGATAGCGCTTGTCCGTTGCGGGTTCAGACGAGTATACGGGCAACGTCTTAGGCGGCGGCAAAGTCGCCTTGTCGAGCGATTCCCGGATCTCGGGTGGCACCGTAGTCGACCACGGCCTGTACACATAGTTTTTCGGCACCCAGTTCCTGAACGGCTTTTTGTCCAGATCAATCATTTGTTTTCGGCACCCCTGTTTTTTGAACCCCATGGAACTGCAAATGTACCGTGAATGGGTGCGGTCTGCCTTGCAGGGCGTTGATCACCTCGACGTTTATGGTCTGTGCGTCTTGGAATATTATGTGCTGCGGTAGCTCGGTCCAGATACCGGTTGTAACCGATCCCAAGTATGACCGCGCCATCGGTGCCGAGCCTTTGAAATACTTTGTTTGATCATCCTTAGACCAGTTGATCCGATACATCCCGTCTTGTACGGGTGGGACCGGTGCGAGGCCGTCTTTAACGATCTCGTGGCGGATACCGGTCAAAACGAAGGGATGACGATTGATCTGAATATCAACCGAAACCTTATTGCCTTCGTTCACTCCGATGTTTTCCAATTCGGCGGTGAAAACGATAGAGCTAAAGTCTTGTTCGTCTGACACGGGCTAGCCTCCTTTCACACAAGCCTACGCGGGAGTTTCCGTTATCTGGTTACTTCCTCGCGGCGGGATGTAGCGCAGTCCTAGACCGGTCATCTCTATCAACGCTTCATTGGGTATCGGATCGCCGTCATTGATTACTATCGGCTCGACGTCGCCCAGTGCTTTCAAGTATGTCTTGGCGACGCTTCCGAAGCCGATAACCGCTTTCCATGGTGTGCCTTCCGGTACATCCAGCATCGCGCCGGTAAACGGATATCTCGCGCCCCATATGGGCACGCCGTTACTGGCAATCATCGAGAAGTTGCCCGCCGTGTTGCCGTCCTCACGCGAGATAAAGCCTTGCGGGCCATAGCCGGGCGGCAACATATGCGGTTTCAGCCTCACAACCCGGTCGTCGCCCACCTCGACGTAAAGATAACAATGTTCCGGAATGATTTGCTCAAACAGCTTTGCGCTTTCCCGCCTCATGCCGAACGGAGATACGCTATCCACGTTTGGGGTCGGATACACAAAGCGTATTCCGAAGCTATATATTTTGATATTGTTCCCGACTGGTCCCTTGCTGATCAGGTTACAGTATTGCAAGCCGTTTGACGTCGACCTCGAATCGAAAAACGCCACTTCTTCCGCGTCTGCCAGCTCGGTGAAACTGTGTATGACGCCCGGATATTGATCGGGAACTGCCGGGCCTATTCTAACGGTATCGTAGATTATGGTGTCTTGTTTAGCCTGTAGCTTTGCCATCTTTCTTACTCCTTCGGAAACAGCGATATTTAGCTGTGTGGATTAAAATCCGACTGCCCTACCAAAGACTTTTTGAAATCGCGCCACGTCCGGATCGTCGCCATAACCGCCGACCTGGACGAGTTCTTGCGTGCCGAGCCCGCCGCCGACCTGGACGAGTTCTTGCGTGCCGAGCCCGCCCACTTGCCGCTCGCTATCGTTGATCGGCGTCCACTCCCCGTCTGCACCCATGACGTAAATTTCGCCGTCCGTATCTTGCATGAGGGTCCCGTATGCCTCGGTATATTCGTCCTGGCCCGTACCTTGCCAGAACGCCTCGTCGTCTTCGGCGTATCCGTAATACCCTTCGGGCAGGCCGGTGTCTTGCGCGTATCCGTAGCCGCCTACGTAGCCTTCAGGGAGGCCGGTATCGTCCTGTCCAAACCACGCCTCAAGGGTGGCGTTTCGAGGCGCTATATCGTTGGTAAAGAGCTTGTACGCGGCCAGGCCGACCGCACCCAGAAAGACCATTTGCGCCGTTCTGGATTTCGAACCGAACACGAGGCGGCAGACGATTCCGCCACCCAGCCCGCCGCCGATACACCATAGGTAGTTTTTCCAGTTCCAGTTTTCCATTTCGCCGCCGCCCTCGGCGAATTTTTTGGCCAAAAACTTTCCGCTCATCATACCCATGAAAAGCGGTATGCCGTCCTTGAACGCTTGCCGCACATTGACGCCCGCTACCGTGCTTCCGAGCAGGCTTTCCGGATTGGCCGGGTTTCTCGTCCCCCTCTTTTTCTTGGGTTTGTTCCGGTACTTGTATTTGACGATTGTCTTCGGTTTCGGCGACTTTCTCTTGCCTTTTTTCTTCTTTGCCATAGCTACGCCTTTCTTCTTATTCTTTGCCCTGCCCTTGGCCGGGTTAGTCTTCACCGTGGTTTTCTTTTTGACTGTTGTGGTTATGGTCTTCCCCCCTTGTTTCCTGCGCTTTTTTTTCGCCGTCTTTTTCTTGGCGGCTTTCTTTTTAGCCACTTTGCGTTTGGGATTTATCGCCAGTATTCGAGGCATTACTTTTTACTCCCTTTGACTTTCGATAGGGTCATGAGGCCGCCGATCACGAGGGCACCGATCACGAGCCCGCCGATAGCCGATGAAGCGCCAGATCCGAATATTTTCTCTATCCAGCCTACATTTCCAGCTTGTTTGCTCGCCTCTTTGATTAGGTGAGCACTGGCTTTCTTCGATTCGTTCCAAAGGCGGGCCGTCTCGCCGCCCGCCTTTGTCATCTCGCGATCCAGCGTCAATAGGCGGTTTCTATATTCCGTCTCGGCCTTTTTCGCGCTGGCATCCATACCGCGCACAACCGCCCACGCGCTCGCGATCAACACGGCTCCACCGATGACAATAGCGATCAGCGGGATCGCCCCCAAACCTTGATATTGGTCGTCGATATACGATTCTTGTTCCGCGCCGATTTGCGTCAAGACGTCGAAATCATCGCCTTTGAAGAACAGGCGATACTTGCCGATCTGCACGCCGCTTATGATGCGCCCGATTTTGTTGTATCGCGCCAGCCGCGCTTTGATGTCTTCCGTGTCGCCATTTCGCCAGATAATGTAATCAATGCCGCTGCGATCCAGCTCGCCTTGCGCCCAAAAGCACAATTCGGCGGCGAATTGCGTCTTTAGCAACGTCGGCGTGAGGGTGTTCATGTAGTACGAGACAAAGCGGTCCCATTTGGTTTTTTCAGCGCTGCTCGGGTCTCTCGTGTTCATCCCGTTGGCCATTGCTTCCCCTAACTAAACCACGTCGCCAGTGCCGACATTGCGGTGATACCGACGATTGAATCGGTCAAAGCGTTCCCCCCGCCGCCGCTGGTCACGGTTTTGGGTGGATTCGCTTGCAAGTATCGCGTGACAGACTGGTCGATTTGCGCTTGTGTGGGCGCTGGCCCGGTTGGTCCCGTTGCCCCCGGCGATCCCGCTGGCCCTGCCGGTCCTCGTGGACCGGGCGGGCCTACCGCGCCGGACGGCGGCGGGTGGAGCGCCAAGTATTTCGAAACGGCGTCCTGTATCGCCGCCTCGGTCGCTTGCCCCGGATCGCCCTTCGGTCCCGCTGGCCCGCGCTCGCCTCGTGGACCCTGCGCCCCCGGCGATCCCGCTGGCCCTGCCGGTCCTCGTGGACCGGGCGGGCCTACCGCGCCGGACGGCGGCGGGTGGAGCGCCAGGTATTTCGAAACGGCGTCCTGTATCGCCGCCTCGGTCGCTTGCCCCGGATCGCCCTTCGGTCCCGCTGGCCCGCGCTCGCCTCGTGGACCTTGTGCCCCTGGCGATCCCGCTGGCCCGGTTGCCCCTGCCGGTCCTCGTGGTCCTATCGGGCCGCGCTCGCCTTGCGGTCCCGCTGGCCCTGCCGCTGGTTGTTCGGGAGTAGGCGACCAGTTGAAAAACTGTTCGGGTTCCTGCCCGTCCATCGGCGGGAGCCAGTAGGTCGGGTATTGATTGCCCGTTCCGTAAGTAGATCTCGGATTGCCGGGATCGTAGTTCGGCGTGTTCTGCGGGCCTTCGATCCGATAGCTCTCATAGCCGTTGGTTGAATATCTGATATGCCGATTCCAGCTAGATCCCGCGATAAGCTTGACGCCCTTTGCCGTGTTTTCCGATCCGTAGGTTCGCAAGGCCATCGTAGCCACGGTCATCTTGTTGACCGGCCTGAAAAATATTCCCGGTTGCGGTCCCTTCGTCCGGACGTCGCTAAGTTTCGGCACGTAGCGATCCCCGCCGGTCTGCCCCAAGAGACCGGCCACCCGCGACCGCTGGACGGGTATCAGCGTATTGAACCGCGCCGGTCGCCACTGGCTAAAGCTTCTCATCGGTCGTCGATAACCGCGCCCAGACCGCGCAAAAGCTTGTGGTGTTCTGGCGTCCCTGGCCTAAATATTCTCGCCGGCCTAATGATTTTCGGCTGTATACCTTGCCTTCGTCTCGCCGCCGCCGCCCGCCGTTGCAAGCGTGCTATCGCCGCCGCCCGTTGCCACGCGCCGGGATGGAATCCTCTAGGCAATTTGCTCCTTGCGAATTGCGGGCGTCCGACCATCATTCTGACCGGCGCTGTCCTTCCCGGTCTTCCGGGCCTTCGTCGTTTCTTCATCGCCCGCCGTTTTTTCATCCGTTCCGCTTCGGCTTTGAGACGCGCTCTAAAGATTTTTGCGTGCTTGTCAGACTTGAATTTCGGCCTTCCCTTGCTATCGGTAACAACGCCCGTTGCCTTCAACACCTTGGCGATCTTGCCAGCGGTATGAAGTGCGCCCGCGATTGCCGGGCCGTAGCCCGGAATCATGGCGGCGATCGGCGCCAGCTTTTTCGCGATAGGCCCGACCAATTTCATCAGCGGCTTGACGATCTTCATGGCCACCTTTTTGATCTTGCCGTACATCTTGACCAACCACTTACCCCCCGGAAGTTTGCTGACCAGCTTTTTGATACCCTTGCCGATACCCTTGACGACTTTCTTCACGCCCTTCTTGATTTTTCGGGCGACTTTTTTGACGCCCTTCTTAATCTTGCGAAATAGCTTTTTGAAAAACCCGCCTAGTCCGCCGTACTGATCGGGCACCCACTGATAGACCGCGCCTTCGTCCGATAGCGCGACCGCGCCGGGCCGTGGCACGCCGTGTCGTGCGATGTGGGCATAGTCGACGGGGTCCATTTCGAGCATAGGCGTTCTGACCACTTCGCCGAATCCGTCGACGTACATGGTGTCTTCGTCGTCTACCTCAACCAATATTCCGGGCACCTTCTCGCCGTTGATGACGCCCATAGACGGCACATGTGCACCGAAACCTTGCAGTCCGTGGACTGCCCAGTCTTCGGGCTCGCCCGATCCTAGAGGCCCGTAGACGCTTTCTAGGCCGATGTCCTGGAATCCTTGATAACCTTCCATATGGTCCTCGCTTTCAACTCCCCCCAACATCTGTTGGAATTGAGGGGGAAAATTCCCTCGTGTGCCGAGTAGCCGCCCGAACAGATCCCAGTAGGCAACCCGCGTTTGTGGTGACGTATATCCCAGCCCATGCACCGGATAGACCACGGGGTCGACTGTAATCCATCCGAGTCTCGGGATTTTCGCTTGTACGTAGACATGAGAAAAAATCGATCCCGGTCTTGTCTTGCGGTTTGCGGACGTTGCTATCCGGACTTCGCGACCTATTCCGGTCAACATCGCCCCTATGGCTACGCTAGCGTCGTCACAATCGCCGTATCCCCGCCCTTGAGGTACATGTGTACCCATAATCAGCCCGTGGATCGCGGGACCCGACACGGCCACTGTCTCGGTGCCTAGCGGGTCGTTGACGTATCGCCACCTTTTTACAAAGTCTTTCCAAATATGCTGCACTTGTCCGAGATAGTCTTTCGGCGCTGCCCTGCTGGCGAGCGCCGCCGCGTGATTCCGAATCGGCATGTAGTGCGATCCGTCCCGGATCGCCTTGCCGATGAGCTTGATTGTTTCTTTTAGGGTTGAGGGGATATCGGACGTATAGATCTTACGCGCTTGTAGTACCGGTCGTTTGTTGTGGGCCGTGAGAGTATTCAACGTCAACCTCGTCGTCGTCGTCGAGTTCTTCTTCCACTATTTCTGTCCCACCGATAGTTTTTGAATTTACCTCTGAGCCTGCCGGGTGTCCACTCTCATCGGCGTCGATATCGATCATTTCCTGATTTTCTTCTTCTTCATAATCGTCGTCTTCCGCTTCTTCCTCGCTCATATCGACCAGCTCGCCCATGCCCGCCGCCTCGAAAAAGCGCCGCATCATTTCGGCTCGTTCGTTTTCAGGCACATTTTTGAACTTTTGTCCGATGTCCTCGATTTGATCGGAGAACGACCCGCTATTCTGTTTTGGTTGCGGGTTGCGTTCCGGTAGGGGTTTTGGGTCGGATTGCGTTTGCTGCTGCGTTTGTTGCTGCTGCGCTTGCGCGGTCTCTCTAACTTTGAAGATATGGTTCATTAGATTGTTGGCCATATCGGCGATCTGCGGGTCGATTATCTGGCTCTTTTCTTCCGGTTTGAGCTTCTCTCGAAACGTATCGAGGTTGCTTAACATGTCTAGAGTCTTGTTAAACAGTTCGAATCCATTTCCTTGATTTCGTTGGGTGTTTTGCGTGGCCATCTGCCGCTGTTCTCTGAGAGATTCTACCAGTAACGCCATGGACCCTTGATTGTTGGCGTTCATAATCTCCAGCATTTTCGCAAGTACGGTTGTGTCCTGTTGGGGTTGCGCGAGTCTTAGCGCCATTGCCGTCTTTTCCGCTTCTATTTCCTCGGGGTGTTTTATTCTTTTGCCGTTCTTTCTTGGTTCCTCTGCTATCGTAATTTGAGTCTGTGCCTTGTAATTGCCGACCTCATCCAAAAGACGCACTCTAAACGTCTGTCCACCCCACATGTCTCTTATGTATTCGAGACTAATCGGTGACTCCGGATCGTGATCGAGTGTTTCAACCCATCCCGCGCACCATGTCGGTCTAATTCGAGTGAGCGAAACTTTCCAGCCCTGTCCTACTTCGGCAAGCATGTTCTCGATTGATTTATTAACTCGCTCGTTCCGCCACTCTTCAGCGGTCATTTTCGGCGTTGTTCCCGTTGTTTCTTCTGTCATAAGCGCCCTCTTTTCGCGTCAGATCTGCACCAGATCCGCGTCAGACTCACACTAGATCCACATCAGACTGTAGTTTGAATTCTATCCTGTCACAGATGCTCGTCAACTGTCCCGATTTTCAGTTAATGCCGAAAATTGGATTTTGGGATTTGGGCTGGGTAGATTGTTGGACATGCCACGTTTCACGACAAACCCCAAAATTTGCAAGGAGTGCGGGACGCCCACGACGACCCCTAGACGTGGGTTGTGTGAGCGCTGTTACTATGCCGAGTACCACGGACGCCTCAAGGGCAAGGCGTGCCAGTGCTGCGGGCAGACCGAGATCCGTTTTCTGGTCCGCCGCCGCGTGGATGGAAGCGACTGGTACACGCTTTGCGGAAACTGCGCCGCTTTGCTCGGTAAACGCAAGATGTCTCTTGACGGATTGATCGCGGAAAGACTCCCGCTCGATGACCGTCGAGGGATGGACAGGAGGACCGCGTCTAAATCGCGTAGGCAGCGAACAAGGCGATCCGGTTTTGATGACCGGATCTTTTTTGAACAAGACCCAAAAGAACACAGAAAAGAAGATCGTCGGGTGTCGAACGGCTGATTTTTTTGGGTACAAGTGTACCCCCTTGATCGGCAGATCGATATCCGATAGTCTACTGTAAATATAATCAGTGGTCTGTTTGTTCAGTAACGAGGTGGAGCAGACCACAAAAAAAGCACCGTCGGCAAACGGTGCTTGATTTGTTAGTCACGAGCCTGACTGACCCCCAAAGGGACGACCACACAACGTCTACTTTGGAGTAAATCCTCGAAAAAGTCAAGCTCGTGACCACAATAGAGGTGTATCTTGTGGTCGAACCAAGCTGCTATCGATCTATGCAAAGGTCTACGATTCGCTAAACGATGGAATTTGCTCAACTTTGATCGGGTCAATTTTTCTATCCCGTACCGAATCAGGCCCAAAAATTTAAAGCTTCGTGAACGTCGTTGGCTGGAATACTTCCTTTTGTTGCTCCACTACGCTTTTGACGGGGTGTCACTATCGCTCAAGGACTTGACCTACTGCGAATACGTGGCCAACGGGCAAACGTGTTCTGAAAGCACCACAAAGCGGTCTATCGTAGGGCTCGAAAAGGCGGGATATTTACGACGGGTGACTCTTCGTCTCGGTCCAGACCGTTTTTGCGTGAAGATCATTTTCAGCGAAAAGATGAGAAATTTGTACGCCCAAATGTGCGACACTTCCCCACAAAGGTCAAAGTGCATCGAAAAAGAGGATCTGACGAGTATCACCATTCCCCAAGATAGTTATTTGGGGTTTTTATCTGATACAAACGCGCACGCGGACGATCTGGACGAATCGCGCACGTCCCGAAAAAAGAAAAGCACAGAAGACAAACCGCCCGAGTACGATCCAGCCAAACCGAAATCCGAGCAACCGAGACCGACCCGCCGCTACTTGAACAAGATCATTTTCGCGCTCGATAGCGTTGTGGAGCGTTTGATCGCCGAAAAGAACCTGACACGGGGACAAGGCGAGTTTGCGGTCTCCCGCGCCCGCGTGGAGCTGGCGAGCCCGGATATCGAGTATCACTCGGGTGTCCAGTGGGAATACTGGGTCACCCGCTGGCCCGAGCTGGCCCGTCCCGAGCAGTATCGTTGGGTTGAGCTGGAGATTTTACCAAAATTGATGATTCGAGCGGTGCCCGAGGTGGACGTTGACGAGCTGCCCGCCTTCCGGGCCGTGGAGGATAGAGTCATGAAGAATCTAAAATCAATCGATGAGACGCCCGAGGTCCGGGCCGTCGAGAAAGACGCCGATTTCCTGGCCCGTCTGCAAGCTGCTTACGAGGCGGGAGATTTTAGCAAGGATGATGTGGAGGCGCTTATTAGAGCGAGACAGGATTTGTTGTTTCGTCGGTCTGAGGAAGGTTCGCCGTGAAACGCGGCACCTGCAACACTTTTTGTGTGGCGTGCGCGTTCGCCGTGAAACGCGGCACGTGCAACGGTTAGAGGTCTTCCAGGATCGCCGCCCGTTCCTCGTCGGTGTTCCTGGCGTACCGTCCGACATATTTAAGACCGCTATGCCCGAGTAGGACGGCGGTTTCATTGTCGCTTCCCGTCCGTTTTCTGACTTCGTATCCAAACGTGTGCCGTAGCCGATGGGGGTAGAGGTGGATGTCTTTTTGATTATGCTTGGACGCCTCGTGGGCCAGCTTCATGACCGCCCGCCACGCGGTAGACCGGCTAATCCCCGCCGCCGATCCCGGTGCCAGTATGAGCCAGTCTAGGGCGTTGTCGGGGTCGTCGAGCTGGCGTTCCGTCTGTAGGTAGTCGTCGAGGTAGGCCCGACACTTGGTTGACAGATAGACACCCTTTGTTCGTTTCTTTCCTTTTCTCCGGACATTGACCAAATGGGTTCCCGTGTGCTGCTTTAGCCGTAGGTTGCACAACTCCGAAACCCTTAGCCCTGTATGGTAGAGTAGGGCGAGGATCGCCGCGTCCCGTTTCGGGCGGGCATTCTTCCGGGTGTCCGTGACGATCCGTTTATCCGCCGCCTTGAAAAGCCGGTTCACTTCCCGCGTCGATAACTTTTTGGCTTTTGGTTCATCCGTGATCAGCTCTCTAATGCCTCGTGTGGGCAACCCGCCGATAAACGGTGTGTTCGGTTGCGCGTGTACCCAAATCGCAAACGTCCGGACGGTAGCAAACATTCGGTTGATGGTCGTGGGCACTCTGCCGAGTTGTTCTAGGTGTTCTATGAATCCTTGGGTATCGCGTGGTAGCCAGTCTGTGATATCGAGGTGGCCGTTTTGTTCGTAGAAAAATTTCAGGAACGCGGATAGGTCACGTTTCTTGGCTTGAACGGTGTTGCGCGACTTGACGCCGATGACTTCGCTTTCCATGTACTTTGACGCCCATGTGGCGAGGGTGAGCGATTTTTTGGGCAAGACGAGCTGTTCATCCTCGAGCACGAGCTCGCGCTCGAGCCCGGTTGCCTTATGTTGCACGATTTCGACCGATTTTTTGGGCTTCTTTGCCATGGCCAGCCTTTGTTTATGGGGTCTGATGGGTGGAAGATATCATAAACGTGCGACATAAGGAACTTTATGTTTCACTTGTCATTGTAATATGGATAATGTACGTTGGTTCTTTGGTGCGAAATGAGACCAGCTTTGCCAGCGCTCCTAATCTTAACGACGATCCTGCTTTGGGCTTGCACCGAAACGCCGATAGAGACCGACGTCGAGCCCATGGAAGCGAAACCCGCTACGGCTAGACCGGCACCACCGACCCCGAAAGCGCTCACCTATCAAGGCCTACTGAAAGCCACAGATGCCGAGCTGGCGAAGATCGATATCGCCGAAATGAACATGGCCTGTGCCGAGGGCCTGCCCGGTGCCGAAAACATCGATATCCCCGCTCACCTCAAAACCCTTGATAGGTGGGCGAGGGCTATTCGAAAAGAGACAGAAAAATATTTGTATCAGTTTTATCGAAATCCGGGCGAGTACAACAATTCACTGGCCTATTACAAGGTCTTGCTTATGGTTTCAGTTCTACAGCAGGATCTCGGCTTGATGTACAACATGGAACTGGTCAACTCTGGCATCATGGACGACTATAAAAGCTCAAGGTTCTTTAGAGACTCAAACGATGTCTTTCTTCATGGCTTCTTTTCTCCTAAGCATTCCGGCACGTGTTCATCGATTCCCGTGCTAGTAGCTGCTGTCGGTAGGCGGCTTGGATATCCAATCAAGCTAGTCACTAACAAACTACACCTATATAACCGATGGGAAGGCAAGGAAGAGATTTTCAACGTAGATGCAGCTAGCCGGGGACTTCATGTCAAACCGGACGAGTATTATCGCACTTGGCCATCGCTAACCCCGGAAAATGAAATAGAGAGTGAAGGGCACTTTCGCTCGAAGTCACCGAAAGAGGAGCTGGCCCTGTTCTTGAATATCAGAGGGTATGTTCTGATGGAGCACCATAGACATAAAGAAGCGTTGGAAGTCGCTTTGAAAGTATCGGAATTGAGGCCGAAATCCGTTCGCGCAAAACAGTTTAGCGATCATATAATGTCCAAGATGAATACTGCTGTGGCAGACAAGTCGCGACATAGAACGGTCCCAGAGCACCAGTGGGTCAAGCAGTTTAACAGAGCAAGCCAGCGGCGCACACTAATGCATAAGCCACAACAAGATATTGTGGAACAAATAAACAGAGCAAACGCACAAGGTAGAATAGACGAGGCAAATCGGATTATAGGCAATGGACAGTGGGTCCGACGGTTCAGTAAAGATAACGGGAGACAAGACCGATGAAAAAGTTGTCCACGATAGCAATCATTCTTCTTTTTGGATTTGAGGCGCAAGCATACTACAATCCATCAATCGGGCGATGGATGAGCAGAGATCCTATGGAGGAACAAGGCGGCTCGAATCTTTATGCCTTTGTTGAGAATGCGCCATCAAACTACGTTGATCCGATTGGGCTTTGGAAAAGAGAGGCTGGGCATATATGGACCGCTGAGGCCAACGATACCTTAGCAGATTTGGCTACGAATCCGGCCTATGGTTATCAGGCAAGCTCAAAGGATAAAGTGTGTCTATGGCCGGTAGGAGACACGAAGGATCACGGCTATCCAGACAAGATCAGTCCTTGCGATAAGTACGATGCAAGTAACCTGGCGGTTCCCGCGCCGAATGCTACACATGCCTACATAGAGACAGCTCAAGACTTACTGATAGGGTCACGATCAGTCTACGGTCCAGAAATGACTTACCATAGCGCCGATACAGTCGCGCACTATCTCCAAGCCCTGTCCGGGGAAGGACGGTCTCCAATTTCCTTCTTAGTGCTCAAGGGCCACGGTGTCCTCGGAACAAAAAAGATCGGCGGCCATGAGATAAGGCCATATTTC
>Ga0180433_10004286_pt1 | contig 20150 bp, 20 predicted proteins | sample SS_ome_8_FD_132980 | JGI IMG/M metagenome (GOLD analysis project Ga0180433, IMG submission 132980) | Hypersaline lake sediment archaeal communities from the Salton Sea, California, USA - SS_1_D_1 metaG | ecosystem: Environmental > Aquatic > Non-marine Saline and Alkaline > Hypersaline >... | reverse complement strand
TATTATGCAGGAAATAAATATGTTGATGAGATTGAAACACTTGCAATAGAGCGCGCCAAGAAGCTTTTCGGTGTTCCTCATGCCAACGTCCAGCCGCATTCCGGCTCTTCAGCTAATGTTGCAGCATTTTTTGCATTCCTTGAGCCAGGAGACAAGTTCATGGGGCTTGAACTTCCCCATGGAGGCCATTTGACTCATGGTTCACATGTCAATTACTCAGGAAAATGGTTTAATGCAGTTTCATATGGAGTAGACAAGGAAACAGAAGCACTGGATTACGATGCAATAAAAAAGAAAGCTATAGAGGAAAAACCAAAACTTATTATCTGTGGCTATACTGCCTATCCGCTTATCATTGATTTCAAAGCATTCAGGGAGATATGTGATGAGGTTGGAGCAGTACTATTGGCTGATATAAGCCATTTCGCAGGGCTTGTTGCAGGAAAAGCATATCCTTCGCCTGCAAAACATGCTGATGTGATAACTACTACGACACACAAGACCCTGCGCGGTCCAAGAGGTGCTATGATAATCAGCTGCAGCGAGGAAAATGCAAAGAAAGTTGATAAAGCCGTTTTCCCGGGAATGCAGGGCGGGCCTCTGGAAAATGTAATAGCAGGAAAGGCAATATGTTTCCATGAAGCTCTTCAGCCTTCCTTCCAGGAATATGCTGCACAGATTGTTAAAAATGCAAAAACACTTGCAGAAGAACTTGCATCACATGGTTTGCGGCTTGTTGCAGGAAAAACAGAAACACATCTCATGCTTCTTGATTTAACTGAAAAAGGGATAACAGGGAAGGATGCGCAGATGGCTCTTGAAGAAGCAGGAATAATAGTTAACAGGAACACAATTCCTTTTGACATCAAAAGTCCTTTCATTACAAGCGGTTTAAGACTTGGAACTCCCGCACTTACAACCAGGGGAATGAAGGAAGATGAAATGAAATTAATAGGCGAAATGATTTCCAAGGTTATAGACAATCCAAATGATACTGAACTTAAGCTGAAAATCAGAGGAGAAACAGAAGAATTATGCAAAAAATTCCCAATTTATTAAAAAAATAAAAAACAAAACCAAAAATAAAATCAGGCGACCACAGAGCCGCCCCAAGAAAGCCGCTACTTTCTATAATATTTTATCTATTTCTTTTTCTTTTTCTTTTTTGTGGTTTTTTTCTTTGTGGTTTTTCTTTTTGTGGTTTTTTTCTTTGTCTTCTTTTTAGTGGTCTTCTTTTTGGCTTTCTTTTTTGTTGTCTTTTTCTTTCCACCTTTTTTCTTCGCCATATTTTTCACCTCTTTTTATTTTTTTCAATACTACAATAAAAAGCACTTTTATAAATGTTTCTGCATTTTTGGCAAAAAACCACTTATTTTTCGGGTTTTTTTAACTTATTTAAGTAGATTTAAGTTAACTTAAATTTTAAAAAATTAGAAAAATTTATGCAGGGGGCAGGCTTTGAACCTGCGCAGGCCCTAAAGCCACAGGATCTTAAGTCCTGCCCGTTTGACCAGGCTCCGGCACCCCTGCTTAAAAATCATTTCAGCTTTTCCTGAAGATACTCAGAAGCTACATCAGAATCCTCTATAAGCTTTTCAAATAATTCTGATGGATTGAAAAGTTTTATCTTGTCTTTCAATCTTTTCTCAAGTTCTCTCCGACCATATTCCTTTACAGACATATTAGATTCCTTAATTCTTTTTATTTCTTCTATTTTCTCTTTTATGTCTATTATGTTTAATTCATTTGAAATAAATACCATTGGATATTCGGTAGGTACTCTTATATCCGAGGATTTCAGGCCTTCTCTTAATGTTCCCTTTAATTTTATTGAAATTATGCAGTCAGAATGGTCTTTTCTTATTTCATCCACCTTTTTCCCTATACTTTCTATTATGTTTTTTTCAGAAGCTTCGGTAAATTCAAGTTCTTCATAAAAGAATTTTCTTGTGGGCATCTTAATGAATTCTGATTTTTTAGAATCGGTTTCATATATATAATATCCCTTGGGCTCTGTCTCATCTTTTTTAAGTTGTGTTATCACTGTGCTTCCCGGGACTACCAGTTTTCCATCAAGCTTGACTTGTCTCTTGTGTATATGTCCGTTCACAACAAGGTCAAATGGAAGCTTGTCAAGAAAATCTATGGAAACACCTTCCTGCTCAACCAGTTCAACCACATTCTGATGTATTACAAGTATATTTTTTGCGTCAGATGTGATGTTTGAAGCTTCAACAGCCTTTCTGATCTCTTCTTCAGCATATTCCTCCGGTATGCTTCCAATCCCAAATATGCTTATCTTTTCACCATTTTTTTCAAATTCATATATTTCGCTGTCCAGGTATTTTATAACTCCTGCAGAAGCCAGTACCCCTAATGGATTCTCAAAGCCTTTTGTTCTCCTTTCGTGGTTGCCATGTATTGCCACCACGTCAACTTTTGCTTTTTTGAATATCTCCACTGCATGTTTTATGGCTTCAAGCTTGGGTATCCTTGAGTCAAAAATATCTCCTGCTACTATTATGATATCCGTCTTTTCAGAGGCATCATCTATCATTTTTTCTGCCTGCACATATGAATCATCCTCAAATCTTGAATAACCAAGATGCAGGTCAGAAATTATGCCTATTTTCATGGAGTAAAAATCTAGAAAACATATTTAAAAATTGATTGGTCAGTTTATTATCCTTATGCTTGAGGAGATAGCACTTTATTCATTATTAGTTGCGGCTGTTTTAGTTGTAACATATCTCCTTACAAGAAATCCTTGAGGGCCCGTAGCTCAGTCCGGTTAGAGCGTTCGACTGATAAGTATCCATCTCGGATATCGAAAGGTCGGGAGTTCAAATCTCCTCGGGCCCATCCTATTTTTTTTCAAAATACCTGTTGAATTTTTCAGTAAGAATTAGTTTTGAGCTTCTGCCATACTTCTTCTGTTTGACAAAACCGGCATCAACAAGCTCTTTTACATCCTGGTAAACCTGAGTTCCTATCCTCTTCACTACGTCTGACTTAAGTATGCCATCATGCTTTGAAATATATGCCAATGTCCTAAGGGCAGCCTTGCTTATCTCAGTATCCTGTGCAAATTCCTTTACTCTTTCAACATAATCATTTTTGACTCTCATCTCGTATTTTCCATTTATTTCAATAATATCTATTGCACTTCCCCTAACTTCATACTCTTCCTGCAGCTCATTTATCATTTTCTTTATGTATCCAACTGCACCTATGCCCGTAAGTCTTTTCAATTCGTCAAGTGTAAGCGCCCTTGATGATATGAAAAGGGCGGCTTCAACGTACCTTTTTTCCTTTTCCACCTTTCTTCATCCCCAGTTTTTTCTTTAATTCCCCGGAAAAATCAACATTGTCCCCTACCTTCTTGTTGTACTTTATCATATTGGCGATTCTTTCAGCTGTCTGCACAGCGGTTTTGTTTGAAGTATCTATTTCAACAGGCCTTGTTTCATAAACCTGCCTGACCCTCTGGTAGCAGTAGTCAATAATTTCGGCTTCTATATTTTCTTCTATTTTTTTCTTAGTGTATTTCCTGTTCTTCATTCTCTTTTCCAGTACATCGGGGTGGGCTCTTAATACATATATACTCTCAACAGGGATTACAACCTCACACCCAAGGTGGCCTTCGATTACGTATTCATATCCCCATTGTCCGATGAATTTATCACTGATTGCCCTCTGGAGTTTTTTCAGACCAACTGCCTTTTCTCCCTTCTCTATCTCATATATCTTTTCCTTTTCAACAAGCTCTGCTATTGAAATATATTCAACACCAAGGATGCTTGCCAGTATTCTTGCAACCTCTGTTTTACCTGTTCCGGGAGTTCCTGTGATAAGTATCTTCATGCTCTCACCTATAGTATATCAGACAATTCCTCTAAATATTTCTTTCCCTCGTTTATAGTCTGTATTCCTTTCTTTGTAATATTATAATACTTTCGTCTGCCCTCAAATTCAGAGTCTATCATCCCCTCAGCCTCGAGCTTGTATAAAACCATATATATCATTATTTTGTTTGGCTTAAAGGAAAATTTTTTTGATATCTCATCATCTAGGGCATATGCATGTCTCTTTCCTTTTTTAAGAAGGGACAAGATATAAAGCCAGAGATTTCCTCCTGTCAGATGCTTTTCAAGCCTCCTCATAGGGCCCTTTTTCATAAACATTACCTGTTATTTAGAAGATGTCAGAAGTAATAAAATACTTACTATATATGTTTTCTATCTATACACTTATCCGGGTAAGATAAATGGAAGAAGCATTCGCAGAAAAAAAAGAAGAAGCTAAAAAAGAAGAAAAGCCTGAAGCTGAGGAGAAGAAAAAAGCCAAATTTGTGCATCTTCTCGACGAAGACCAGGTTGAGATAAAGTGCCTTGACAGCGAAGATGTGGAAGACGCGCTTAAAATCATGCTGCGATGCTCTTTTGAAGTTACTGGGGATGAAGTGGGAAAAGTAATAGCATATGGAACAAGTTTTGGCTGCTATGTAAACAGGATGCTTATAGGAGTAGGTCTCGGCTGGCCGACTGCATACGACCATGCTAAAAAAATGATTGTTGGAGGAAATCCCAATACTCTTTATCTGGAGGAACCGGCTGTTCTTTTGATGTATGAGGGGAGAGGGATAAGGAGAATACTTCTAAAGGCAAGGGAACAGTCTGCGTTGTCGTCCAATTACAAATATACTATGGCATATCTTTCAGAAGACATACCGAAAGGAAACGTGATGGATTATATAAAAGAAGGCGGAACACAGCTTGAAAAGCTGTATCTTTCTGAAGATTACGAATTCTTCAGGACCAGCAAAGGAGTGCTTGCTGTAAAGAGGTTGGGTGAGTAGCTGAAACGGTTCATGTTTTTGCTTTTTCTGTTTTCTTTATCTTTTGCCTGCAACGGAAGCACTACTTTTCCTGTTGCAGCTGTTTCAGATGGCGGCCAGGGTACGATAATGGACCTTACATTAAGGGCTGCTCCTGGCAATGGAAGTGTGTTTATCTCAATACCTCCCTACTCCGGGACAGATCTGCAGCGGTCAATTTCACAGGCGGTTGATTATGCTGATGTAGGAGAATGCGATATTTTTGTTGAGTTTACTGATTATTCAGGTACGTCTTATGTGGATGGTCCAAGCGCAGGGGCTGCGATGGCTTCCATATCATATATACTTGCAAATGGTCTGCCGATAGTAAATAAGCCGGTAATAACGGGGGCGGTCAGCAATTCAGGTTCTGTACTTCCTGTTGGGGGGATATATGAAAAAGCATTGGTATCTGCTGCTTCTGGAGTTGAAAGTTTTCTTGTTCCCAAAACCAATTTGTATGATTATATAATGCTGAAAAAGGTAGAGGAGCTTCATGACCTGAATATAGTTGTTGTTGCTTCCATAGAGGAAACTGTGGATTACATAACCGGGAAAGAGGTACCTTCAGGCCCTGAATATCCTGATTTTGAATCTCCTGCAGAAAACATTACAGCATATTATGGCAGAAGCCTTGATGAATTTGCAATTGTTGCAGAAGACATAATAGAATTTGAAAATTATACTGTTAATGAGCTTGGTGATGATGGGGCTGAAGAATGGCTTGTAAACTATTTCAGGGATTCAATAGATGAAAACAACAGGCTTTTGGGCCTTGGATATGCTTATACTGCTGCCAATAATGCCTTTCTCGGCTATATAGACCTTTCGACAATTGTATTTGTTTACACTGGTGAACCAAGCTATCAGGAAAAAGCATATAAGATATCCTCATGTGTTTCTGAAATAGAAAGGCCCATGATGACTTCAGATAATTTTGAGTGGGTTATAGGTTCTGATTTAAGAAAAGCATGGGCCGAGGAAAAACTTAATTCAAGCGAAATAAGGGATGAGCATCTCATTGAAGAGGAATACACATATTACCATGAAATAATGTATGCTGATGCCTGGTGCCGTGCTTCAGGGGCTTTATCTGAAGTTGCATTTACACACAAGGGCGGACATGTTCTGAATGAAAGTTCACTTAAACAACTTGCTGAAGACTATCTTGATACTGCGAACATAACAAAGCACAATCCAGAGACCCAAAGGCGTTTTAACATTGCTCTTTCACTTTATGAAGAAGGAAAGTATAGTGCTTCAATATTTGATGCTGTTTATGTTGCTTCCATGGATTTGGGAGAGCTTGAGCTTTCTGATATGGAAGAAGAGGAAATAGAGGATGCAGTGCATGAGATGCTTCTTATGGAGCCTGAATCATTGTGGGCAAATATCTACAGGAGCCAGGCTGTTTATCTTATTGAAAAAGATACTCCTGAATATGAAACCGCCTATTCACTGCTGCTTTTCTCCGCATATCTGGATGAGGCCGTTTCACTTATGCAAACAGAAATGCAGCCTGTTTCTGAAGAACCGGCCGAAGCTTCCGATTGGACCGAACTCCTCATGATTTCAGCAAGCTTTATATTGTTTTTCTTCGTTTTAGTATATATTCTCCCAAAGATTTTCAGGCGATTGTATGAAGGAAAAGATAATAAAGCTGGTAGAACTAACGGTCGAAAAAGAAAGTCTAGTTCTAAAAGCAGAGTATACAAAGCAAAAAGAACCGGAAAAATCAGAAAAACTTCATAAAAAAATAAAGGCTATCGATGAAGAGATTTCCGTCAATTCAAATCTTCTAAAGTCCGCAGGAATAGATTTTTACCTTCTCGATTTTGACAGGCTTATTGAGACTGAAAAGATATCCGAACATTCTCCTGAAGAAAAGGCAAAAGCTATAGATGAGAAATCAGGTGAATTATTTGATTTAATAAAAACAAGACTGCAGATTTTAAGGGAAAATTACGACCACAGGAATGAACTTGCAAAGGCCCTTACAGTTATTTCCTCCCTTGACAGTGTTGAAATGAGAACGGAATTCCTTAATTCAATAAAAGCAAAAAAACAGATGGTCATAAAGCATGCCGAAGGAGAGAAAGTCAAAAGGATACTAACTATTTTTTCAAGACTTGGCCTCCATGGACCCTGCGAAGACAAAAAATTCATTATACAGCGGGATGTGGTCTGGCTTAACGGGGAAACAGCTGTAAAGATGGATGAGATTCTTTCAGGATTAAAAGCTCTTGAACCCCAGCTTCAGTGGAAGAATGCCCAGCGCCAGATAAAGAATTTCAGTGAAGAAGAGGAAAATGAGTTTTCTGATATTCAAAGAAAATATCTCGATTTGCTGAATGCACGGGATAATTTAGTTGAGTCCTATAAAAAAGAGGAAATAGTGTCAAACTCCTAGTTTTTTTGAAACATAAGGACCTTCCAGCTTATAGCCAAGTTTGCGGTAATAAGGCCTTACCCCTGTACCGCTTAATATTATCATCTTCTCCATACCTTCTTTTCTTGCAACATTTTCAGCTTCTGCGAGTAGCTGTTTTCCTATTCCCGTATGCTGCACTTCTCCCTTAGAACCCAGTTTTTCTTCTCTTCCGTATACATGCAGTTCCCTGATTAATCCTGTTTTTCTTGTTATCTCATCCCTGTATGTGCTTGTTCCCGGAAATCTCAATCTAACGAACCCTGCAATTACTTCGTCATTTTCGTATGATATGAAGCTTTCCCTTCCTCCGCTTGCATAATAATTCAGTCTTCTGATTTCAAAATCTTCTTTTCTGTGCTCCTGTAGCCCTATCTCCCTGCTTCTTATTTCAAGAGGTTTTATTTTTTTATTTTTCATTTTCTCTTCTACCAATTCCCTCAGGTTGCTTTTCTTTACACCTGCATCTATAAGATTTGCGGGTATGTCCCTTTGTATTCTCATGACCCTGCAGTATTTTGGGATATACCTGAACATTTCCGCGATTATGTCTGCAGCTTCTTCAGCAGTGTATGGAGTGTACTTCCCTTTTTTCATCATTTTATAGAGTTTCGTTCCTTTGATTGTCAATGTAGGATATATCTTCAGCATATCCGGCTTGAATCTCTCTTCATGGAACAGTTTTTTTGCCATTTCTATATCTAAGTTTTTATCTGATTCGGGCAATCCTGGCATTATATGGTATAAAACCTTGAAAGTAGAATCCTTTAACAGCGAAGTGGCTTTTACAACTTCTGTTATGCCATGTCCCCTGTTGATTATCTTATATATGTTGTTATCTGGATGCTGCACTCCAAGTTCAACTCTTGTTGCGCCGTATCCAAGCATCTCATCTACCTGTTTTTCGCCACACACATCAGGCCTTGTTTCGATTGTTAAGCCGACTACCCTGTGCGTTGCCCTTTCATTGAGTTTTTTTGCAGCTTCTATTGTTTTGGCAGCCTTTCCATTAAGAGTATCGTATATTTTTTTTATGAATTTCTGCTTGTATTTCTCATCAGTTTCAAGAAATGTCCCGCCCATCACTATTACTTCGCACTTATCGGTGGGGTGCCCTGTTTCTTTGTACTGCTTTAATCTTGATTTTACCTGTTTCACGGGGTCAAATCCGGCGTTTCTTGACCGCAGCGCTGCAGGCTCTTCTCCAGTATAGCTTTTTGCAGCCTTTCCTGTGTACGGACAGTATATGCATCCGTGTATGCAGGATGCCTCAGGTTTTATCATCACGGCTATAGTGGTTATGCCCGAACGTGTTCTTACCGGCTTTTTGAGCAGCATATCCAGCTTATCCTTTGAAAGATTTTTTTCTTTTGCAACCTTAAGCACTTCAGAATTCTTAATCATTTCAACTTTGTATTTCTCAGCAGCTTCCCTCTTTATCTTATCAATCTCTGTTCTCCCCTTTTTAATCTGGGCTATTATATACTCGATGGCTTTTTTCTTATCATTCTTCATTGAATCTACTTTTCGATTAAGCTTTTTAAAGAGATGACAATATAGGTTAATTATGAAACTAATCTCTCAGAATTTTTCAGACCTGTATGAACCAAATATTGAGATGAAGAAGTTTCCTGACGGGGACAATTACATCTGCCTTCCTGAGATTACCGGTAAGACTGTTTCAGTATATCACAGGCTTTACCCTGAGCAGGACAGTGCAATAATGCAGGCAATACTCATGCTTGATACTCTTAAAAGAAAGAATATTGAAGCAACACTTGTTTCCCCTTATTTTCCCTATTCAAGGCAGGATAAAACATTCAAAGAAGGTGAGGCGATAAGCGCCGAAGTAGTTTCAAATCTTATAAGCCGTGCCGGCGCCAAGAAACTGATAACTGTCGACTGCCATTTTCTGAAAAAAGAAGGCACTTTTACTTATGGGGGGCTTGAAATAGTCAACCTATCAGCCAATAAACTCCTTGTAGAGCATGCAAAAAAGCTAGTAGGCGATGTTGAAGTAATAAGCCCGGATATGGGTGCAAGCTATCTTGTAGAGGATTTCGGCGGAAAAAGCATGGAGAAAAAACGCGGGGAGTATGCTGAAGGAGAAACAGCCTACAGGAAAATAGAAGAAATAAAAATGGACTTTGAAGTAAAAGGAAAAAACATACTTATCCTTGATGATATGATTTCAACCGGCGGAACCATGTTTAAAGCAATTGAAAATGTAAAAAAAGGGGGTGCTGCGAAAGTATTATGCGCAGCAACCCATGGTTTTTTCTTAAAGGGATCTTTGGATAAGCTTAAACAAGCCTGCGACCATGTTTTTGTCACAGACAGTATTCCATCTCCTGTTTCTGATGTTTCAGTCAAGGAACTGCTAGATTCCTCCAGCTCCTCCTGAATCTGGTGTTGAAGTTTTCTTTGCAGGTTTTTTTCCGCCTTTCTTCTTGCCGCCTTTTTTGCCTTTCCTGATTTTCTTAGCTGCAGATTTATTCTCTTCTGCAGTTTCCTCACCCTTTGCTGGTGCATCAGGCGGGCTTACTTCTGTTCCTTCCTTGTCAGCGGTCTCCTCTCCAGTAGATCCTACATCTGCAGGTGTTTCTTCAACTGTTTCCTTGGCATTTTCAAGTTCTGCATTTGTTACTTTGTCGTTTAACTGGCCTCTTTGTTTCATCTGTTTTATTATTGCGACTGTCACTGATGCGAGTTTTTTCTTGTTCTTTTCAGCATCTCCTTCCATGAAGCTGCACTGACCAGTCATGCCGTCACATTCAATTCCGGCTCCACTGTCTTTGTTCTTGTCAGCGATGTAATATCCTACTTCATAGAAGACAAGCTGGTAGTTCTTTGACCATATTGCCTTTATTCTGGTTTCATCGCTTGATTTGTACAATTCTCTGAAGGTTTTGTATACCTCCCCGCTCTTATTCTTGTATATCTCATCAAATGCTGAACGTATCTCAGGAGTGTACATCACATCGTTTGCATGCGGTTCCTGCACTCCGAAATGCAGCATCCAGTCAAGATTTGTTTTTACACCTTTGACAGGCTTAGCATTTTGTGGATATTCGTTGTATTTTCCTATAATATATCCGCTTCTGCGATAACTTTCCAGTTTATCCATAAGGTATTTGCTGGTTATCTTCTGTTCCTTGCTGGTCTTTTTATTCTGCTGGTATTCCTTGTCCATAAGCTCCTGTATTAACCTGTCAGTCTGCAGATTTTCAGGTGACAGATAATATGTATGGTTGTTTGCTTCTAGACCAATACGTAATTTTTCAAGCAGATTTTTTATGTCTGGATGGCTTTTCAACCATTCCCAGTTCTCATCCTGTTTTACATCAAGATATTCTCTGTCTGAGATTTTCTTAATGTGTCCCATTGATGCATAACCAGGCATACTGTATCCAAGAACTGAAGTGTTTATCTCTGCTCCATCTATTACTGCTTTATCATTTTTCAGGTAGTCGATGAAAGCATTTGCATCTACAAGAGAATATCTGTTCTTGTCAATATCTCTCTCTGCCTTAAGATGGTACAATAACTCAAGGAGTTCAGGTCTTTCCGAAACCCAGCTTGCATTTGCATAGGTAAGGCCGAATCTGTCAACAAGAGGCCTGTCGCTTGAATCCCCTATGTGTCCTTCTGCCTTAAGAGCAGATACTATATTCTCTTCGCTAAATTCTGTGGTTTCTGAAAAGCTTAATTTATGCAGTTTCTTTATTGCATCTCCCACCTCTCTTTCATCAAGCATGAATGTCTTGTCCCCGATTTGTTTTCCTTTCATCAGCTCAGCCAGCAAATCGCTAGCCTTTTTTCCATTTCCACTGTCAGAAAGAATCCATTTTGCTTCATCACTTGTAAGACCGAATGTAGTCATATATCCGTCCATTTTTCTTGGTATGAGATATCCCTCTTCTTTTAGTGCATCTCTTCTTTCATCAAGCCATTTGTATGTAATTTCTTCGCCATCATTTTCTTTTCCAATAAGATACTTAACGAAATTAGAAGTTTTTTCACTGTTTAATACGTAATCCCCCTCATATGCTACAAGCAGCCATTTTTCAAGCATAACCTCTCCATTGTCTTTTGTTGACACTTTCTGCCATCCATTTTCCATCATACCTTCTGCTATTTCAGGATATCTTTCAACCTTTTCCTGCACCCACTGGTGTTTCATTCCTACTTCTTCCAGGAATCTAAGAACCTCAGGTCTGTTGTCTATCCACTCCAATACATCTGAGCCGGGTTCTGCTTCGCTGTTTCCGAAATATGCTGATTTATAATAACCGTATTCATCAGTATCCCATTTTTGTCCTGGGTTCTTTGGCTTCAGCCATACTCCTGGTGTTACTTTTGTAATTTCACCAAGATCTCTCTTCTCACCATCGATTTCAAAGTATAATTTCTTTCCATCCCAAACTACTCTTGTTGGTTCATTATTTACGTATCTTTTTTCTCCCTCTATTCTTTCTTCGGCTTTTTTGCTTGTCAACCAGTCATTAATTTTTCCTCCAGGATATGACGCATGCCACTCAAGTGATTTTGAGTATTCCCAGGCAGGATTTCCTCCATGTGTTAGCGGAGGCCTTTCCGGCTGTCCTGCAAGAAGAACCACAAGGTTAAGAGCTGCAAGCCCTCCAAGGCCAACATATCCAAGCCAGAATTTTCCACCCCTTCTCAGGGTCGGGAAATTTTTCGTACTCTCACCCCAGTATATAGGGACCATGTCTTTGCCTACTTCTTTCAATCCTTCCCATACATTCTTCTTTCCTTTTGCAAAAAGTTCATCAATATAATATCTTTTGAGAAGTACCCTCTTTCCTTTTCCCATCTCATCAAATCCGTCTTTTTTGATTACTCCTCCAAGATATGTTTTTGATGCTGTAAGGTAATCGTTTACAAACAGATAAGGGGGCTGATCCATTATCGGTGCTGTCTTTTTGGCTATTTCGATATCCAGTCTCTTTTCTTCATTTGTACGTACAACTGCGGTCAAAAGCATGAGGTATGCTCTTTTCTCTGGGCTGAGTCTTCTTTCGCTTTCTATTGCAGATTTCATCTCGGTTTCAAATTCGTTTATACTTTCGTACTTTAATTCCTTGACCCTTCTTTCTGTTTTTTCACCTTCTTCATCATAAAATGTTTTCACAGGATGTCTCTTTCTCTTGTATCTGATTATTGCTCCCTGAATTCTGCCATCCAAGTTTCTTCCAACCATATCTCTTGTTTCCTTCTGCTTCTTTGCTTTTCTTGCACTATTTCCGTCAATGTTGTAAACTATATCTTCAGATTCTATCTTGAATTCTTCTTCCAAAAGCTTAAATGCATCTTTTTCACTAAGCAGTTCCATGAATTTAAGGCTTTCAGGCCTTCTTTCATCAAAAAGAACAAGCATGTTTTTCTTTTCAAGTGCCTTTTCAAGAATTTCCTTTTCTTCGGAATTTAATTCCAATCCTTTTATGACTTCATTATACCTTCTCTTGCTTTCTTTCATGCGGAATCCAAGTTCTAAGTCATATGCTTTTAATGCAAATATCTTTTCACGCATAGTTGGCTTCTTGTTATGTGCGATTGACCTGATACCGTCAATATCACTTCTCTGGATTTCTTTCATGTTTTTGTTTATCCATATAAGGCATACAGCAGCATTTCTTATGCGTTTTCTGTCTTCTTCAATTACGCCCTTGTCTTCCATGGCCAGTAATTCTTTTTCATTTATGTCTCCAGGTATCTTTTCCTCAACTGCTCTCATGTCGTTTTTCAGGTCTTCGCTTGTTATGCTCTCAAGGTTTTCTATATACCTGTCAAGGTAATAAACAATACCACCAATGCTTTCTCCCTCTTCATCTTTTTCTCCGCTTATGATGGGCTTGATTTTGTTGTATTCCTCCATCAATTCTCCATCGGCTTTCATCTGTTCCTGGAGTTCTACCAATTCGTTGAATTCAAGACCCTGCTCTTCAAGATATTCAAGGCATGTTTCAGCATCAAATCTTTTCCTGTCAAGTTTTTTGACTGCAGTCTGGAACGCCAGTTCGAGAAGTTTTACATCACTTACTCCTTCAGTTGCTATTTTAGTTCTCTTTTCCTGGTAGTCCAGCTCCCTGCCATTTTTAACATCATCTACCATTCCCTTGAGAAGAGAGTATATCCTAATTTCATATTGTTCATATACATCCAAAGCGGATTCTTCTTCATCCAGTTCGGTATAATCCACTTCCATGCTGCGTTCATACAGCGTATCATCAAGTTTTTCAAGTTTGTTTTCTATCTCTGCTTTTAGAGAGTCAAGTTCCTTATCGACAGTTTCTTTTTCCAGTTCTGCCTTAGCTTTAATTTCTTCAAGAGCAGCCTTTATTCTCACCTGTGTTTTGTGGGAAGTTTCATCATTTTCAAGAGTTTCTTTTCTCTTTTTAAGGTAATCAATTCTCTCAAGTATTCTTTTTATCTTCTCATTCACCGGTCCCTGGTATGATAAGCTCGGAGTATCACTTTCCAATGCCTTATCACAGCCCATGGAAGCGTTTATTTTGTCGTCTTCCTCTACCATGTCACCAAGCTTGTCAAATTCCAAATCAATATAATCGACCGCATACCTCTTTCCTATCTTTCCCAGAATTTCTACTTTCTTTGATACCTCTTCTGGAATGAGAGCTTCACCCGGAGCTTCATCCTCATCTATCCTGAATGTCTGCTGGATGTAAAGCGTTGCTGCCAATTGCCCCAGCTCAACTCCTTTGTTGACTCCCTCATCTTTTTCTGCGTCAACTGCAGACTGTATCATTAATTTGAAAAATTCATCCTTGTAAATTCTGGAAACTACTATGACTACCATATCAGCAATATCATTACTGTATTTACCTGCATTTATGAATAATTCAGTATACTTTCCTTTCTTTATCCTATCCACTACATCTTCACGCAGTTCTTTCATTTCCTTGATACGTGAGGGGTTGGTTCTTTCCAATACAGTTGCAAACCTGTTCCTTGTTATCTCTGAATAATAATCTTTTTCCTTTTCAATTCCACATGTTGCAAGCAAGTCAAGAAATTCCTTTCTTTTGAGTATTTTCTGAAGTTCTGAATTAGGTTTTTTTGCTTCATTGGCTATGAATGCTTTGAATCTTGCCAAAGCTTCTACATCTCCACCCCTCATTTTCAGTCTTTGTTTGAATTCGTCTATTCTTGCTTTTTCTTTACGTTCTTTCTTTAATGCTCTCTTTTCGCCCCAACTTAATTTCTGAGCCGGTGCTCCTGCTTCTACATTTGCTTGATCCATAACATAACCCCTCATTTAATAGTTTTATTACGACTATATATGTGTATCTAAGGGTTTTTAAATGTTGTGTTTATCTATAGATTTAAATGTTTTTAAATTCTACATCCAGAACAAGACCATCATAGGCAAAAACAGTATTCGGGAAGATCTTCCTAATCTCCTTTTCAAATATTTTAACGTCTGGATACCTCGGGCTGAAATGAGTAAGAACAAGCTGCCCAACTTTCACTTTTTTCGCTATTTTGGCAGCATCCTCCATGGTTGAATGGAGTCTTTCCTTTGCTTCAGCTTTTCTTTCAGGGTCAAAAGTGCTCTCATGGATAAGAACATCAGCGCCGTTTGCCATTTTCACAACAGAATCGCAGGGCAAGGTGTCTCCGGTGTAAACAATCTTCCTGCCTTTTTTCTTCCACGTAACATCTTCAAGCTTTACTTTCTTTCCTTTAACCTCAACCCATCCTTTTTTCTGTATCTCAGTGAACATATTTCCCCAAAGCCCCAGGGAATGTGCTTTTTTCTCATAGAATTTTATATGGTCATCCTCCTGGAAAACAAGACCATAAGCTCCTTTGCAGTGCTTTACAGGAAATGCAGAAACAGAATAATTCTTTCCTGAATAAAGCTTTGCCTTTTTTATCTTGGTAAATTTCACAAATGCATATCTCTCTTCTATCCAGGAGAAATCATCAAAGCCGAAGACATCTATTTTTTTCTTTGTGCGGTTCAGATTAAGCGTCTCAAGAAGGCCGAAAAGCCCGAGATAATGGTCAAGATGCGCATGCGTAATGAATACTGCATTGATGCTCCCATAGCCGACATCATGCTTCATCATCTGCCTCTGGGTGCATTCGCCAACATCCCATATGAGGTGGTCTCCATTATATTGTATGGCTATGGCCGGCATGCTCCTTTCAATTGTCGGAGAGCTTCCGCTTGTTCCCAGGAATGTAATCTTAAGCATGAACAGAATTTGAACAGGTTATTTTTAAATCCCTACCCAAGAACAGCGTCTTTCTTTACCTTCTTGGGACGTTCATAGTGCCTGAAAGTTATCTTTCTTCCATCAATATCTACTGCTCCATCAGAAACATAAAACCTGAATACAGATGAAACTTTCGGGACCTGGACTTCTTTGTCAGCAGTCTCAATCACAATAAGATTTTTAGTCTCGTCAACAATGCTGCCCTTCAATCCTACAAGGTCATGCTGGCTGCTGTTAATAATTTCAACATTAAGTCCGATAAAAGTAGAGTAAAGAAGGTTTTTTGCAGTAACCTCCACTATTGCACCTCAATGCTTTCAGCAGGATATCCCATGTCCTTCAGGTATTTTGCAACCTTGTCCTTGTGCTTTCCCTGCAAAACAATCAAACCATCTTTTGCAGTTCCTCCACAGGCTAGTTTCTGCTTAAGGGTTTTTGCAGTACTATCAATACGGGCCTTATCAATTCCCTCTATAATAGTAACAAGTTTTCTGAATTTCTTTTTTGTTGTGTATATCTTGATTTTGGTTGCTTCCTGCTTATCAAGCTCTTCACATACACATATTTCCTTCGGCATTCCGCATTTCGAACAAATAGCTCCCATCTTTAGTCATGCACCCGTATAAAATTATGGAGAAGGACTTTTTAAAGCTTTTCCGTCTGTCTCGCTTTCAGTTTTCATATTGATAAGCGTCTTAAGTTGAGCAATTGCTCTTTTCAAAGGCATCCTCATTTCTCTTTTTCCCTCGCCTTCAAGTTCAAGAAGCGCCATTTCAAGTTCAAGGAGTTTTTTCTCTGCTTCCTTTTTGCTCATTTTCCTAAGGTCCTCTTTTTTGATTACTGCCATATAAGTCACCCCTGAGTTCTCCTCCTTCCTATTCCCTTTGCTGCTTCAATTACTTTCGGAAGAGGCACTTTTTCTGCTGTTTTCTTGTCAGGGAAAACCGTTCCCGGAGGCACTATTCTTACCAGAACACCGATAACTCCTGATTTTGTATTTGCGTTGATATGTGCTTCTTTCACAAGCCTTGTAGGCTCTCCTGCTTTTGGTATGTATCCTGCAGAAACTCTCAATCTCTTTGACCTTGCACCTTTTGCGCCGATCTTTCCTGATGCAACTATCTCAGCTCCCATTGCGCCTGCTCTCATTATTTCCCTGAGCATAAAGTGAAGAACTGCCCTGATTTTCTTTCCCATTTCAATGTGCCTTGTCGCCCTTTTTGCAACTATTCTCGGCTCAAGGAACTGCTCCTGGACTTCCATTACGCTTATCTGCGGATTGTCTATCTTGAATTCTCTCTTGATGGTTTCTGTAAGCTCATTGATGAACTTTCCTTTCTTTCCGATTATCCTTGCAGGATTCTGAACTTCCAGGGTAATCCTTGTTGTCATTGGCGTCCTCTGGATTTCTATGCTTGCCAATCCTGCCCTTTCAAGTTTCTTTTCCAGGAACTGCATAAGCTCATATTTGCCAAACGGTTCCTCAATAAGTCTGTCGTGATAAAGCATCATTTCACCTCTTTAACATCAGATTTCCCCTTTTCGGGTTCAGGCTTCTTTTCCTCCTTTGGTTTCTCTTCAGCTTTCTTTGGTTCTTCCTTTTTCGGTTCTTCTTTAGGTTTCTCCTCTTTCGGCTTTTCTTCCTTTTTCTCTTCCTTCTTAGGCTCTGCTTTCTTCTCAGGCTCTTTCTTTGCCTCAGGCTTTTTCGGAGGGGTAACCTCAACTCCTTTAGGAACTGTTTCAAGACCTTTCAGAACTATTTCAACCCTTGCGGTTTCATAGTCAGACCTCATCCAGCCTCCTTTTGAAGCAACTCTTGGATAGCTGTCTTTTTTGTTTGCAGATGCTGCGATTATCTTGTATTTGTCTCCAAGCCCCTTTACCATCCCATTATGGATAGCGCTCTTAAGAAGCTTCAGCAGTATCTTTGATGCCTTTTTGGGATATCTTCCCTTCTTGCCTCCAAGCTCTCTCCTGTGGCCCATCCTTTTGTTGTGCCTTTTATACAAAACAGCAATCTCTCCCTTTGAAGCCTTTTCAAGAAATTCCTGTGCCCATGCTGCGTCCTTTCCCTTGATTCTTCCGCATACTTCTGTCAAGTCCTTGTAGGAAGCATTTACTCCCTCGGTTCTTGCAGAAGCGCATTCTTCCGGAGAAAATTCAATTGAGTATCCTTTCATTTTCATCACTTCAATGGAACGAATTTACTACCTCTTGTAGCACCGACACCAGGTCCTGAATGCAGAACTCTGCCTGTGCTGTGGGCGAAATCACCCAGCCGTCTTCCTATCTTGTGCAAGGTTATTTCAACCTTTTTGTACTCTTTTCCATTGTAAACGCCAAAAGTCAGTCCAAACCATTCAGGAAGTATTATTGCCTCCCTCATGTGCGTCTTTATCATTTTCTTTGGGTCTTTCTTTTTTGTTTCCCTGACTTTTTCCATGAACTTCTTGAGTCTGGGATTTGAATTAAGCCTTTTCAAGGTTCTTCTCTCTCTTGAAGTAGCCATTTCCATGAACTGATCCATTGTCACATCTGCAACCTTGCTTTCTTCAATTCCTCTCCAAATATCTCTTCTTGCCATGACCATACAATCACCTTGTCTCTTCGGCTCCGGCTACTTTCTTACCCTTCTTTCTTCCTGTGGACTTTGCTGCAAGATGTCCTACCTTAGAACCGGGCGAAGCGCCTCTTCCGATAGTAGTCGGTTTTCCTACATGGTGCTGCTTACCTCCGTGCGGGTGTGAATATGCAGCCATGTGAACACCACGTACTTTGGGCCATATTCTTTTCATGGCCTTTCTGTACTTGTAATATGCATTTCCTGCCTTTAGCATGGGCTTTTCAAGTCTTCCTCCTCCTGAAATAACACCGAGTTGTGCCCTGCATTCTCCTGAAAAAGTCATTATCCTCTTGCTTGGCAGTTTTATGTAAACCTTGTCTTTTTCCCTTGAAACTATTACAGCATATGAACCTGATGATTTTACAAATCTTCCTCCATCACCAGGACTTTTTTCTATGTTGAATATGTAAGCCCCATCCGGAATCCGGTAAAGCGGAAGTACAGAACCAAGCTTTAATCTCCCCTGAACTCCTACGTCAAGTTCATCGCCTACTGCTATTCCTTCGGGTGCAATGAGAAAACCGTTTTCTCCATTGTCATATGCAACTTTCATGAGCAGTGCTGTTCTTCCTGGGTCGTCAACTATGTCGGTAACTTTTGCATTCAAAACACCTGTCTGCTCTATGTCATCGTAATTCCTGTAAACCAAATCAGTCTTTCCTCTTTTTGGTGCAAGATACCTATGCCTTCCAGCACCCCTCTTTTGTGATTTAAGTCTTTTTCCCATGTTAGCACCCCTAAGTAATCATCTTAAGTTTTGCAGCAACCTCATCAGCGCTGAATTTCTTGTCCAGCCTGACAAATGCATGCTTTCTTCCCTTCTGTCCAACCAATGTTCTTACATCTGCGACTTTTACACTGAATATTTTTTCAACTTCGTTCTTTATCTCTTCCTTGGTTGAATTGTTGTCAACCACGAATCTTATCGTATTTTCCTTCTCTATTATCTGAAGGCTTTTTTCCGTTCTTGTTGGTGATTTTATTATCATTGCTTACCACCCATTTTGGCGATTTCCTGAACCGCCTTTTCAGTGTAGATTGTCAGCCTGCCCGGATGTGTTCCCGGTGCAAGATGCCTTACCTTAAGCTTGTCAACAGCCACAACATCAACTCCGGCGATATTCTTGGCTGCCTTTGAAAGCTTTGACATAACTACCAACGGCCCCTTTGTGCCGTTTTTCTTTGCATTCTTGATCATGTTTGCAAGATTCAGCGATTCAATAACAGCAGATGCCTCCTTTGTTTTCTTCAAATCCTCAAATGCACCATCAAGTATTATAGGCAGTGCAAGCCCTGTCTTGTATTTCGTTCTCTTTGTTACAAGCTCCCTTACTGCTGTTGCTGCAATTGCACATCCCAGTGCCTTTGCATATTCTTTCTTGTTTATCTCTTCAACTATTTTTGTTTCTGATTTAGGAGGATGTGCCCGGTGACCACCAACTGCAAGTGGAACTCTTTTCACTGCTCCAAGCCTTCCTTTAGGCAGTACTTCATGCGGCAGATGCGGAATACCCCTGTTCTTTACAGCACCGAAATCCTCTTTTCTTCCACGATACCTTGCACTGGTTTCAAGACCTGCATATTTGTAGCTTCCTTTTGGCTGCCTCAGCTTGCTTTCATCGCTTAAAACAGCCCTTTTAATCAGGTCATTCCTTGCATGCTCCTCAAATATTTTCGGAAGTTCTATCTCCTTCGAAACCTTTCCTTCAAGTGAGTATACGCTTGCTTTCATCTAAATCACCTTGACTCCGTGGATACAAATACAACCTGCGGCTCCTTCTGAACCCCCTGCATCCTCACTGCTGTTCTTACCTTTACTAGTCTTTTTACCGGTCCGGGTATTGAACCCTTTACAACGATATAATCGTTCTTCACAAATCCGTAGTTCTCAAAACCGCTTTTCGGATTGATTTCATCAGGATTTGAGCCTATCTTAAGCACCATCTTGTTCAATTC
>Ga0180433_10004285_pt1 | contig 20153 bp, 17 predicted proteins | sample SS_ome_8_FD_132980 | JGI IMG/M metagenome (GOLD analysis project Ga0180433, IMG submission 132980) | Hypersaline lake sediment archaeal communities from the Salton Sea, California, USA - SS_1_D_1 metaG | ecosystem: Environmental > Aquatic > Non-marine Saline and Alkaline > Hypersaline >... | reverse complement strand
CTAAAAAAGTGCACTTCAAATAATTATTTTTAAAAGTATTAATATAAAATAGCTTAGAGGATTGACAACGGAAACTATAAATTCCTTCCAAGTATACGGTCAAGGAGCTAATGGAAATCTAAATTTTTTGGTAGATGGGATGTGGATTGATAATAATCGAGTCTATTTTCGAGTGTTAAAAATACTCTCAGAAGAAAGAAATCATTTGAGAAAAGAAAATCAATCTAATATCTATTCGATTGATGAAAAACACTTGTTTAGTATTAGAACTAGACTTTATTTTTAAAAATGATTTTTTGATTATACTTTTGTTCCACAATTAGAACAAAACCTAACATTCGATGATTCTAATTGTTCTCCACAGAAGGGACAATATTTAGGGTTATTATTCTCTAAATTTTCTAATTTTTGTTTTGGTTGTGTAGCATTTGTTTCGATAGCTTGCGAGTATTGTGGCGCTTTACTTAAAATCCTTGTATTACAATGAATACAACGATCCTGAGGTTTCGAATAGTATATTATTAAATAAATGATTAAACCTATACCACCTGTAAAGCATAAAAGTAGTATTGCCACCCCCCAATTAATCTCTTCTCTTGTAAGAAGTACATTTTGATTACATCTTGGGCAATAGCCTGTTGGATTTCTACTTTCCACTTTCATTCAACACTTATTTAAAGATCTTATTTAATAGTATTTATATGGTTTTTATTACTTAAATATGATTTTCTTTAACCAATGATGAGAAATATATTAAAAATCCGCTTCTTTATTATTATTTCGAAAGAAACAATTAATATTTTAAAGTAGTTATACCAATAACTCCTAATAGATTCTGTATCATATACAAAGGTGTTGTTTTTAAAATTGACTCAAAATTCGATCTTTATCGTGTTAGATGGAATTGATGGAAGTGGAACTACGACTCACTCTAATCTTCTTAAAGGATTTTTAGAAACTAAAGGATTCAAAGTGTGTTTAACCCAAGAACCCTCCAATAGTGAAATAGGATTGTTACTTAGAAAATATTTAAAAAACAAAGCAATTCCTCCAATAACCGATGCATTACTATTTGCCGCTGATAGAAGTCTGCATTATCACAAAGAGATTAAAGAAAAGCTAGATCAAGGTTGTATTGTTATTTCAGATAGATATATTGAATCCTCTATTATCTATCAATCTTTACAATCGGATTTAATCTCAATTAAATGGGTGAAAAATATTAATAAGTATGTTGGAATTCCTGATCTGACTATAATCTTAGATATTGATCCAAAAATAGCTTTAGCACGAAAAACACAGCAAGAATTAGAGAAATTCGAAGATACACCCTTTTTAGACAAAGTAAGAGCCCTCTATTTGAAACGTGCTAAGAAAGAGAGCTATTCTGTAGTAAATTCAAATGATATTATCGAATTTGTTCAAGATAAGATTCAAAAAATTGTTCTTCAAAAATTAAAAGAGTAAATCATTGATTCTATCATGGAAACAGACAAGCACATCTTCAAGAAAGAGAGAATTTATAATTACGTGAAAAAATTTTGTTTTCCGCGATTAGCCGGTACTGCTAATGAAAAAAAAGCAGTAAAACTTGTAGTAGATACTTTCAAAGAGATTGGATTCCCCGAATCTCAAATTAATAAAAGACAATTTGAATTCTCCGATTTTTATTCTACTTCTCTGATTAAATTGGTCATGGTGTTAAATTTGATTTTTAATTTAGTATTATTATTACTCTTCTATATTCATGTTTTCTTAACCATCGCAGTCATAGCACTTATGGCTTTAATTGTTTCTCTAATCTTTAAAGGATTACGTTACCCTGAAAAGCGAGGTTTCTGGGGAGAGTATTTTGGCAACATTTATAGCGCTACCAATGTGACTGTTAAAATACCTTCTAAGAAATTATCAGAGGAGCAAGCGGGAAATATTATCATTTCAGCTCATTTAGACAGTAAATCCCAAACCTATAAAACGTTTTGGAGGATTAATTTTTATAGATTATGGTTATACTCAGGTTTATTGCAAGGTGTTTTCTACATCATTTTTGTACTAAATGTTTTTTCTGTAATTAAGGTTGATCCTCGGTTCATTTTATACGGATCTTGGATTTCGGTTATTCTGATTTCGCTTTCAAATATACTTTTGATGTTTCTAAATACTCATAATAAATCCTCTGGAGCATTAGATAACGCTACAGGAATCTCAATAGTATTTGAATTAAGCAGCTTTTTTAGAAAGAATCCTCTGAATTATTTCAATATATGGTTTTGCCAATTTTCAGCAGAAGAATTAGGAACTATGGGTTCTCGCATATTTGTTGATGATCATGAAAGTGAATTTGTAAAAGGTCGTATCTTTCAATTTAACTTTGACATAGTATCTTGCGCTAACCATAGATTAAATCAAATAGAATACTTTAAATCTTATGGAATTTTTCCGAGGAAAAAGATTGCCCCGCTTTTAAGTAAATACATTAATTTAGCGGCGGATAAAGATAATATTATAATAAAAGGATTTCATTTAAGTACGGGTGCTCATACAGATTCTGTGCCTTTTCATTTACGGGACTATGATGCTATTGACATTACCACCAGAGCAGGTGCCCTATATACCCACAGTGAAGATGATTCCCTAGATAAAGTTGATCCTAAAATTTTAATCCAAACTTGTAAGTTGTTTAAAAAAGTTATATTGTTGATGGATAAAGATTATTATAATTTATGTGATAATTAAGAACTTGTGTGAAATAAAATGAGCTATACTATTGCTGAAAAAGTATTAAAATCTCATTCAACTGCAGATAAAGTGTTTCCAGGGCAGTATATTGAAGCAGAAATTGATCTTATAATGGTTCATGAACAATTAGGGGGAAGAATTCATAAAGAATACGAAAAATTGGGACTCAGTGAAGTTTGGGATCCGAATCGGATATTTTTTATTTTAGATCATTGGGTTCCTGCCCCGAGTGTATCAGCAGCACAAATGCATAAAGATTGTCGTAATTTTGCTAAAAAATACAAATTTATCCACAATATGGGTATGGATAAAGGGATTTGTCATCAGGTACTACCAGAGCTGGGTTTTTCTCGTCCAGGAATGCTAATAGTCGGCTCAGATAGTCACACGACTACTTATGGAGCTTTTAATTGTCTATCAACTGGAATCGGTGCGACTGATGTAGTCATGGTCTTTGCTACGGGTTTATTATGGTTCAAGATTCCAGAATCATTTAAGATTAATTTATCGAATGAGTTAGGCAAAGGGGTTATGGCAAAAGATTTTATTCTCACATTTATTGGTAACATCTCTACCAAAGGAGCATTATATAAATCACTTGAATTTCACGGAAAGGGTATAGAAAAACTATCCATTGATTCAAGAATGACAATTTCAAATATGGTAGTAGAAGCTGGGGCTAAATTTGGAGTGTTTCTTCCTGATAGAAAATTAGAAAATTGGCTATCCAATAGAACAACTATACCATATACGTTGGTAAAACCAGATAAAGATGCGGAATATGAGGATGTATTTGAATACAATTTATCTGAGATTACTCCAGTAGTTGCTAAGCCTTCCAATCCCGATAATTTAGCGTATATAGAAGAAGTAGAGGGATTAAAAATTGATCAAGCTTTCTTAGGGAGTTGTACAAATGGAAGGATGGAAGATTTACGTATCGCCGCCCAAATTATGAAAGGAAATAAAGTCAATTCAAATATTAGAATGTTAATAACGCCTGCTTCTACAGAGATTTATTTACGAGCTCTAAAAGAAGGTTTAATCGAGATATTTTTAAAATCTGGGGCAATTGTGACAAATTCTACCTGTGGAGCATGCATAGGGGGTCATCTTGGTGTATTAGGAGAAAATGAAATTTGCATTAGTAGCACCAATAGAAATTTTACAGGAAGAATGGGCGATCCAACCTCTCAAATTTATTTAGCTTCCCCCGCAACGGTTGCAGCATCAGCCTTAGCTGGTAAAATTGCAGATCCAAGGGAGGTGTACCCATAATGGAAATTATTGAAGGTTCTGCCTATCTCTTAGGGGATAATATTAATACAGATGATATTGTTCCGAGCCACACACTTACATTGAGGAATTCAGATGAGATGGCTAAACATACCTTAGAATTCATCGATCCAGATTTTGTAGAAAAAACTGATAAATTAAACATCATCATTGCAGGTAATAACTTTGGAACTGGAAGTTCTCGTGAAGAAGCTGTAAATGTGTTTAAGATACTTGGAATTAAAGCTATAATAGCAAAATCTTTTGCGCGTATTTATTTTAGAAATCTCATTAACAATGGAATACCTGCTATTGCAATAAATTGGAAAAATACAGATTTTAAAACCGGTGACCTAATAAAAATAGACCTTAATAATGGAATAATTAAAAATCAAACTCAAAAATTCTCTTTTGAATTTTCAACACTTCCTCCCTTTTTAAGAGAGATTTTAGAGGAAGGAGGAATCATTAAGAAATTACAAAATCAATTCAAATTACATTAGATTATACAATTCTTCTTTTATTTTTTCTATTCTTCTCTTGGACTTCATAAGAATCTTTGTCTTTCCATATTTGGCAAACCATTTTTGAAAGCGTTGTTCAATATTGACTTCTTTAGTTCCAGCAGTAAGTTTGTCAGCTAAACAAATGATTTTTTCTTCAAGGGATTCAGGAAGATAATCTCTTTCTGGTAAATTTAAATAACTTGCATCTTCTTTATCTAACCCTCCTAAAATATGAGTCTCACAAATTCGAGAAAGATTACTCGGGTATCTTTTATCTCTCAATAGATCACCTCCAATTATTGCATGCTTAAAACCATGGGTTTGAGATCTGCCTATATCATGCAGTAATGCCCCAATCTCAACTAAGTCAAGATCAACCTTTGATTTCTTGATTTTATAAGCAATTTCTAATGCTTTATCTGCCACCTTTAACGAGTGCCGTCGTACTTGATAGGGGACCTTCAATTTCTTGAGAAGATCAAAAGCCTCATCTCTAGAGGGGAGTTTTTCATGATTTACCATTAAAATTTATAAATTAACATATGCTTTAAGGTTTGGTTATGAAAAGAAATTAATTCTCTTTGGCTTAACTGTAGTTTAATAGCTATTTTCAAATGGACCGCTAATAAACCCACCAAGGATTCCACCAGTTACAGCTCCTAAAATTGCAGTTAATATACCGCCAATAGTAGCTGACAATTGTGCTCCTTGAAATAGAGCCATTAGATCTTCTCCGGAAATTACACTGAGCAAAATCCAAATTAAAACATCAGTAATTATTACAATTGTACTAGCTATCAATCCTCTCTTTAATCCCTTGGAAATAGTACCGCTTAAAAATCCAATCAAGATACTAGCTAATAATTGAGGGGAAAAAAATTCTAGAAATGAAGGTGTTTCTAGGAAAAATGAGATTAAATCAAATTTAAAATTTGCTCCAATCATTAAAATTAGAACTTTTAAAGGATCAGAAGCACTAAATAACTGGATTTGGAGGATAATATCTTCCATAGTAAAGAAAAATACAGTAAAGAAACTAAAAGTCACACTAGCTATAATTCCTATTAATAATCTATAAGAAACCATTATTATAACCCTAACTTTATGAGTTTATTTCAAAGTACTATAATAGAGAATATAACTATCTTAAATAATTGGAATATATTAAATCTTTAGTTATAAGCGAATTAGCAGATTTCTTTTGATAAAATATTAAAATTATGATGTTTTATTTACATTAATCACAGTCATTAATTTGATAAATTAACTAATATCAAAATCTGGGTTGATACCTTGGCTAGAAAGAAGAAAAAAACAGAAGAGCAAGAAAATGAAGAAGTAGACGAGGAAGAAGATATTAAGCTCTCAGAAGAGTTGGATATTGATTTTGAAGAGGATTTTGAGGAAGATCTTGATTTAGAAGAAGAACTCGATTTATTAGATACTGAAGATTTAGAAGCGGGATTAGCTCCCAGCGAAACGATCATCGATAAAGATGAAGAAAAGAAGCAACTATATCTTAGCTGTGGAATCCATATTGGAACAAAATTGTTATCTGGTGACGCCCGTCGATTCATTTATCGTCAGACTAACTATGGTCTATACGTAATCGATCTGACAAAAACAGATGAGCGACTAAATATTGCCGCCAAATTTTTAAGCAAATATATAGAGGAAGGAAGTGATCGCGTTATTGTCACTTCTGTAAGAAGATATGGAAAAGAACCCGTTAAAAAATTCTGCGAAGTATTGGGGTGCAAAGCAATCACCGAACGATTTATTCCTGGCTCGCTAACTAATCCACTTATTGATGATTATATTAAAGATGCATCTGTAGTGGTAATTGTTGATCCTCATGCGGATAAAGTTATACTAAGAGAAGCGAAACTCGCGAGGATCCCAGTCGTCGCATTGTTTGACACTGATGATACTTTGGATGGAATTGATTTAGCAGTCCCTGCAAATAATCGTGGTAAAAAAGCCCTTGGTTTAGCATTTTGGTTATTAGCTAGACAGATCCTTATGGAGTTAGGTAAAATTTCAAGTGAAGAAGAATTTAAATATACTCTTGAAGAATTTACCTCAAAAATCGTTCCAATGTATCGCCAAGAATAGATATAGACATTATCTTATTATCTATAATTTTCTTCATTAATTGGATTTTGAAGTTAATTTTTCTGATTGATTTTCTTTTATTCTATGAATGGCAAATTTTTAATCAATTATCATTTATCTTTACATAAGAGAAAATTAAAAAAATAATTGAAATATCAATGAAAAATCGCGTAATTGCTTTTGCTGGAAAAGGTGGTGTGGGGAAAACAACATCATTAGCTTTATTTCTTAAATATCTTCTTGAGAGAAATAATAAAGACATATTGGTTATTGATTCTGATCCAGATGCTAATGTGGCGGATGTTATTGGGCATGAGGTTCAGTTTTGTGACACTATTGGAGGAAAAATGAAAGTCTTAAAAGATAAGATCCAAAGTATGAAACTGTCACCAAATACGCCTAAAGGGCAATTAATTGAGTCTGATGTCTATAATTGCTTGATAGAAATGGATGATTTCGATCTATTGGAAATGGGAAGGCAAGAAGGAGAAGGTTGTTATTGTTTTATTAACGATGTATTAAAAAAAGTCATAGATACTCTTTCAAAAAACTATGATATTACATTACTTGATTCTCCAGCTGGTTTAGAACATTTTGCACGAAAAACGGGTAGAAATGTAACTGATCTTATTATTGTTTCTGATCCGTCAAAAATGGCGATGCATACCTTAAAACGCATCCTTGAGATTACTGATGAGTTACAATTGGAGTTTGAAACTATTTGGGTACTTGGAAATAGATTTCCAGAAGATCTACAGAAGATATTAGAAAAAGAAATTATTGAGACCAACCGAGAAAATGTAAAATTACTTGGTTTCATATCAGGTAATGATGAAATCGCTAAAATCAACTTAACTGGAGGGAATTTATTAGAAATTTCAAGTCAAAATACCTCCTATTTGCAAGCCAAAAAAATCTTTAGTAAAGTAATCTAAAATTTCTTATTCTGTTCAATTAAGTGAAACGCAATCATTAAAATTCCATTCTTAATTCTTCTTTTTAGAGCATTTATAAAAATATTTTAGAAAGGTAATTTGAAATGGTTCGATATACTGGTGGAGAAATAATTGCTAAGTATCTAATAAAAGAGGGAGTAAAATATGTTGTTGGCATACCAGGTCATGGGAATCTCCCTTTAGTTGATGCTTTTTTTAAAAATAAAGATAAATTAAAATTAATTCAACCAAAGCAGGAAATGTCAGGAGTTCATTTAGCGGTTGGATATTATAGAATTACAGGACAACCATTATGTGTCTTTACATCAATCGGTCCTGGAGCAGCAAATACTGTAATTGGTTTGGCTGATGCCTTTGTTGATAGCTTTCCTGTTTTATGTCTCACGGGTGACACACATACTCATATGCGAGGGAAAGGAGTGTTGCAGGAGATTGAACGAAAGAGCGATTCTGATTTCCCTCGGATTCTCGAACCTATAACAAAAAGAAGCTGGCAAGTATCACATCCCAATCAACTATCCTCAATTATGCAACGAGCATTTAATCAGATGTTAACCGGAAGAAAAGGGCCAGTTCATATAGATTTACCAATGGATGTTCAAGCTAAAGCTATTGAAACTGAAATCCCAGAACCAAATAAGAGAAGAGCGGGAGGAAGAATACTAGGAGATCCAAAATTAATAAATGAAGCTACCAACTTACTAACAAATACCAAAAGGCCCGTTTTGTTTTTAGGTGGTGGTGTAATCACATCTGATGCTACTGATGAAGTAAAAAAGTTAGCGGAAGTGCTAGGCGCTGCTGTTGTGGTTACGATGATGGGAAAGGATGCTTTTCCAAATGATCATCCCCTATTTTGTTGGTCAGCAGGTTCTAAAGGAACTAATGTTGGATTGAATATGACAACAAAAGCAGATCTAATTTTAGCGGTTGGGTGTAGATTTGCTGATGAGACTGCGAGTTCATATAAACAAGGAGTAAGTTTTTCAATTCCACCGACCAAATTAATTCAAATCGATATCGATCCCCATGAAATTGGGAAGAATTATCCAGTTACGGTTGGTATATATGGAGATGCAAAGGCATGTTTAAATCAAATATTAGATAAATTGAAAAAAGAGAACTTTTCAAACGATTATGAAGAAACTGATTATTTCAAAGAAATGCAAAAAGAAAAACAAAAATGGGCTAAATTCTTGGATGAAAATCGCGATGATTCTAAAGTACCAGTTATGATATCCACCGTACTTCAAGAAGTGAGAAAGTTTTTTAAAAGGGATGCAGTTATTGTTACTAGTTCGGGTAATGTACAAGCACAGATGCTACAGGAATTGGAATTTTATGAACCAAAAACTTGTTTAACCGCTGGTGGCTTTTCTACAATGGGTTACTCTATTCCTGCTGCTATAGGAGCCAAGCTGGGATCTATTGACATAGGTAAACCTGAACGTGAGGTAGTTGCTCTTGTTGGAGATGGAGATTTCATGATGACAATCTCAGAATTATCAATTGCTGTTCAGCTTGGGCTTACTAATATCTTCTTTATAGTGCTAAATAATTATGGATGGATTGCGATTAAAGATTTACAGCAAACTGCTTTCGGAGAGGATAGAGGCTATGGGACTGCTTTTGAGGACATTGAGGGAAGAGCTTACTCACCTGACTTCGAAAAAATTGCTGAGGGTTTTGGTTGTTATTCCGAAAAGATATCAAAACAAGATGAAATTTTACCAGCATTAGAAAGAGCTAAGAAATCAGGAAAACCCTCCGTAATTGAAATTCTGGTCAATCGAACCTATCCTTTCACAGGATCTCCCGCTGTAGGATGGTGGGATGTTCCTATCCCCGAATATTTAAAAGAACGAAGAAGCATATATGAGCAAGAAATTAAAGAAGAAAAGTTATAATTTGAACTAAGTTGAGATATTTGATGAAAGATTTTAATAATATATTTGAAAAAAATAAAATAAAATATATTCAATTTCATTTCACTACAATTTTGGGTGAATTTAAATCTGTAGAATTTCCTGCTAAAATATGGGATGAAATGAAAGAGGGTACGGGCATTGACGGTTCCAGTTTAGGATTTTTAAAAGCTGAACAAAGTGACATCCAAATTATCCCCGATTTAGATACTTTTCGTATTATTCTAAGTAAAATCCACGATACATGGGAAGCTCGAACAGGGAGTTTTATTTGTGATATTACCGATAATAAAGGTGAGCCATTTTCAACATGCCCACGTGGGATATTGAAAAAACAAATTAATACAGCAAAGGATTTAGGTTACGATTTTATAACACGACCAGAATTAGAATGGTACTTCTTAACAAAAAAATTAGAACCAGCAGATAATGGAAGTTATATGGATTTATATCCTAAGGATAAATTATTTTATTTAAGACGTAAAATATCTGACAGCCTATTAAATGTAGAAATTGGCATTAAAACGATACACCATGAAGTAGGTCCTGGACAACATGAAATCGAATTTCTCCCATTAAATGCTTTACACCAAGCAGATAATGTCCAAATTACGAAAAGTTTTATTAAAAGAATAGCCCACGATAATAAATATATCGCTACCTTTATGCCTAAACCTCTATCTTCGGAAGCGGGAAATGGATTGCATATTCATCAGTATCTTACCAGAAATGGATTAAATATATTTGCTGATAAAGAAAATGGAATAAATGATACGCTTCGATATTATATTGGAGGTATTCAGAAATACATTGATGCGTTTTCATTAATTCTAAATCCCATAACTAATTCTTATAAAAGACTTATTCCCAATCATGAAGCACCAATTTATGATATATGGGGGATTGCAAATAGAACTGCGTTAATTCGAGTACCAGGATATGAAAAAAGCGCTAGAATAGAATATCGTGCTGGTGATGCTGCGATGAACATCTACTTGGGAAGTGCCGTTTTACTCGCTGCAGGATTGGAAGGAATTAAAAAAGAATATGAACCAAAAGAACCAATTAGCATTAACGTAGATGATTTAACAACTGAAGAACTAGAGAAACTCGATATCAAAGAATTACCTAAAAATTTAGAAAAAGCATTGAAAGGTTTTGAAAAAAGCGACTTTATTAAAAAAGTATTAGGTAAAGAACTGAGAGAATTACTTGTAAAAATAAAAAGAAAGGAACTTGAAGAATATGAAAAGGCAGTTAACACTGGAAATGAACGAAATTGGGAAATTGATAAGTATCTTGATTGCTAATTTTTTACTTAATCAAGATTTAGCGTTATAGATTGAGAATTTTTTATCTAATTTTTCTTTGAGTGATTCAGTAAAATCAAACTCTTTCTGATGTAAATTAAATATGACCTTGTCTATTTTTTTTTGTTCATCTTCATAGTTATACTGATAATCAAGCTTTAATTGGGCTATAATTCTTTTGACATATTTTTCAACTAAATTTTTTGTTTTTAAGTCAGGCAAGATGATAGGTAAGGCATGAATACCAGACAACTGGATACTATTCGTATTATTAATGATTCCTTTCGCAAGATAATTATATAGTGAACTATTTAACAAACCTAATGCATATTCAATAGAGATAATTTCATCTAAAATAATACAGCCAATAGCTTTATTTGAATCCCAATAACAACCTTTCGGCATATAGCGTGCCGCTAATCTCGAACTCACGCCACTAATTACTATTCCTTCACTTTCAAATGGAACATTCTCTGGAATATCATATACTTTTTTAGCACTTTCCTTCCAATCTAAAGCTTCCATGATAGGGCGATAATATTGTTCAGCTCCGCCACGCTTCAAATAAGGTTTCCAACTCTCGAGTTCTAATTGATTTCCTGGGATTATTTTGTAATATTGCTTTGAGTTCTCTCCTTTCTCTTTTCTTTTTTTGAATAGATTTGCTAAAAATGTTCCTTCAATAGCAGCGATGTACTTTTTATTATTATGTGTATGCATTCCAATGTATCCTCTCATATATTTCTTAAGTTTTGGTGCATTTTCAAAGAAGTTAATAATTTGGGGTTCAATATCGGTATAGAAAATATTAAATGGCAGAGATTGATAATTTTTTTGAGAAAATCTTATGATCTTTTTTGGATTATAATACTCATCTTCGTTCTCTACACGATCTATTACCCTCATTGGATTATTCATTCGTTTTTCTCCCTGATTTCTTTTTGAACACTTAGTGAGAACAATAATAGCTGGACTAGTACTTACATTTTGATTCGAAAATAAATCTTGCGGTGCTAGTAAAAGTTCATTGATTAAACAATTTCTAAGAATGAACTTTCTTAGCCTTTGATGTGTTCGTAGCGTCAAAAAGGAATCACTGGTAATAAAGGCCATCTTTCCCCCTTCTTTTAATCGCCATATGCTATTTACTATAAACATAGAATAAGTTTCATGAGAATTTATTTTACCATAAATTTTTCTTAGCTCTTTCCTATTTGCTCTCACATAACTACTGGATTTATTCAAATATGGCGGATTTCCAATTATAAAATCATAACGATTATGATCAGTTTCGCTAATAGATAAAAGTGTGTCTTTTCGTTCGAAATGAATTCCTAATGCTTTTAGATTATCCACATATTCAGCACTTATATCATAGGCGTGAATTTGCTTCTTATTTATTCCTTTTTTCATTAAAACTTTAATAAAGATACCTGGACCTGCACAAGGATCTAAAATTAATTGATCTTGATGAATTGTACCTAATCTACTAATTATGTAATCTGCTGTTTTATAAGGGGTAGTGACAAGGCCAAGTTCCTTTTCATTGAACTCAATCTTCATTTAATTTATCAAATTCTTTTAAATTATCAATAATAACTTCGCATAAATCTTTTAAAAGTTTCGGATCTACTTTATCAATCGTATCATCTTTGGAGTGCATAAACTCATACGAACTTAAATCTCCAAATTCTATTCCAGGATAAAACTTCTTTTTAAAAAAATAACCATCTGAGTGGCTTCCCAAGGTTATTCTTTTAGGGTTTTCATGAATCTTCTGATGGTTGACAAACATATTATAAAAATCTAAATACCAATTTGGTTTGTACCAGCTGTTAAAAATCGTTATCATTTTCCCTATTGAATCAAAATTAATAATAATAACTGAATCTTTCTCAAGATGATTAATTATATCATAAAAATTTCGAATCCCCATCGTTCCTGTTTCTTCAGCACCAGTAAACACAAACCAAGCTACTGTGTTATTAAATCGATTGTTTTCCTCTGTATAATGCTTAAGAAGTTCAAAAACACAAGCAATTCCTGAAGCGTTATCAACTGCACCCGGAGAACTATTATCTGTCGTATTTAAAAGAAGTATAACCATATTAATGACATTAAAAACGATTGGTATAAGACCGAAGATCAAGAATAATAAGAGAACCAAACCAGAAAGAAAACTTCTTATGATAATCATTCCAAGAATAATGATAAGAGAAAAAACAAATCTTCTGATTGCTTTTATTCGTATTGAAATAATATATTTCTGTCCTTTTGAATCCAGATGACAGATGAATAAGATATTCTTCTTTTTGCTTGACATTTTTGAAGGTAATTTTACATAGAGATTAGTCGATTCCAAATATCGATATAACCTTATGCTTTCTGGATTTTTCATTAAAAATACTAAAAAGAGAATTATAGATCCATTAATTATTGCAAGAAGAATAATAGCTGGGACATAAAGAAATAAAAATAATAAGGAAATAGTCAAAGATCCTAAAAGAAAAATTATTTTAGGATATACCCGACTGAAAAATGTGCTAAATTGAAATGCTTGAGTATTAGGATTTACTCCTAAATCCTTGATCTTATCCAAAGCAATATTAAAAGCTTTTTTTTCCAATTTAGTACCTGATAGTCTTGGAAAGGAAAAAGTCTTTAATATATTGAAAATATTTTCCTCACTAACCATAATTAACCCCTAAGTATGCTCCATATTTTGCAGAACAAACCATTTTACTATATAAATATAAATAGCCATTCTTTATCTTAGGCTCTGGCCTTTCCCATCTTGTAAGCCTACGCTTAATTTCCTCAGAGGATATTAGTAAATTAAGCTTTTTATTATCGATATCAATTTCTATCATATCTCCATCTTGAACAATAGCTATTGGGCCTCCTTCATATGCTTCAGGACAAACATGCCCGATACAAGGACCTCTTGTAGCCCCAGAATATCTTCCATCAGTGATCATTGCTACTGATTCGTCAAGTCCCATCCCTACTAAAATTGCCGCGGGTAAGGACATTTCCCTCATCCCAGGAGATCCTTTAGGACCCTCATAGCGTATAACTAACACATCTCCCTTTTTTATTTCCTTTAACAGTAATGCTTCTTGAACTTCCTCTTCTGATTCAAATACTTTTGCAGGGCCTTTATGTTTTCGCATTTGAGAAGGTACTGCACTTTGCTTGATTATAGCACCTTCAGGAGCCAAATTTCCCGTTAAAACGGCTATCCCTCCTTCTGATGAGATTGGATCATCGATAACCCTTACAATTTGATAATCATTATACTTTATATTTTTAAGATAATCTTTTAAAGAGATGCCCAGAACAGTGATTGCTGAAAGATCCAAGAGACTTTCGAGTTTTTTCATCAGTACCGTTACTCCTCCAACCTTATGAAACTCTGAAAGATTATATTCCGATGTAGGTTTGAATTTTGCAAGAAGGGGGGTACTTTTACTTAAGCTGTTAAAATCAAAGTGGTTTAAATGTCCTCCAATTTCATGGGATAGTGCACACATATGTAATATCATATTCGCAGAACCTCCAAATGATAATGCAACCTTACATCCATTCTGGATCGCTGTATCTGTGATGAGATTTAAGGCAGTAATATTGCTATTTATTAAATTCATTATTCTTATGCCAGTTTCTTTACTCAAGATCTCTCGTTCCTTGCTTACAGCACTTAAGGTCGCACACCCAGGTAAACATAGTCCCATAGCCTCCACAATGCATGCCATAGTATTTGCAGTCCCCATCATATTGCATGCTCCGGGAGAGCAACATGTTTGGGATTCTATAAGCAACAATTCTTCTTTGGAAATCTTTCCTGAATTATATTCTCCTATTGCTTCCTTGATATCAGATGTAACGTAGGTTTTTCCTTTCAACGGACCATTTTCAAAATATTTTGGAGTCATTATACCTCCTGTTAAGAAGATTGTTGGAATGTCACAACGGCAAGCCGCTAATAACATTCCAGGGATTACTTTATCACAAGAACATAACATAACCATTCCATCAAAATTATAGGCTTTTACAATACACTCTATTGAATTAGCAATTACTTCTCTTGAGGGTAAAATGTATTTTGAATTGTTTCCTGAATTTGCAATCCCGTCACAAGGAGCAATAGTATTAAATTCCATGGGAGTTCCTCCCCCCTGTTTTATCCCTTCATGAACAAATGAGGCTAACTCTCTTAGATGAACGTGTCCTGGGTTAATTTGGTTCCATGAATTGACAACTGCAACTTTTGGTTTGCTTAGATCATCATAATTAAACCCGCATCCAAGATATAACGCGCGTTCATATGATCTTCTAAAATCCAAATTCTTATTTTTGTCTGACATCAGAGTTCTTTACCTTAAATAAACTAGTTAGTGATTTAAAGTAATTGAATACAAAATATAATTTCAATATTTATACTAAATTAAAAATAAAGTGGAAAATAGACTTGTATAAATTTTAGGGTTAATTTATCTAATTGTCATGTTACGAGTAGGATTCATTGGAACTGGAGTAATTTTTAATCTAAACGTTTTAGGATATTTACATAATGAGGATACCGATATTGTAGCTTTATGTAATAGAACAATTCAGAAAGCAAAAGATAAGATTAAGAAATTTAACCTTGCTGAAAACATTCAAATCTATTCTGATTATCGAGAAATGATTAAAGATGAAGAAATTGACCTTTTAGAAATTCTCTTACCACATCATCTTCATGCTAAAGCGACTATTTATGCTGCTGGCCATGGAGTAAATGTTATTTCAGTTCAGAAACCTATGGCTATGACTTTAAAAGAAGCAGATGAAATGATTAAAGCATGTAATGATTCGGGTGCAATTTTATCGATATATGAAAACTTTATATTTGCACCTCATATTCGAAAAGCAAAAGAACTGCTCGATCAAGACTATATTGGGGATGTAACATCAATTCGAATCAAGGTTGCTATGGGCGGTAGTGGTGGTTGGCAAACTCCACAAAGTGCACAAAAGTGGAGATTAGATCCCAAAATTGTAGGAGGCGGATCAAAAGGTTCTCCCGTCTTATTTGATAATGGCTGGCACGCATTTGCTTTAGCAAGATGGTTAGTAAATGAAGAAATTGATAAAGTATTTGCATGGACCGGCTATTTTAAAGGGATAGATACTCCCGCATATGTAGTTTTTAAATACACTCAAGGTGAAGAGCATGTTGTTCCGCAGTATGGACAAATGGAATTTAGTTATTTACCTGAAATGAAAATCCCCTCTCCTTATTATTCAACAGATGAATTTATTGAAATTATAGCAACTAGAGGTATCATGCGAATCAATCAAGGGACTGCTATTGGGAATCATATGACGAAGTCAGATATTTTTGCCCCAATCATAATAATTAGGGATGGAAAGGTTGAAAACTATAATGATTTCAACACTGATTGGAAACAAAGTTTCATAAATGCGACTAAGCATCTAATAGAGGTAGCAAAAAACAAAAAAGACCCAATATTATCAAGTTATGACGCAAAAGAAGTATTGAAATTTAATCTTGCGGCCATTAAGTCAGTAGAACAAAAGAAAGGGATTAGATTGGATGATTTTAGTTAACTATTTCTCATAATGATATTTAAATTCTGTATTGCCTAAACCTTGATTTATCCCCTTTCTTAGATCTCTCCTCACATTTCGATTGTATCTCATGAACCCTTTTATGTCAATATCTTGAGGTTCTTCAACAATGCAAGATTTATCAACTTCATTTTCAGATGTTACTTCTTTCCAATATGCGATTCTATTGTTTTGATTTGAGATATAAGGCAATTTACCACAAATACACAAGTCTCTGCCTTGCTCTCCCGTACATATTGGTTCTCCTCCTTCTTTCATTACTGATATAAAATGTTTCGTAGAATTTATAAAAGAATATCTCCAATCTCGTGGTAAATCTTCTCCAAATTTTTTAATCTTTCCATCTGTATATATTACAATTGGGGGATACTGAGGAGTTTTTGAAAGAAAATTTCCACCTCCGGTACATTGGTTAAGCCACATTATTCCTTTTGTGCCCGAGATCTCAATAAACTCGTCGCAATGATAATAATTATTTGGATAATAAAGGTTTGGGGCAAGAGTGAATTCCATAGAACCAAATTTTTCTGGATAATCTGAATCTTTTGCGGGATATTTCCAAAGTATATAACTTGGACTATCCATGACTACAGAAAAGTAGTCGATCCATGCATAAACTTCCTCAAATCTTTCCTCATTCATTAACCAGAGCGCTATTGAAAATTTATGAATTCCATCATCATAAATCCACGGTCCTCCACCACACGTTTCAAACTTTCTACGCCAAGCTAAAGATTTGAGATCTACATTCATTGCGGGTCCTCCAGGTGCGATGGTATTTATTCGAAAATTAAGGAGCTCCCCGATTATACCACTATCTAAAAGCTCTTTTGCCTTTAAAAACGGAGGATAAAAACGAAAATTCTCATATAATTTGAGTGTTACATTTTTCTTATTACAGACTTGAATAATTTTCTCACAATCAGTAATGGTGTGAGCTAATGGCTTTTGAACCGAGATTCCTGGTACTCCCGCATTCGCACAGTATTCCGTCATTGGATAATGTAGATGATGAGGTGTGAGTATTTCTACGATGTCGAGTTCTTCACGATCTATCATTTCTTTAAAATCAGTATAAACGTTTGTAGTACGTAAGCCCCATCTCTCCAATTTCTCTCCAATTCTTGCCATGTCGGTATCACAAACAGCAACTAATTCTGTATCTGTTGAGCATAAATACCCTAATACATTTAAATTAGCTATATCTCCACAGCCTATCAATCCTACCCTTAAAATCCTAATTCACCAGCCTAAATCCAAGGATAATTATCTAAATCATATCAAAATTAAAAATATTTGGTGAAAACTGTAACTTTTCCAATAATTCAAGTTTAATTTGTATAGTTAAACTCAATTTCTAAGCGTATATCTTCCGATGAACTCCCAATTTGAATCTTAAAAGTGCCATTTTCAACTACCCAATCATTTAACTCTTCATTGAAAAAGGCTAAATCTTCACGATTTAATTCAAAAATTACAATTTCTTTTTGTTTAGGCTTAAGAAAAATCTTCTTAAATCCTTTTAATTCCTTAGGTGGTCTAGGAAAACTTGATTCAACATCATGAAGGTATAATTGAACCACTTCTGCTCCTTCTCTATTGCCCGTATTTTCCAATTCAACAAAAACTCTTATGATTTCATCACCCGAAACCAGATTGTTTTCTAATCTTATTTTTTCATATTTGAAAGTGGTATATGATAAACCATAACCAAATGGAAAAAGCGGTTTAATATTATTATTCACAAAATGACGATAACCCACAAAAATTCCTTCATCATATAAAACCTTATCATCTCCCGGATAAGTCTTATGTGATTTATGTGCAGGTGAATCTGAAAGCTTTTTAGGAAAAGTAATCGGAAGCTTTCCTGAAGGGTTTATATCACCAAATAAAAAATCTGCTATAGCTCGCCCTCCTTCCATTCCTGCATACCATGCTTCAATCAATACTGGTATTTCATCAATCCAGCCTTCCATTGAAATTGGACTTCCGCTTATTAAAACCACAATTGTGTTTCTGTTTTTCTTTACTGTATCTTTAATTAATTGTATTTGATCGGATGGTAATTTGAAAGATGTTTTATCAGTATCTTCAGCATCCATATTATCTTCATGATTTAATCCAATAAATAGGATGGAAACATCAGCATTGGAGGGTGAATCTGTAATCTCAATTTTATCTCCGCATCGTTCTTTAATTCCCTGAAGAGCAGTTATTTCATATGGTGGAAAATTTGTAGAACTTCCCCCTCCCAACGAAGTCTTTAATTCCGCATTAGGTCCTAAAACAGCTATTTTTTTTATATTTTTAATATTTAATGGAAGTAGTTCATTTTCATTTTTTAGAAGAACTATTCCCTCTTGCGCAATTTTTCGAGCCAAAGCTTGATGTTTAGAGGTATTTCTACTCCCTTTTGGGAGAGAATCTTGACTATCAAAACATCCTACTAGGAACATCACCCTCAAGAGTCTTCTAACATTATCATTCAAATAGTCAAGACTAAATTTCCCTTCTTCAAATGCTTTTAGCATATTTTTTACTTTATACACATTTGCTCTGGGCATTTCAAGAGATAATCCTGCATTTACACATCCCTCTGTGGATGTATAAACTGTAGCATTCCAATCTGAAACTACAAACCCTCGAAAGCCCCATTTATTCATCAATCTATGACGAATCAAATTGAAGTGCTCAGATCCATACACGCCATTTACTTTATTATAACAGCTCATAAAGGACCATGCATCAGCTTCCTTTATTGTAGCTTTAAAAGCAGGAAAGTAAATCTCTTGGAGTGCTCGCTCACTTACGTAAGCACTATAGGTAAATCTATTTGTCTCTTGATTATTACATACGAAATGCTTTACACATGCAGCAATTCTCTGGCTTTGGACACCTTTTACTACTGACACAGCCAATATTTTATTTAAGTATGGATCCTCTGTCTGATATTCGAATGTTCTTCCACACATCGGTGTTCTTTGAATATTAATTCCTGGAGCAAGTATCATATGTGCCCCTAATTCTCGTACTTCTTCAGCAATTGCTATTCCAAATTCCTCTGATAGTTGTGGATTCCAAGTGGCAGCACGACAAATTGCTGAGGGAAAGTAAGTGCATGGGCGTTCACCTTCGTAATCTGGACGAACTCCATGTGGTCCATCAAACATTACAAATGAATCAATACCTAGTCTTTTAATTTTCTTTGTAAACCACATTAATCTGCCCGAACTGAGTTTGAACTTCTCTTCTAATGTTAATCTATTTAATAGATCCTCCACACGTTCTTCAAGCCTAAGTGACGAATTCCTAAACGGTAATGAAGAATTTTCTTCTTTCATGATTAATCCCAAATACTGAAATGTTACCAAATAGAAAAATTGATATGAAATAAGTTTCATGATTAAAATTTTCTGCGCTATCGTTAAAACCCAGTATAAATAGAAAGGTTTTTATGGTAAAAAAATTAGTAAATCGCTAGATTTAGTTAGCTTTTTAACATTCTTACTATTACTTCACTTAATATTCTTAATTATGGGATTTTATTTTATAAATTGATTGAATTTTATTTAATAATTAAATTTAAATTCGTTGAATATTGATGAATATACTATTAGATTTATTAATCGTATTAATTACATATCTTTACGTCTTCATAACTATTTTAATTCCTGTTCAATTAAAGAAACG
>Ga0180433_10004284_pt1 | contig 20153 bp, 17 predicted proteins | sample SS_ome_8_FD_132980 | JGI IMG/M metagenome (GOLD analysis project Ga0180433, IMG submission 132980) | Hypersaline lake sediment archaeal communities from the Salton Sea, California, USA - SS_1_D_1 metaG | ecosystem: Environmental > Aquatic > Non-marine Saline and Alkaline > Hypersaline >... | reverse complement strand
AGTCAATTAATTTTTTATTTCCCCATAAAGTCATGGTAGAAAATAAGTAATATATCCATCGTGTCCTAAAAGGTATTTCCTCGAACCGAGGAGGGCTTACAGGAACACCATCTTTAAATTCTTGCTCCCGAAAGCATTCTGAAGCACTTCTTGTCTTAAGTAAATGCCTAAAGATACTTAGCTTGTTGTAAAACACTAACATCATTTTTACAAACATTGGGGTCACTTGAGTTCTATGTTGGATTAAAGCTTCCTCGACGATTTTAAAGTCTTTCCATCGACATTTTATATAGAATCTAGTTTTATTCGATAAATAATAATAAACTCGCTTCGGTAATTCAGATTTTTGTAATCTCTTTAAAGCAAAAAACACTAATCTTCCAGTATTGAGATGATCTTCGTGATAATCTTGAGCAAACCAAGGATCACAGGTGAATATAATATCAGGCTTTTCTTTTTGGAGCAATTCCGTGACTCTTTGTACAGCTTCGTGATTTAAAGGTAAGAATCCATCGATATAATTCATTTTAACTAATCTTACTTTATTATTAGTACCTCTTTCGAAAACGGCATTCGCATCTTCAATTTCTTTCAGGCGAATTCTCGAGAGGCGCTTTCCTTTAAATTCATTGTTTGTCGTACCATATTCACCATTGGTCATTAATACTTCCACGACTTCATTACCCAATCGTATGGCTTCTAAATAAGTGAATGGCATCCCCATTTCAATGTCGTCCGGATGGGGTGTAAAAAATAATATTTTAGTTTTAGAGCACATATATCATATGACTTAATTTGAATAAATAATTCTAATTATATCTTTACATAAAAAAGATTTTCTATTCATCCTGTATATACGGTTTTCCACAAAACAAGCAATTTTCAGCTCTACACAATTCTCGCCCTAAATAATTCACATGGTATAAATTATCAGTTAAATTTAAGGCTATAATTCTTTTACTTAGAAATTCAGCGTTTTCTCCAATGAAGGTATGAAGTAATGAGTTTTCATTGGAAAAAAATAATAAATATATCTTTCCTGAATAATGATTTATATGTATCTTGAAGTATCCATTATCATCTGCTTCATACTCGGATTTGAGCTCAGAGATTATTTCTGATTCATCTTCATTAATTTCTGGAGTTATTTGGGAGATTTTCCCTTTTGCTTTAAAAACTTGGATCCCTTGATTTATCGGGGGTGATTTTTTATACCTTGCCAAGTAATTTAATTTTACACATTCAGATAGTTCTTTCACGCCAAACATTAATTTTGTACTATGCTCAACAGTAAATAAAATGCCCATATCTAGTTCAATTGCTATACTTGCTAAAAGACCATTTATACCGATGGAATCAATATCCATCAATTCAACAACATTTGATATCCCAAAAAAGAGAGGTAATTTCATCTCACGATAAATATCAGAACTAGTTTTCTTTTTATATAGGAAATACGTTTCTAAGGATTTACATATCCCCGGAGTTATAGGAGTTTCTAATAGCGGATCTGCTATCAACTTATAAAATCCCTTATCTTTGAGGATCTTCGTCAATTCAAATAATTTATCAACGCGTTCTTCTGGATTTCTTGGAAAATAACCTTCATTTGTGTTTGTTGGGAGGATTACGATTGGAATATCTTTCGGTAAATCTAGTAATTCCTCGTAGTTTCCAAAATCCAAACTGAGAATCATATCTACTCCAGCATCAACTGCAGCTTTAATTTCGTTAGGATCCATTGAATCGATGCTAACTAGAATATTAAAATTATTTCTAACTAGTTTTATAATATCTTTTATTCGTGCTGGATCCGGTTTGTTAGAGATACAACCTATATCAATAATATTTGCTCCAGAGTTTATGTAATGTCGGACTTTTTGAAGTATTTTCTCGTTATTTTTTTTCGTGCAATTGACGATCTCAGCTATAATAGGTGGTGGGAGCCTTGATCCAATCATCGTGTCCGAGATCTTTTCATTGATGTAGAAGGTATTTTGATCGATACTATTCCTTGCTTTTTTTTGCTGATTTTTTAATGCTTCTTCATATAATTTCTGATCCGAACTTTCGATCAACTTGTTTGCGGGGATTGTGTTTGAAAGAGTAATTTCTTTCAAGTTTTTCAAGATGTTTGGTATGTCTGAAGCAAATTCAGGACCTTTTTTAATCAAAATAGAAAATTTATTCTCTAATTTCGTTGTATCCCATTGGATAAATCCAGGTATTAAAATTAATTCATATTCTGATAAATTAATGGATTCTAAAATATCTTCCGTTAATTTTTCTGTTAAAAATGCTGATATAGAAATAGGAGCCACTTCTATATCGATTTCGTGTCCTTTAACTGACTTGATCATTTCTTCAATTGTATCACGACTATTTCGACCCGTAATAATGAGGATTCTAATCAAAATCACTTAGTAGTTTGTCTTTATCAAAAGGTATAAAAATATCGTCCAATATTGATCCAGAGGCTTCTTTTATCTTGAGATTATCAATAATAGGTTTAAATTCGCCTCCTTGTAATCCGTTAGCTATAAACGCTGCACCTTGAGCAGCTCTTTTTGCTATTTGGCTGTATGACTTCATTAATTTAACTGGAGCTATGTCGTTTAGACTTCGAACGATTTTCTCCCTTAAAAATGATAATTCTGCGCCTCTTCCAGCCAATAATACCTCCTTTATTTTATCTTTACTAGAAAAGGAAGACGCAATTCCAAAAACTGCTTTCTTCACGCTTGAAATGTATGCTTGAAATGCCATTTTTATTTGATCGTCTTTTTCAGCTAAAATCGTGATTTCTTTTAAACTGATATCTGAAAACCCGGCAATATATGCAACACCACCCTTGTAAATGTTCTTTTTCTCGATATTTTTGATTAAATACGCCAATTCCCCATCTAAACTCCCACACGCTCTAAAACCCATTATATTAGAGCCACCAATGCCGTCGATTACTTGCCCATTCTCTATTGCTAAAACTGCAGTAAATCCATATCCGATCTCAACCATTATAAAACTTGATTGCTCCGGCGGAATGCTTTCTCGTTCCATTTGGTCCCTTATTCCAACAACAGCAGTACATAATTTATCTGCCGTTCCCATGTCTATTTTGTTGATTTTTCGATATCTAGGGATGGTGGGCAAGTGCTTGACACCTGGGACGATGATCCCGGAAAAGTTTTCTGATTTAATTAGCCTTAAAATTTCCCCAAGCCCTATTAGTTTATCTTTTTCTCTCTGTTCAAATTTTAAAAGAGCAAAAAAAATATCCTTTTCAGTTAAATTCTCAACTTTTTTCAGTGGTACCCCAAATCCACTCGGAGCCACAATTAAATCAATATTATCTAAAGATTTAATTACGGTTATTGCTTTTTGAGGAGTTTGGACTATTTCTTTTGACGGTATAGACGTGTCCAATATTATTTTTTCGCTTTTCTGGTCTTTTTCTATGCCAAAGAAGTCCCACGATTTTGACCCTGGATCTATTCCAATAACGCGTGTCAACGATATTTATTCCTATAATTATTTATAAACTAACCTTTAATTCTACAAATTTAGAATTTTATAAAATGTTTTACAATATATTTGGATTAAAAAACTTGGAACTGTTTTTTTCGGAATTAAAAATTGGACCCCTTTTGTCTTTTAAAGCCTCTTAATGGCAAAAATTGGACTCCTAATAGTATATATTGTTAAACGAGTTTTGTTCATTTAATTATAATTTTTTTAAATACGGAGTTGAAAGGATAAAAATGAGTATGACAAGACTAGAAATACAACAAGAAATTAAACACTTAAAGGAAAGGTATAGAAATATACAAACAATTCCTTCAAATAAAATAGAAATCTTTACGGAATTTTTAACTAAAATCTATGGAAGGGGGCAAAGATCGATAGTTGCCGTAAATGAGATAAATCTAAAAGTAGAATCAGGAGTTCATGGATTTTTGGGACCAAATGGTGCAGGTAAAACATCTACTATTAACATGCTAATTGGAGCAATCTCTATTTCTAGAGGAAGAGCGAATATAAGAGGTTTCAGGGCGGGATCTATAAAATCAAGGAGGATAATTGGATTTTTGCCTCAAGATCCTGTGTTCTACAAAAACATGACTGGTATGCAATACATGATGTACATGGCGCAATTAAATGGTTTAGCGAAGCATGAAGCACGACATAAAATTCAGGATTTGTTTAGAACTCTTGAATTAGAAGATGCTCAGGACCGAAAAATCGGGAAATATTCAGGTGGGATGAAACAAAGGCTTGGAATAGCGGCAGCCTTAGTACACGAACCTGAAATTCTAATTTTGGACGAACCAACGGCTAATTTAGATCCTATTGGAAGAGCAAAAATCATTGAAAAGATAAAAGCTTTATCCAAAAGAATGAGCGTTTTTGTGTCAAGTCATATATTATCTGAAATCGAACAGATGTGTGAAAAAGTAACCATTATAAATAGAGGCTCGATAATATTATCAGATACTATTAAGAACATCAAGGAAATGTATTCGGCATCTGAAAATGTATTTATTTTAGATACAAATGCTAATAATAGAGTTTTATTGGCATTAAAAAATAAAGAATCCGTGACAAAAGCTTGGATTGATGTTAATGACAATAAAATCCATGTAGTTCCTAGTAATAACAAGGAATTTCAAGAAATCATTCCTATAATAATGGCCGAAAGCAATGCGGTATTAAAGGGATTTTTTCAGCAAGAAACAACGCTACAAGATATTTTTATTGATTTAATGGAAAGACAGGAGAGGAGATATTATGACTAATTCATATTCTCAACAAACATATAGAGAAAATCAAGATCTTTATTACCGTCCAAAAAGAAGAAAGATTTCAACTCTAATAATTGCTAAGAAGACGTTATTATTTGACCTATTTTCGATACAAAAATTACTAGCATCTGTTTTTTTTATGTTAATCGTACCGATCGTTGCACATAGCTTAGTAACCGTCCCTGCAGATACATCCATATTTGATGAAGGCTATTTATCGTTTATAATATACTTCTACACTTATGGTTTAGTTTTTCCAATTATTATCGTTGCTTCGGCGGGACCCCTGATATCGGAAGAAGTCAATAGTGGAACAATGCTCATCTTAGTGAGTAAACCAATCGATCGTACAAGGATAATGATTGGTAAGTTCATTGCACTGATACTTTTTGGAATGATTTTAAGCATCTGTACTTTATCAATCATAAGCATTATGGCGTCTATGTCTTATTCTACAGGTGAGATTCCCTTATTCTTTGGAATTTTTTTCATCTATTCCATGTGTGTTTTGCTATTTTTTGGAGGTTTCACACTAGGTTTATCCGGGATATTTAAAAAACCAAAAAATGTCTTGCTTCTTCCACTCTTGATAGTGATTTTTACCTTCTTGATAATGTTTATCTTCCGACCGATGTTAATAATGTCAGAAGCGTACGAAGACTACCAATTATATCACTTGGATATTGGTTATCATCTGGGAAACATATATCTTGGGATTGTTGAAACTTTCATTCCAACGATATGGGAAGTAGAGCAATTTATTACAGTGTTTGCATATTTCGGGCTATTAAAATTTGAATGGATTTATAATGAGCAAGGATATCCGATAGGTACTGAAACAAACCCATCACAATATTATCCCCCATCGATATCGTTTTTACTTATGACCATGATGGCTATGATTCTATTAGTGATTGGAACATTCATGTACTATAAAAGGGAGGTTTCAGTTTAAGTTCAAATTTTTAAATCAAAAGAAATCTTTTTCTTCTTTTTATTTTTTTTTAACATTTAAATTTTCTTTTATTATATAATTAGAAATAATATAATAAATGATTTTTTAAATCTTTCATAAAAGATTATGTTAGTTATCAAAAATAATTTATGTCTTCTTATTTTATTATCATTAAAAACTGGACTCCTAATACATTATATTTTATCGCGTTTTTAATTAATATAATAAATAATTTATTTTACAAAATTTAAATGAGTTGATGAAGACAATGAAAAATATACGAAAAAAGTTTATAGGAATATTTGCTATAGGTTTATTATTCGTAATTTTCCTTTCAAACGCAATTACTCTTGTAAACGATATGGATACGAATAATAATGACACTATCCTAAGTTTAAAAACATCAAGTTCTTGGACTCTCAGTGAAATTCATATTAATGGTAATGCAACTGGTGTAGAAGCACATAATTGGTCCTGGGCGATTGAACAACCGTGGTTTTCTATTCGGAATGATCATTATGTCATTAGGAATGTAATTATCAATGGTACTCACTCAGGGATAGGAATCGAAATAATTAATCCTAATTACAAAATTATTATTGAAAACTGCACGATTTCCAATGTGGAGATTGGGATTTCCATTAGGAATTCATTAAAAAGAACTGAGATAATTAATACTCGAATCTTTAACATTCATGGGATTAATGGAACTGATGGAGCAAATGGTGTGAATAGAAATGGCTATTCTGGCTCTGATGGGCAGGATGCTACAGGTTTGATGATTGCATTTAGTAAAAACATTAATATTTCTTCTCTAAGAGTTTCTCATGTCTATGGAGGAAATGGGGGAAATGGAGGCGATGGCGATGATGGTAGAGCATTTTGGCACCCAAATGCTTATAACGGAGGATGGGGTGGCGATGGGGGTGTTGCTAATGGGATATTAATTAAAAATTCAACAAAGATAACCATGGATGATATTAATATTACAGACATAACGGGTGGTTTTGGTGGTAAAGGGGGAAATGGGGGTAATGAAGGGGGAGGTAGTTCAGCATTATCAGGACGAGGAGGAATTGGAGGTAAAGGAGGATATGGAATAGGATTTAATTTGTGTAATTCCACTGTCGATATGATGTCAAATAGCTTGATTACTACTATACATGGAGGAAACGGGGGAAGAGGAGGAAATGGTGGTGTAATAGTTGGCTATGGGAGAGCAAATTCAGGTGGAGATGGTGGAGATGGAAATTATGGAATAGGATTTAGGCTTGAACGGGGATATATAACAATCAAGAATACGGAACGAAAATATCTTTATGGCGGGATGGGAGGACAAGGGGGATATAGAGGCGGAGGTTCTGGTAGTGAAGATGGAGATGATGGAAACGATTCGAGAGGCGCTCCTACTGTAGTTCATTGGGGAGGGACTGTTTATGAACAGGAAAATTATCAGCCCATGAATTATGAGTGGATTGCTTTATTCGTAATATCGGGAATAATAATTGGTTTAGTTATTATTATTCTTACAGGTTTTATCCGAGGAGGAGCAAAAGTATTAGAGAGGAGAAGAGAATTTAACGCCAGGTTAAAAACTTACAGGGCAGAATCTTCTCCAACAAGGATTTCAGTTCAAAACATACCAGTAAATCAAGTCAATCGGCAGGAGAAAGTTGATATGTCTGAAAATAGAAGTGATTTAGAACAAGCATTACAAGATATTAACGCAGTATTGGAAACTAATCCTTATTCTTCTGATATGTGGTATAGAAAAGGTGAAATTTTGGAGCAACTTGGAGAATTAGAAAAGGGTTTGATATGCTTTCAAAAAGCTATAAGGTTTAAACAAGTGAATTCATGAAAATTTTTCATTTGTATTATCTTATTTTTTTATTTTTTCTTTTATATAGTCTTTGGATAAATTTCAATTTAGATTATGAATATAGGAATGAAGTTATTGTTCAAAAAAGGTATTAAATAATATTAAAGTAAAATTGAACAAGAATTCGCATACATTAATTTTTCATATCAGTTAAAATTATATATACTCGTGATAATTCCTATTCATAATAAGAAATAAGAAATATAAAGAAAAATCAAGAACAAATCAAATGTGATAATATGTATGTTCAAGTATTTGTGTGTAAAATTTGCGGTGAAGCGTATATTGGAGAAGAAAAACCTAGTAGGTGTCCGTTTTGTGGGGCTTACGAGAAATATTTATTGGATTCAAATGAATACGATGATACTGGCGATTGGGACGTAGAGTTAAATGACATTGATAAAGCTAATGTAGAAAAAGCGCTAGGCGTTGAAGTTTCAAATACTTTATTCTACAAATGTGCTGCTAAGAAAGTAAAAGAAATTGATGGACAAAAACTCTTTAAAATCCTTGCGAAAGTTGAAAGTGAGCATGCTTCTGTATGGAAAAAAATCTTGAAATTAAAAAAAATCGATTGGAATCCCCCAGAATCTTGCATGGAAGAATATAAAGCAGATTTGGAAGATTCTCACCGGAGAGAGGAAAGAGCTATTAAATTCTATGGTGAAGCTGCTGCCGCTGCGAAAAGTCAAAGAGTAAAAGAAATATTTAAAGCCTTTTTACAAGTGGAAACCGATCATTTAAAACTCTCTGAAGTAAGACTCAAATAATTTATATCTCCTTTTTTTTTGTTCAATAACCGTTTTAAACCGATCTGTTATTTTTTGTAAAAACAATTTATAAATAGTGTCCGTTATAATTAGTTATTATAACTATATTATATAGGGAATTAAAATGAGTAAAGTTAATGGAACAACGAAAGCTCAGAAGAATCCTAAGTTTAAGCTAGCAGAATCTCACGATCTCTCTCCAAGACAAAAGTGGCTAAGAGATTACTACTTTAAAGGTGTTGAGAGAGAATGGAATGCCGAATATATGGCATTTACCACGGGAACGGATTGGGATATTATCTGGAACGAGGAAGATTATTATATCGTCCCAGAAATACATTACTATATCGGAACTAAGGATAGAGGCCCATTTGCTTCTTCACTGAGGTCTATAGCTCAACCTGTTGGATTACCAGAAGGTTTTTGGGATTTGTCCTTACCAGAACGGAGAGCGGTTTTTTTAAAAAAAGTAATGCTAGACTACATCCCTCAAGAGATAGTGCACGAAGAATTGTTAGCAGGAGGGAGATTTAATACTCAGTTAAGCAAATGTTTTAATAAAAAGGAAGCAAAAGAATTTTGGAAGCAGAATTTAAAAAATCGTAAGACTGCCATGAAATTCCATAAAAATGGCTTTGGAAACGCAGGGGCTACTGCTGGACACTTGATTCCTGACTACGAAACGATAATAAAGGAAGGATTTAAATCGGTTCAAGAAAGGATAAAAGTAGCCTATGATAAATTGAGCAATAAAGAGAAGAAAGGTCCAAGAGGACAAGAACTCAGAGCAATGCTTACTTCTGTTGAAATCCCTCGAGAATTGGCTAAAAAATACGTAGAAGAATGCAGGAGATTAAAGGGGGAAGCTTCTAATCCTGAGAGAGCAGAACAACTTGAACAAATGGCGAAGAATTTAGAGAGAGTTCCTTGGGAACCTGCTGAAACTTTTTGGCAGGGAGTTATGGCTTTATGGCTTACCCACATGCTTATTATGTCCGAAGAATCGTATCCTGGACCAGGTGTTTCTTTTGGCAGGACTGATCAGCACTTATGGTTATTGTATAAAAAAGATGTGATTGATGAAAAATCCATAACAAAGGAATTTGCTAAAGACATTTTAGGTAGTTTTTGGTTTCACTGCAATACCGCGTACGATGCTCAAATCAGAGTAGGTGGAAATCAAGGAATTACCGCTGGTTTCGGGCAATTAATGACCTTAAGCGGTTGCGGGCCTAACGGTGAGGACTTAACAAACGAACTAACTTACACGATTTTAGAAGTTATTGACGAATGGCACCCGATCTTGGAACCTAAACCAAACGTGCGATTACATCGAAATTCACCGGATAAATTGCTGGATATCATAGTTGACATGGTCACTCGGTCACAAGGAGCACCATTTTTACTTAATTTTGACGAAAGAAGCATTGCGGGTATGGTTAGGGAAGGTATTCCTAAAGAAGAAGCGTGGGATTACGCGTGCGTTGGATGCTTGGAAAATACCATGCAAGGAAACGACCGTTCTGGTACCGTAAATTGCAATCCAAATCTAGCTAAAACAATTGAACTCACCCTTTGGAACGGGAAGAATATGCCAAGTAACTTCGTTAAAGGAAATGCCGCGAGCAAGGCACCTTCAAAACCGGGAGCACAATTATCTCTAAAAACGGGAGATCCCGAAGAGTTTGAAACCTGGGAAGGATTTTATGAAGCGTGGAAAGAGCAAGCTAAATTTCTAATCAAACATACAGTAGATGTTTACAATCCAACAGAAAAAACACGAGGGACTTTTCTACCAACACCTTATGTCTCAACTCTCGTGCGAGGATGCATTGAACAAGGATTAGACGTTCGAAATGGCGGACCAGAGATAAGATTTGTAACGATTGAAGGAGTGGGTTTTGGTACTACCGTTGATTCGTTGTTGGCAATTAAGAATTTGGTTTATGACGAAAAAAAATACACTATTTCGCAGATTAAAAGTGCTTTAGACGCAAATTTTGAAGGAACGGACAATGAAATCATCCAAACATTCCTGAAAAATAAAGCAATTAAATATGGTAATAACGAAGACGAAGCAGATGAACTCGCAAAGGATATCATGAGTACGTGGGCTCAAGAGTGTTGGAAATATAAAACACCAACTAACTTTCAATTTCGAGGAGGCATGCTTTCGTGGAATTATTGGGCGGGAGCAGACGCAGGATATACACCAGCAACTCCAGATGGGAGATATAAAGGAACTTTTCTTTCAAATGCAATTTGTCCTAGTGCGGGAGCAGATAAAAAAGGTCCAACCGCTGTTACAAATTCTGTTGGAATTGCGTTAGGGGGTAAAACAGTGACAGGAGAATACTTAAATTGCTTGCCAAATGGTGCGAGTCATACAATCACATTTAATCCTAGCTTGTTACGCGACCCTGAAAGTAAAGACAAGTTTAAAGCATATCTAAGAGGTTACGTAGAAAATGGAGGTACTGCGCTACAAATAAACATTTTAGATGCTGAAATGCTGAGAGACGCTCAAAAACACCCTCAAAACTACAAAAATTTACTTGTTAGGGTTACAGGTTATAACGCCTACTTCAATTCTATTGGCCGGGAGTTACAGGACGAAATAATTGCTCGAGAATCACATAAAATGTAATATATCTATTTTTTAATTTTTGGTGATATTTCAATGTCAGAATCTAAAGCTTTACTTTTCGAGATACAAAAAATGAGCACTGAAGACGGTCCTGGAATTCGAACCACTGTCTTCTTCAAGCAATGCCCTTTAACATGTATCTGGTGTCATAATCCCGAGTCTATACTTAAAAAGCCCCAACTTCAATGGTTCAAGCATAAATGCATTGGATGTGAAATATGCGTTAAGACTTGTCCAAATGGTGTTTTATCTCTTGAAAAAGACGGCTTGCACATAGATAGGGATAAATGCCAGAGCTGTGGAGATTGTGCTAAAGAATGTCCTTCAACGGCATTGGTAATGATGGGGAAATGGTGGGAGTTAGAAGATTTATTTTACGAGATAAATAAGGATAAAATATATTACACCAAGTCTAATGGAGGAATAACCGTTTCTGGCGGGGAACCCACATTGCAATCTGACTTTCTAGTAGACTTCTTAAAAATGTGTAAAGATAATGATATATCCACCGCATTAGACACGTGCGGAATTGCATCCCAAAACGTTTACCAGAAGTTATTACCTTACGTTGACTTAGTTCTTTTAGATATTAAAGAGATTGACTCCAGAAAGCATGAATTATGGACGGGTATTCAAAACGTGAAAATATTAGAAAATGCAATTTGGCTTTCAGAAAAATTGAAAGAGACCAACAAGAGAATGTGGATAAGAACCCCAATCATACCAAATTTTACCGCCACGGAAGAGAATATTAAAGGAATCGGTAAATTTATTGTAGAAAAGTTACACGATTATCCAGAAAGATGGGATCTTTTGGCGTTCAACAATTTGTGCAGTGCTAAATACGAACGACTCGGTCTTGATTGGGTTTTAAAGGACGAACCCTTGTTAACGCAGGAAAAGATGGAAGACCTTCACGAGATTGCTACCTTAACGGGTGTTAAAAACGTGCAATGGTCCGGATTGACAAAGCGAACCAACTCAGGAGAATCTCACCAAAGTAAAGATAAATCAAAACTACCATCGTGTTAAAAAAATATTATTAAATCATTATAATTTAGAAGAAGTATTAATAGAGATGAAATAAAAATGAGTAAAAAAAAAGGAATTGCTCAGTGGACTCCCGAATTATCTGATGAAGCGGTAAAGTTTACTAGCGTTGAATTGAAACTTGCTATAATCGCCACGATCGACCCGCGAGGTTGGCCACATTTAACCCTCATTACTTATAATAAAGCAGCATCTAAGAATCAATTAGTTTGGGGTCAATTTACCGAAGGTTTAAGCAAAAAATACGTGCGCGAAAATCCAAAGCAAGGTATCGTTTTCATGAACATAGACATGCCTTTTAAATTTGTACAAGTGAAGGCAAATTTTAGTCATACAGAAACTGAGGGTGAAGATCTTGTTTATTTTAATAAATTACAACTCATGCGCTACATGACATATGTGAATCTTGTTCGAGTTTATTACGAGAATGTCGTATCAGCTACTCAAGTAAGACCATTACCCATAGGAGGAATCGCTAAAGGAATCGTAAAGGACCTCATTGGAAAGGGGGGTTTAAAAACAAAATTACCTGAAAAGCGCTTGAATGTTATTGGGTTTAAAATTTTTAAGGGTCCCATAAATCCAAAGTTTATCGGCTACATAGATCCTTCCGATGGATATCCAATAGTAATACCCTGCATCCAACTTCAAGCTGTTGATAATAACAGGCTTGTTTTTCCCGTGGGTTCAGCTTTAAAAGAAGACTTAATGCAAATTCCCGTGGATTCGAAAGTTGCTGTTTATGGAGCTACGTTTGATTTAGCAAACCAGCACGTAAACGGAACATTTACAGGTATCCAAAAATCTAGGGGCATCAATTTTGGAGTTATTGAAATCGAGGAGATTTATAATAGTTGCCCGCCTCTTCCTGGCGTTATATATCCCGAGATTCAAACCAGGCCGAAGGTTACTAATTTTCACTTATAATTTCTCTTTTAATATTTTTAACATGTCCTCTTCAAGAGTAGAATTTTTTTCAGGATTTTCTATGATACGCGCTAGATACTTGCCCTCTTTATTAAAAAAGTAAATAGTAGGAATCTTTTTCAAATCAAATTTAGGATCGATAGCTTCTGGTGGAGATTGAGAAGTATGCCATAAGATTTCTCCCTGCTTTCGTAACGCGTTAACTTTTACACCATATAAAATTTTTAACTCAATTAATTCTGTATTTATTATATTCCTTAATTGAACCATTCTGGGCGTATTCACCGAACAATCAGGACACCAATCCGCACCGACGATAAGGATTTTAAACCTTTCATTTTTCTCCTTTAGAATTTTCTTAATTTCTTGAATACTTTCATTTTTGGGTGAGTAGTCTTCGTAATTTTTTACGATTGATGGTTTTTGATTATAAATATCTAAGTATTCTTCAGGAGTCATTGTTTCGGATTGAATATCTGACCAATGAATGTCATTCATAATTATTAAATGATGAAGCTTAAAGATAAATTAATGCATTAAATACTATAAAAAAAAAGATTAAATACACGCAGGAAAAAGATGGTTTCTGAATTTATTCCTCAAGACCTTGGACTTGAAAAAGGCAATCTATACGAGATTTTAGCTACAACATTTTCAAAAAGCGTAATATCAGAAGAATTAAAACCAAATACATCTTGCATGGGAATTAAATTATTAGAGAATGACCTAATTAAGATTACTCCTTTCCCAAATACGACAACCTTAAGAAATTTAAAAGATACGGGAATAATAACTTTAAATTTCATTGAGAACATTTATTTATATGCATTAGCAGCTCTAAAAGAATCAAATTCTTCTATATCATTCCCGTTAAATAATTACAATTATATTGAAATAGACAATCCTTTTGAAGACTCATTAGAGAAGAGTACCATGTTGATCCCCTATGTTAGATCATCATGGGCTTTCTTGATTTGCATAGTCGCTGATGAAGATCAGATAATTAAAAGAGATGTTCTTGGAGAAATTAATGTTTCTGAGTTTAAGTTACACGTTATTTCAAGCAATAAAATGAAGGAATCATTTAAGTTATTCAATCGTGCAGAAAACCTGGCGTTAGAAGCAATTATCTTAGCCACGAGGTTAAGAGTTGCGAAGGATAAGAACGATAAATCCTTAATAATAACAATCCAAGAAAAAATAGATAATTATATCAAAGAAATCGAAAGATTTAGTAAAAATCAAAACGCCCTAAAGGCAATACAAGTTGTCTCTGAGTATATAAATCAACTAAGAGATTAACTTTCCACTATTTTTTCTATGAACATTAATGGATATTCTAAATCTTCAATCCAATCTATTTTTGCGATTACTTCAATTGATTCATAATTGAGAATGATTTCAGCTCGAATGATTTTCCCAGTAACCTCATCATAATCAAACGGAGTAGATTTATCTCCGGCTATTTTATTTCTATCCATATTGATTTTAACCGATTTTACATAAGGTTGGCAAGAAATCGCACTTTCAATACCCTTCTCTATTGAAGATACAATGTTTTCATCTGAGGAAATAGGAATACCACAGAGAATATGATATAACGCTCCAAGTTTTATGCCCGTTTCAAAACAAGCCCGTTCTCTCTTACTAAGATCAGGGGAAAAATAAATATTAGCGTTATTATTTGGCATTTAAAATCATTCTAAATATTCTATTTTCGCACCTGAATTGTTAGGTTTACAAATATATAAATGCTCGCCGTTAGGTCTAAGATATTCTCGGACAGCATCCCTCAATTTCTCTGCTTCAGAGTCTGATTCTACTATAGCTACTACACTTGGTCCAAAAGATGACATGGCGTAAGCTTTCACTCCATTATCTTCGAAAAACTTTAATATTCCTTTCACGACCTCATGTTGCATTTCGATTTCAATTTTTTTAAATCCAATGCTTTGAATTCTTTTAAGTCCCTCACCGAAGTATGCTAAGTTATTTTTCAAAATTCCTGGGATAATTTTCATTAATATTTGGTGCGATACTTCGTTTACTTCTTCTTTTGGGATTGGAGTATATTTTTTAAATATTTCTACTTCCTCTTCTCCATTCGCACCGGGTTTTACATTTGGTATAACGAGCACGAATCTCCAATTCTCAGGAATAGGATAGCGTATGATAGTGAGCGCAGGATTAGCATTAGTTGCTGCAGATGAAGGTAAAAATGATTCTTTTTCCTTTCCTATTCCAAAATCATGACCCGCATCGAGAATGAAGCCTCCCGTTTCAAAACCTCTCCAACCTATACCGGAGGTACCTCCTCTTTCAACCATTTTTGTAATTTCTTCAACGGGGATTTCCATGTTTTTTAAAATTGAAATTGCTGTTCCAATTGCAAGGCTAAGTTGGGTTTTTGAACCAAGACCAACATGAGAGGGAAAGTATTTCAATAAATTGAAGTGAAAATTCTTATTACTTATATGAAAGAGTTTGAAAATCTTAGAGGCTTTTTCATTTATCACTTCTATCGATTCTCGATAATATTGATTACATTCAATCTGAAACTCATCAGCAGAATTAGATGCTTCAAAAACTACATTAGGCTGATCTAACATTAGACCAATTCCGCCGTCAACCCTACCAGTATAGCCATTCTCGTCAATAAGCGATAAATGTATACGACATGGTGTCGTTATTCTAACTTTCATTAAACTAATTTTTAAAGTTATTAATTATGATTAAGAGTATACTGACATGAATTTAAATGTTTAATATTTAATTGAGGAAAAAAAGATTAAAAAATCGTGAATAAGATAAAACCCCAATTAATTAACCCCCCGATAATTAAAGCAAGTGCTATTTCCATGAATGAAATTTGGAAGGCGTATTTCCAATTTGTTTGTTTAGCGATGAGTATAATCGTTGCAAAACATGGAATATATAGCATTGTGACTAGGCTGAAAACAAACATTTGAATTGGACTCATCAATTCTAATAATGTAAGACCTAAATTGTTAGCGAGAATGCCCAATAGAACTAATGATAATTCCTTACGTAATATACCATAGATTAAAAATATCCCTACAACTGGGGGCAATCCAAGCCAAAACACAGTTATTGGGTAAAAAGCAAAATTTATAGGGTCTAAAGCGTTAAACATCACCATAATTTCTAACAAGATTCCAAGTACAATCATTATAGGGAGTGCTTTATAGACAAACTCTTTTGTTCTTACCCAGGTTTGCTTTATAATGACTTCATAATTAGGTACTCGATATTCATGCATTTCCATTATCAATTCGGTACATTCGCCTGGCATAGTTTTATTCAATATTCTACCCACAAGCATAATAACAAAGAAATTAATTGCAAATAAAACTAGCACCCAAACCATTCCTAAGTAACTACCAACTAATCCCAATACAACAGTCATCGTTGCTGCACAAGGGACAAGAGAAGTTAAAGCTATTGAAATTTTCTTCTCTCTTTCGGTTTCCATAATCCTGCACCCCGCACAAGCTGGAACGTTACATCCGAATCCTAATATCATTGGAATTATTGTTTTTCCATGAACACCTATTGAATGCATGAACCTATCCATTAAAAACGCTGCTCTTGGTAAGTATCCTGAATCCTGAAGAATTTCGATCAAAAAAAAGAATGGAACTACATATACCAACACGCCCCCGACCGCTCCAAAAAAACCTCCTATTCCTCCATCCCATAATATCTTAACTGCGATAGATTCTTCACCATAAAGCTGATAAATTCCCTCGCTCATTACACCAAATCCGTCTTCTAATAAACCTTTGAGATAATCTCCAATCGAGAAAGTAAAATAATATATTCCAAAAATTACTAAAGCTAGGATTATATAGCCCCAAAACGAATGTGTCGTTAAATGATCAAGTTTATCGGCAAATGATTCAAATTTTTCCTCTGATTTAATTATAACTACATTTTTTACTATTTTATTTATATTATTGTAGATTTCTGAGCTAATTATCGTGTTAATGTCTTCGCCATGAAGTTTTTCTAATTGATCTCGCATTAATTTAGCCAATATTATAATTCTTTGGGTTTCCTCATTTTTTTCAAAATATTTCTTTATTTCTCCGTCGTTTTCTAATACTTTTATTGAAAGAAATCTTGAAGGATAATTGTATTTGTAAAGATGATCCTTTTGGGCTTTTATAATGCCATTTAATTGCCTGATTTTAGATTCAACTTCTTTTCCATAAGAGCTAATGTTTTTTAAATCGGGAAATTTAAATTCTTTTTTCAGAAAAGTACCTGCTTCAACTCTTTCGTGAACATGCTCAGTTCTATAATAAGTATGACTATGATGATGAACGTGATGTTTTCCCATGGTTGATTTTTTCCTGTCATAATGAGAATGAGGATGGCGATACACGACCATTTCAATGGCTTCTTCAAGCAATTGATGAACACCTATACCATGGACGGCCACGACTGGAAGCACTGGTAATTTAAAAATTTCTTCCAATTTTTTAAAATCGAGATCAATTTTTCTTTTACGCAATAAATCCATTTGATTTATAGCGATAATCATTGGTACCTTTAACTCAAGAAGCTGAAACGTGAAAAATAGGTTTCTCTCAAGGTTTGTACCATCAATGACATTTATGATAACATCTACTTCATCTGAAATGATGTATTCGCGGCTAACAATTTCTTCGAGTGAGAAAGTTGATAACGAATAAATTCCAGGCAAGTCTACTAGATTAAAGTGATATCCTAAGAAATCTAAATGGCCCTCCATTCTTTCAACAGTTTTACCAGGCCAATTTCCGATAGTTTGAGAAAGTCCCGTGAGTTGGTTAAAAATAACTGATTTACCCACATTTGGATTGCCGGCTAAAGCAATATTGATGGTATCTTTATAACTTCCATCATTTTGTATTTCTATTTTTTTAGAAATATGATGCTTTAATATCTTCTTATGCTTATGCCTATGCTTATGCTTTTCTATTATTCTTTGCCTTCTCATTTTCTAATCTAATTTAGTAATATTTAATATCTAAAGTTTAGTAAATTATTAATTGATACTATCCAAGAAATATTTCTCTCGTCATATTAAGTCATATTAGTACACGATCCTTGACAACTGACTTTTATTTTTTCTGCTAAACCTCTTCCTAATACTAAAGAAGCACCTTTTACGATGATTTCTACGGGACCATGAAATGGAGCCGCCTTATTTTTAACAATTATAACTCCTGGAACGATTCCTAGGTTCGCAAGACGATTTTTTGCCTTATTTCCCGCATCTACCCTTAGAACCAAAAGCTCTTCTCCACTCTCACATTCTGATAAACATTTGGTTAAAGGAACTCCAGCACCGTGAGAATTTTCTTTTGAAGAATCTTTTGCCATAATATCAATCATTTGTTATCACTTATTAATTTTTAAAAAATTTTATTTTCAATATTGTAGAAGTATTTCTAATATTTAAGCTTTTAGGTATGCCTAATAAAGTCAAAAATATCTCTATTATTAGAAGATTAATAGATTAATAAGTAATTTTAATAGAGGTTATCTGAATAATCTGATAAAAAATTTAATTATTTACTAATTATCTTCTTGTTTTTTCTCTTTTAAAGCCTCAATGTATCTATTTTTTCAAAATATATTTTAGCTTCCATGCAACATTTTCTATTTACATTTTTGTTCAATTCTTTAGATTATTGAAGGAATAATTAAATATGAAAAACTTTATTATTATATTGTATCCAATATTTTATGAGTACAATTGTGATTTAATTTCATTAACATGGGTTTAAAGAGTGAAAGAGTTCATAAATAAACGATTTAAATAATTGGGTGAAACAAGATTACAAGGATCTTTATTGTTGAAGATGATAATTCTTTAAGAATTTTATACGAAAGAGCTCTTAATGTCAATGGTTATAATGTTATTGCTACCGCAAAAAATGGCGAAGAAGCCGTTTCAATGTATAGAAATTTTGAAACCAAACCTGATATCATTTTGATGGATCATCGAATGCCAATAAAAAATGGTCTTGATGCCTCTAAAGAGATTCTAGAAATGGATGGTCATCCAATAATTATTTTTGCGAGTGCTGATAAATCTATAAGAGAGCAAGCTCTTTCCATGGGTGTTTTAAGTTTTAAAGACAAGCCTTTCACCCTTGAGCGATTGTTCAATAATATAAATAAGGCTTTAGATATCATTCCTCCTATAGTATCATAATTGTTATTATGCAAGAGTTTGAGAGGAAAATATCGTGGAATAAAGAGCTTATAATCTATAAAATATAAATCGATTAAAAAGGAATATTTTACATTCTTTCTAAATAGAGCAAGCACTTCCGCAATCTACAATAATCTTTAAAGCAAGACCTCTTCCTATTACGAGAGAAGACCCTTTAACATCTATTTCCACAGGTCCATTAAAAGGAGCTGCTTTTTTTTTAATAATTTTTGTACCTGGTACTATTCCTAAATCAGCTAAGCGATTTTTAGCGCCAAAACCTGCGTTAACGCTTATTACTACTAATTCAGCACCTAATTCGCACTCTGTTAGGCATTTGATCAATGGGCGTGCATTAGGATGAGGTTTTTCTACTTCTGTCTTTGTCTGTATGTTTTGCATGAAAACAGCCTATCATCTAAGTATCTTTGATATTAGATGTACAATAATATTAGTGCTTTATTTTATTTAAATGAATTGAATGAAAAAAAATATTAAAAAAATGTATTTTGGTTGTTTAAATTCATTGAATACTATTTGAATTAAATTTAAACGAGAATAAATGAAGACAATTTAGTCATTGTTAAAAATTTCATTCTTATAGTTTATCCAAGATTTTTTCTTGTAACCTTGGATTTATTATATAGTAACTCCACATTAAAATAGCATATAAAAATAAAAGGAGTGGTTTTCCATGGATTTAGAAGGATTAACGAGAAGGTTATTGGAAAAAGGTTTTTCAGAAAAACAAATTCTCGAAAGATTGGTTCAAGCATATCAAGATCATAAAGAAATTGACGATTCTTCAGCTAGAAAATTCGCTAAAGCCGTTTTAGAGGAATGTCAAAAGAGCGATATCAGTTCGTTATCAGATCCTTTCATTAAAGAGTTATT
>Ga0180433_10004283_pt1 | contig 20154 bp, 19 predicted proteins | sample SS_ome_8_FD_132980 | JGI IMG/M metagenome (GOLD analysis project Ga0180433, IMG submission 132980) | Hypersaline lake sediment archaeal communities from the Salton Sea, California, USA - SS_1_D_1 metaG | ecosystem: Environmental > Aquatic > Non-marine Saline and Alkaline > Hypersaline >... | reverse complement strand
AGTAAAACAACTCCATGATGAAGTTGCAATCCTTACAGCAGCAATCGAGGCAGCAATTGAGGAAGCTATAAAGAATGGGCAAAAATCAATCGATAGGTGTAACGATATCTCCAGATCCGACCAGGTTTCCGATAAGGACTTTGCCGGTACTCAAATGAGTGTAGGCTCAAGGGCTGTCGGCTGGGTCGATGATTTTTAAGCCCGAACCTGCAGTTCTTTCAAGATAGTAGTGGACATTATCTGTCGCTTACTCGATTAATCCATACCTAAGATAAGGTATTTTCTAGTTAGCGCTTTCCGACGATAAAAGGTATGGCTCGCACCTATCTCTGAGGGCACACATATGGCTTTTGTCAGTCTAGCAGCGAACACCAGAAAGATTCAGAGTCTGATTCCTTCAGGAAGAGACAAGATTGCGCTGGCGAGCACATCGTTAGAAATTCGAAGTTCTGTTCCTGAGCGTACCTCTAGGTAGCATTGTATCCTGCATTCAGTGCTTGTTCGTTCACTGCTATGAGCCCGGCACCATATATGTTCTCGCCCAGCATCCTGGCTATAGCGTCCTTTATCAGTTCAAACGGGATTATCCCCGTAGCCTTTACGACTGCGCCAAGCGCTACCACGTTGGCAACTTTAGGGTTACCTAGTGATACAGCAATGTCATTTGCTGGTACATTCAGTACCTGCACATCATTGCGTTCTATAGGGCGATTGATAAGAGAAGAGTTCACTACTATTACACCTGACGCAGCCACAGTCTTCTCAAACCTATCGAGAGAAGGAAGGTTCATGGCAACCAGTGCGGTCGGGTTATCCACTACAGGCGAGCCGATTGGTTCGTCAGAGAGAAGTACCGTGCAATTCGCTGTCCCTCCTCTCATCTCTGGGCCGTAGGAGGGAAGCCAGGTCACCTCCAGTCCGTGGTCGACACCTGCCTGGGCCAGCAGTTTCCCTGCTAGCATCACTCCCTGACCGCCAAAGCCAGCAAATACAAATGATTTCTCCATACTAGTACCTGTCCACAAGGTCACCAAGCGGGAATGATCTAATTACTTCGTTCATCACGTGGCTGTTGGCCTCAACCGGACTCATCCGCCAGTTGGTAGGGCAGGTGGTAAGCATTTCCACCAGTGAGTATCCCCTGCCCTCAATCTGGCATTGGAAAGCCTTTCTGATCGCCCGACTTGACGCCACGATTCGCTTCTGGTCGTAAAGCGCCTGGCGCGTGACGTAGACTGGGGCATCAAGCTGGGCAATCATTTCAGCGAAGCGAATTGGATAACCAGCGAGCTCAGCATTTCTCCCGTCAGGACAACTGGTGGCTCGCTGCCCTAGAAGGGTAGTGGGCGCCATTTGTCCTCCGGTCATTCCATAGATCTGGTTGTTGATGAAAATAACAGTGATATTCTCACCGCGATTAGCTGCATGGATTGATTCTGCTGTACCGATAGCAGCTAAATCACCATCACCCTGATAAGTGAAGACAATCAGGTTTGAACTGACTCGCTTGATCCCGGTGGCGACTGCACTAGCTCGGCCGTGTGCAGCTTGGATCCCATCACACCGAAACCATTCGTACATATTTACGGCACAGCCAACTGGAGCCACTACTACAGCGCGATCCTGGATGCCAAATTCATCTATGGTGTGTGCGATGATTCGCGTCACCAGCCCATGATGGCAACCTGGGCAATAACTGAACTGGGCATCCGTCAAGCTACGAGGTCGTTCGAAAACCTTGACCATGTTGTCTATATTAACTGACATTACACTGCACCTCTCTTAAGATGTCTTTTGGCGTAGGCACTAGTCCGCCGAGCTCACCATAGAAGGGAGTTTCTGCTCTGTCACCGACTGCCAAGCGCACATCCTCTACCATTTGGCCTGCACTCATCTCCACCGTTAGGATGGTATCGACCCGGCTTGAAAGTGCTCGAAGTTGTGCGTATGGAAAAGGCCACAGAGTAATAGGTTGCACCATCCCGAGCTTGATACCCTGACTCCTCGCCATTCTGATTGCAGTTCCGGCTATTCGAGCCACTGTGCCATAGGCAACTATGGCAATAGTGGCGTCAGAGGTCTCGGTCTCCCGGTATCGTACTTCCTTCTCCTCTATTTTCTGGTACTGGCTCTGGCGTTTGGTGTTTATCTGGTTCAGGTCCCCAGGGTCTATAGCGTAACTTGTAACTATATTTGGATTACGATCCCTAGCACCAGTGATAGCCCAGGGCTTGCCCGGTAGACACTTAAGGTCAACGGGTTCGGGAAGGACAACAGGCTCCATCATATGACCGAGCATGCCATCAGCCAGGATCATTACCGGAACTCGATACTTATCTGTTAAATCAAAGGCTAGCATTACTATTTCGACCGCCTCCGCAACGGTGGCAGGACTGAGCACAATAACGCGATATCCGCCATGGCCTCCTCCCTTGGTTGCCTGGAAGTAATCTCCTTGGGCTGGAGCAATATTACCCAACCCGGGGCCACCGCGCATCACATTTATAATCACACATGGTAAATCAGCACCGGCTATATAGGATATCCCCTCCATTTTAAGGCTTATGCCCGGACTGGACGACGAGGTCATAGTACGCACACCGGCTGCTGATGCTCCATAGCACATGTTGATCGCTGCCACTTCGCTCTCCGCTTGGATGAACGCCCCGCCCACCGCGGGCATATGAGTTGCCATATACTCAAGAATCTCGTTCTGGGGGGTGATAGGGTAGCCGAAGTAGGCTCGGCATCCTGCACAAATAGCCGCCTGGGCCATAGCGTCATTTCCTGTTATCAGTACCTTATCTATCGTATCACTTCCTTTGCGGTGGTTTCTTCTCTCGATAGACTTCAATTGCTACGTCGGGACACGTTTGAGCGCAGAAGGCACACCCGATGCAACGTTCAGGTTCTTTCATATACACAACGTTGTACCCGCTTTGGTTATACTCATCCGAATATGCTAGCACGTCCTCCGGACAGAAAGTGATACATAACCCGCAGCCCTTACACCGCTCTCGGTTAATTACTATAGTTCCTTTTGGCATATGTGTCCTGGTGTGGGAATATATTGAAGGTATGTTATTTCTCCATTGTTCTGCCTAAAGGGGAATTAACCAGATGTTGTGTGTGAAATTGGCTCTGGTGCTTTGTTAATGTTCTGTTCGCTGCCATTAAATATATCTCCAACTCAAATGCCTCTGCCTCATTTGTACAATCTAAGTGATGTTCTTTATTTCAGCCCAGTTGTTGTTCAAATGAAGTCAGATTCCACAAGGAACTGGGCATCAGGCTATTTGAATAGTATTCGCATAGTTGATGACATTTGTTTTTAATCATTTCCTTGTTGCTGGATAACCTGTTCCCCTAGCCCTTCGAATCCTATCTTCAGCCAACCTGATAGCGATAGTGTAAGGCGTTACCTTTCCCTTCCGCGAGACGTCGATTATGGTCTTGCCTCGGTCGTAGATTTTCTTTACGTCTGCAGCAGCTCTTTCCTCAGAATATCCTTTTGGATGAAGCTCATGGGCAACGTTTATTACCCCTCCTGCATTTATCCAGAACGCAGGAACATGCAAGATTCCTCTATCCTGCAGCATTTCCGCATGTCGGATCGGTTCCCACAGCTGGTTATTCGCTCCCCCAGCAGTAATGCGGCATCTCAATTTGGGTATGGTGCTGTCATTGAGTGTTCCGCCCATAGCGCAAGCCGCGAACACATCACATTGCTGTTCATATATTTCATCCGGGGGAACCAGCTTGGCACCTAGTTCCGTAGCGATTTTCTGAGCGGCTGACTGATTTACGCCTCCTGATCCGATGAGTATAGCTCCCTGGCTGGCCAAGTCTCTAGCTAGGATGCTACCCACTTTTCCAGCAATACCTTGAATGGCGACAATCTTGCCCTGAAACGAATCGGTACCAAATACCGCTTCCAGGCAGGCTTTCATTCCCCAGGCGACTCCTTTAGCCGTTGCCGGTGATGGGTCACCACTCCCTCCCATTTCCTTCGGCAGTCCGGCTACCCATTCGGTCATCTCCTTCATTTTTATCATATCTTCCACAGACGTACCCACGTCGACTGAAGTTACGAATCTGCCTGCTAGGCTGTTTATGAGTGCTGCATAAGCTCGTAGCTGCTCATTTCTCTTATCTTTGTCTTTTGTTGGCTGACCTCGAATCACTGCCTTACCGCCACCGAAACTAACACCGGACTTTGCCAGTTCAGTATCTTCGCCCACGGCTAGGGCCAGCTTGTATGTCATGTCTTTCGCCAGTCGTTGATTATCAACAAGGGCTTCCGTTCGCGTGGGAAAGGGATACCATCTGGTTCCACCCAAGGCTGGACCCAGTGTCGTATCGTGCATAACAACACTAGCCTCAAGTCCTGTACTCTCGTCATTCAAGATGACCATCCGCTCGAACGCTTGTCTGGATTCCACACATTCCACGAGTATTTTTTCGAAGTTAGTCATTAATTACCTCCTTTTGTAGGTTTGAAAATAGATAATTTACGGATTGGAACATTACTTGGATAGATTTCATCGCTGTGACGAAGGTTGATTCGTCCCGGGTGTTTAATGTGCATAGGTACAACCCTGAAACGTCTACCATTCCCTCAGAGTATCGTGTCAAGGAATCAGTATCTCTCTCGCATCTTCCCTGATAGCCCACTGATATCCGACTATATAATAACTCGTTTATAGAAGTTTGTCACTATCCGGCAAGCCTGTTCAAATAACCAGTGGGCAATGGCGGCATGTGCCTTCACAACAATAGTCCTTGAAAATGTGAATAAGCCCTTGCTGATGACAGGCAATTAGATTGAAAGATTTCCCCAAACCAAGCTGTTCCTTCATATGACATGTCAGGCAATTCTCAGATAATTTGGGATAATTACGGTAAAGCTCCATAGCGTTTTCTGTTATCTTTGCATCAGCAGTCAATTCTCCCCACGAATAAGCAAATGGCAATACAACATTAACTATAATTTCACTAACTTTGCTATTTCCCAGAAGAGCTGATTTTCTCGTTTTACTTATAACACCAAAATCGAAATGGTCCTCCCAATAGCCGTTGCAGGTCACAGTCAAGCCGTTCTCCAGCAAGAAGTGCCTACCAAGTCTAGGTGCTTCCTTTACTAGCTGTAATATACCTGCTAACAGTTTTTTCCCTGAGTAACGCTCAAGAAGGTAGCTAAGGGCGACAATACGTCGTACTGGAGAATTGTTGGGATATATGTGTGAGAGGTTCCAGTCACCTTCCTTCATAGCTTCGACTTTTCTGTCCGCCGATCGCCATAGTTGCTCCAATTCCTTAAATTCTTCTTTCACTGCGAATTCTACTTGCCATCTTTGGGAAGGCAATAACCCAGCCGTGCCCAACAATAGAGCTTGCTTCACAGCCACACCTTTTTGGGATTCTATTGAATGGATAGGTACTCTATCAGCAAGGTGTTCAAAGGGTTTTGTGTTTTTAGTATAACCCAGAGCTCGCATGATGCCTCGCAAGAGAACCTGGCCGGTCATCTCCTCCTCTAATTGAGCTTTAAAATACTTCGCCTTTTGCTTGAACCTTTGTTCGCCAGCAGTATTCAGCACCTTCTTTATAGCGTGTCTATCCAAGCGGTCCATTATCTGTGCACAAGGAAGCCGGTAAGGCAGCAAATAAGCCTGGTGCCCCAACAACTCGGCCAGACATAGCACGGGCACTGTCTTGCCACTTTGTAATGAGGTAGCTGAACTACAATCATGCCATATCACAACATGAAGAACGACATTATTATATTTGGCATCAACATGATGTCTATGCTTATACCAATCTCTGGTTTCAACATGGACCTCCACATCCCCTTTCATCAAATGAGATTCATTGACAATAACCGCATCCCGAAAATCGGGGCCGTTATCACCATTTCTCCTCCCGGGATATATTACTCTGAATAGTTCATTCTCCGTAGAGAACAGCTCCTTACCCACTAATTGCTGCCATATGAGAGCTGCTTGTTGTTCCGAGAATTGTACCTGTTTACGTGTAATCATGGCTAAAAAAATATTATCTACCTTGCATATATTTTCTAAACTTCAAATAAGTTTCCATAATGCTTCTTGCATCTATAAAAATCACTATAGTTTATTTCAATTGGTTTTATCACGATTCTCTGTGGTTTTGTAAATAAAACCGCTGCGTTCCGCAACTATGTTGAGCAACGTCGTCGATGCTCCTCGAGGTTGATACATCCCTTTTTCCCATTCACTGATCGTTTGTTGCCGCGTACCTAATTCCTCGGCTAACTTCACTTGAGTTAAATTCAGGTGCTTCCTCAGCGCCCTAATCTCTTCTTTGCCCCATTGCTTTTTCTGCTTTTTTCTCTCCATCTCTACATAATTATACACGTTTCAGGGTAATTTTTCAAGAAAATTTTAGAGATTTTCGGTAAAAGCTCTTGCATTTTTAGATTTTCTTGATATAATGGAAAGTTAGCAATCTCATGGATAGAGTGCTAAAATAAATCCAGAAAAGGAGGAGAAAATGGCTAAGATTGAACCTTTGGGAGACAGGGTTGTAATAAAACCATTGCCCAAGGAAGAAGTTAGCAAAGGAGGGATAGTTTTACCAGATACGGCTAAAGAGAAGCCCCAGGAAGGTAAAATTATCGCTGTCGGTCCAGGTAGACTGACTGACGATGGCAAACGTATCACCATGGAGGTGAAGAAGGGAGACAAGGTTATTTATTCTAAATACGCTGGCACAGAGTTTAAACTGGATGATGAAGAGTTGGTTATCATGCGAGAGGGTGATATTCTGGCCAAGCGGAGTTAATAAAAGGAGGTAAGCAAATGGCAAAACAAATTATTTTCGGTGAGGAAGCAAGGAAATCATTAAAGAACGGCGTAGACACTCTAACTGACGCCATCAGGGTAACTCTGGGACCACGTGGGCGACCTGTAGCATTAGATAAAAAATGGGGTGCTCCTTCGGTTCTTAATGACGGCGTTTCAATAGCCAAAGAAATAGAATTACCTGACCCCTTTGAGAATATGGGAGTGCAGCTGGTAAAGCAGGCAGCTACTAAAACTAACGACCAGTGTGGAGATGGCACCAGTACATCCACCATTATAGCTCAGGCTATTATTAATGAGGGCTTCAAGAACATCGCTGCTGGAGCTGATTCCATGGCTCTGAAGCGTGGTATTGATAAAGGAGTAGAGACATTGGTTGATGGGCTCAAGAAGATGTCCATACCGGTGGCCGGCAAAGAGCAGGTAGCTCAGGTAGCCGCTATATCAGCCATTGATCCGGACATCGGCAAATTGATCGCTGATGTTATGGAAAAAGTGGGGAAGGATGGTGTTATCACTGTTGAAGAAGGCAAGGGGCTGCAATTCGAGACTGAATTTGTTGAGGGGATGAAGTTCGACCGCGGCTATATCAGCCCTTATTTCATCACCAATGCCGAACAAATGAGAGCAGAGCTGGAGGACCCCTACATACTTATCACTGACAAGAAGATTTCGGCCATAAATGATATCCTTCCTGCTTTGGAAAAAATTGTCCAGGTCTCCAAGAATCTGGTTATTATCGCTGAAGATGTTGAAGGCGAGTCCCTGGCTACCTTGGTAGTTAATAAACTAAGGGGAACTTTATCTCCTCTGGCAGTTAAAGCGCCTGGATTTGGCGACAGAAGAAAAGCCATGCTTCAGGATATAGCCGTTCTCACCGGAGGCACTGTAATATCTGAAGAGGTCGGCAGAAAATTAGATTCGGTGACCGTAGAGGATTTAGGGCGAGCTAGGAGGGTGATTGCCGATAAAGATAATACCACTGTCGTTGAAGGCAAGGGCGAGACTAAAGATATTGAAGGCCGAATCAAGCAAATCCGATCCGAGATCGATATTAGCACCTCGGATTATGACAAAGAGAAATTACAGGAAAGGTTGGCTAAATTAGCAGGCGGTGTGGCAGTGATAAAAGTAGGTGGGGCTACTGAAACAGAACTCAAAGAGAAGAAACACCGTGTGGAGGACGCTTTATCAGCTACTCGAGCTGCTGTAGAAGAAGGTATCCTACCCGGTGGTGGTGTTGCCCTTCTCAATGCCTTATCGTCCCTGAAGAAGCTTAAGTTGCAGGGCGATGAAGCTACTGGGTTGAACATCTTAAAACGAGCCCTGGAAGAACCTCTAAGGTGCATCGCTGAAAATAGTGGCAGGGAAGGCTCAGTGGTGATAAATGCCATAAAGGAAAGCAAGGCCGGAATAGGCTATGACGCACTAAAAGATGAGTTGGGCGTAAATATGGTGGAGAGGGGTATTGTAGATCCTCTCAAAGTAACCAGGAGTGCTCTCCAAAATGGGGCTAGCATTGCCACTATGATTCTGACTACGGAGTCCCTGGTGACCGACATCCCTGAAAAAGAGAAAATGCCCGCGATGCCGCCCGGCGGAGGATATCCCGAATACTAGACAGCTGCTAATTGCCGTAATAATAAAAAGAACCGCCTCAAGGCGGTTCTTTTTATGAAGTCTTAAATAATCGCTGCAAATGTTTCTCTCTGAAAAGATTACCTTCTTTAACAGGTCCCGTGACAGCCAAATTAAGGCTACTATCGGTTATAATCTCTTCGGCTACTTCTTTTAACTCATCTATAGTTATAGCATCCACAATAGAAATAACATCGTCTATATCCAGGATTTCTCGCATCAATATCTCCTGGCTACCATACCATAACGCTACATTCTGACTATCCTCAAACCGTAAATATAATCTTCCTTTTGATAATTCTTTAGCCCTAATGAGTTCATTGGCGAGAATTCCTTGTTTAATTTTAGACATTTCATTGAGGATGGCTGCCACAGCATTTTCAATCTTCTGGGGGTCAACACCTGCATAAATGGCAAATGACCCCGATTTCAGGAAGTGCTCGGTATAACTGCTAATATCATAGGCTAACCCCCTATGTTCTCGTATCTCTGTAAACAGACGGCTACTCATTCCACCGCCAAGCACTGTGTTGAGCAAATCAAGTGTAAAACGCTGCGGGTGGGAACGAGAAAAGCCATGAACAGCTATACAAAGATGTGCTTGTTCGATATCTCTGGGCTCAATACGCAACTTGGCTTCCGCTTGCTTGTCATTAGTTATATAATCAGTCGTTAGTTTTCCGACAGTCCATTTACTAAATAGAGTTTCAATTTGAGCCACTGCTTCTTTATGGTGTATATTGCCGGCGATGCTAATCACCGTGTTATTAGGTATATATCTTCGAGCAACGTAGTTCAATATTTGTTTTCTTGTTATTGAAGATATTGTTTTCCTGTACCCAATAACTTCGCGTCCTAGAGGCTGTTCCGGCCATAACAACTCATCTATGAGTGTGCTTATCCTTTGCTGTGGTAGGTCCATGTTCATATTGATTTCCTCGCTGATAATCCGACGCTCTCGCTCAATTTCTTTGCTATCAAACCGAGAATTTAGTAAGAGGTCAGACAGTACATCAATGGCGATGGGAAAATGAGGCGTAGCAACTTTACACCAGTAGATAGTCAATTCCTTGTCTGTTGCACCATTGATTACACCACCAACACCTTCAATATCCTGAGTAATTTCCTTGGACGTCGGCCGCCGTTGTGTTCCTTTGAAGAACAAATGCTCGGCGAAGTGGGAAATGCCTGCTTCTTCTTCACTTTCGTGGCAGGAACCGGTACCTACTAGGATGGCAAGGCATACCGAGCGACTATAAGGCATAGTACTGGTGATAATTCGCAAGCCATTATCCAGCACAGACTTGTCGTACATGACCATGAATTTTACTTTGCTTCTCTATTCACCGTCAACATAAATCTATTGCTTACAGACGTTGAGACATTCGTATATCATGGTATAATCGACAATATTCAGCCAAAGCGAGGACGAGTAAACTATGACAATCATAGTCGAAGACAGTACTATGCGGATTGAGAAACTTGAACTGGGTCCGTTCGGTACCAACGCGTATATTGCAACCTGCTTAAGAAGTCAGGATAGTGCACTAATAGATGCTCCCGCCGAGGCAAACATCATCAAAAGTAAATTGAAAGATACCGCTCCTCAATACATACTGTTGACTCATAGCCATATGGACCATACTGGTGCTCTTAGCCAATTACGCGCTGAATTGAAGGTTCCCCTAGCTGCCCACAATTCAGACGGAAAGAACTTGACCCCATCTCCAGAGCTATTACTAAACGACGGGGACACGGTTCGGTTGGGAGAGCTTAAGTTTACAGTACTTCACACACCGGGTCACACTCCAGGTAGTCTGTGCTTCAGTATTGGTCGCTACCTGATATCAGGTGATACCATTTTCCCTGGAGGACCAGGGAAGACAAGCTCTCCGGATGATTTCAAGGAGATAATCAGGTCTATAACCGACAAAATCTTTGCATTGCCAGACGATACCCAGATTTACCCCGGGCATGGGAACTCCACTGTATTAAAGAACGAGAGGGAAAAGTTTGCTGTCTTTGCCTCTCGACGTCATGAGACCAGCCTGTGCGGTGATGTACTCTGGCTTTCAACGTAGCTAAGGTTATACGTCACTACCGAAAAGTAGGAGGCTGATTACCACCTTATCTCTGCCCGGTAGAAAGCCTCAGCCAGTTCGTAATCTTCCCCTTGGGCTAGTTCCTTATGTCGTTCCCTGAGACGTTCTTCCAATCCATCAGGAGGATAGTCACCTACCTGGCTCTTGTGGCAACGCAGGGCGGCAAGTTTGGTGGCGAAGGTGGCGGTAATATCGGTGCGATAGTTAGGCTCTTGAGCGGCCCAGAGCCATACTTCTTTTACTTTATGTGGCGAAAGCCCTTCATCCAGTAAATCAGGATAGGAATGGAAATCCCTGGCGTATGGGAAGACGGCATCGAGTGTCACCTGCCCGGTGATTCGATGGTCACGGTGCCAAATATAGCGTCGGTATGGGTCAGCAGTGACCACAGTCTCAGGTTTGAACGTCCTTATCAAACGCACAATCTCTTTTCTAAATTCGGGTGTATCTTCTAGGGCTTGATCTGGATGGCGCAGGAAGATGACTTCTCTAACCCCCAATAGCTCGGCTGCCGCTAGCTGTTCCCGCTCTCTGATTCTGGAAAGTTCACCCGGTTTCATATCGGGATCGTTAGTACCCTTATCGCCGTTAGTGCACACTACGTAGATAACATACTTACCTGCACCTGTCCAGTTAGCTACAGTACCGGCAACACCAAATTCGGCATCATCGGGATGAGGCGTAATCACCATCATATGGACTGGTTTAATCATTAAACCTGAACCTTCTTGGAGCGTAGTATATGATCGCAATTGTATAACATTCCTCCGACTGCTACAATTCAAATTGGTAATGCCAGCAAAGGCAATAAGCAATTCGCGATATAATATTAGAAATTATCAATCCACAGATTTCGATAAATACGTCTTATTGCTTACTGAAGCTGAAAAACTGGAACCGACCGGGCGGTGCGTTTCGCCACTGGTCGTTGCTGATCAGTTAGAGCGGCCGAATTATTCCCCTGAGCAAGACTTGTTTATCCTGTGGAATGATAATATTGTCGGCTATATGGATGTTAAGCCGGAGCTTGGCATTGGACGGGCAGTTCTCGACGGTTGGATTCACCCGGAGCATCGTAGACAGGGACTGGCGACAAAACTCTTCAGTTATGCTACGGAACATGCCAAAGAACTGGGAGCCAAAGTAATCCATATAAACATAAGGGAGGACAACGTGGTTGCGACTGGCGTGTTACACAGACTGAACTTCAGGTTTATCCACCGGTATTCTGAATTGGCGTTAGATATTGTTCCTGTTGGCGGACTAGATAAAGCTGAGTCAGATCCAGATTGCCGCTATCTACAGTGTGGTGAAGAAGACAAGCTAACTCAACTACAGAATTGTGCCTTTGCTGGCTCCTGGGGATACAATCCCAATACCGTAGAGGAAATAACCTTTCGTATCAATTCAAATACTTTTTCTCGGAAGGATATCATTCTAATCTACAAAAAAGATAAAGCCATAGGTTATTGCTGGACAGGAATAAGCTGTGAGGAGGGAAAGCCCAGTATAAGAAAAGGGCGGATCCTGATGCTCGGAGTAGTCCCCGATTACAGGCGCAAAGGGATGGGCAAAAAATTAGTACTAGCTGGGTTAGCCCGACTTAGAAGCAAAGGTTTACAGATCGCCGAGTTAACTGTGGACAGTGAGAACAAAGCAGCATGTGCCCTTTACGGATCTATTGGTTTTGAGGTCCAGGCTAATATTTTCTGGTATGAAAAAGTAATCAATTAAGACACAGGGGTAACGTAGTTAGCTAATACCAGTTGGCAATCTCTGATAATCGCTTCGGTAATGTTCGACCAACTAAATTCACTTACTGTCTCCCGAATTATCCGGGCAGATTCTCTATCGGCACTTGGATGGGAAAGAAGTAAGGCTATTTTGTCAGCAAGATGATGGGGAACATTGTCCCTTGCAACATACCCGGTTTCTCCTTCTTGAATAATATTTCTAAAGTCACCCACATCGGTAGTCACTACAGGTGTGCCGCATGCTAGAGATTCCAGAGCTACTAACCCAAAACTTTCATAGTAAGAAGGAACCACACAAACATCAGCAGCGCTGTAAAAATGGGGTAGCTGCTCATGTTTCACTAAATCGAGAAATGTAACTGAATTCCCTACTTTAAGATTGCTGGCTAGTTTCTGTAGTTGTTTTATTTCGTGCTGGCTATGTTCACCGCCACCGATTATCAGTAACCTCAATCGTTGAATATCCTGTAGATACGGTAGAGCCATTATTAACTTATCTATACCTTTTAGAGGGTCAATTCTACCCACAAATAGAATAATCTTACTATCGTCAAGACCCAGATACTTCCTGGCTTCTGCTTTATCCAATGCCCTAAATTGCTCTAGATTTACACCACAGGGTATTACACTGATTTTCTCCAACGATGCGCCATAGTGCCGAATAAGGTCCTCTTTTTCTCTTTCTGTCGGAGCGATAATATGATGGCACGTTTGAACCAGGCTTCTTTCTGTGTCAATACGAAGTTTGAGTTCACCGTCGTCCAGTGTCAGACAAGTACCATCTTTGATCGCATTTTTAACTGCACCTAGGGTATGGAACATAGTAATGTGAGGAACTTGCCACCATTGTTGTAAATAGACTCCCGCCAGTGCGGAAAGCCAGTAGTGGCTGAATATTAAATCGTACTGGACGTGACTCTGCCTACTGTAACTCTCTACGTTGCTGGCAAAGTCAGGAAGATGGGAGTACACCGCTAGCTTACGTATTTCTTCGTCTACCCCCGCCCTGAGGTGAATGAGCCTTACATTTCGATTGAGTTCATAAATTTGGCGGTCCTCAGGATCATGAACGCGAGTATAGATATCCACCAAATGTCCCTGCCGGCCCAATTCGGAGGCAATCTCCCGGATATAGACACTCATGCCACCGGTGTCTTTTGTCCCTAGTTTTCCCACAGGGCAACTATGGGCACTGAGCATAGCGATTCTCAGTCGACTAACCGGCATTAGAGTGTGCTCTTACTCATCATTGTCAGGTGATATTTATCTGGCAATTGTAGAGGGGTACTTCTTGGCCACCGAGTCGATATTTGTACGGTTCTCCACCTTTCAAAAAGTTCCATTTCTTTTTACCCCTTTCGATACTCTCCTTGAGGCAAAGGACTTTGCAAAGCAGTCCCACGCTTAAATAGCTAAATTGCGGGTCATATGCACTGTTATAAAGGTAATGCGAATCAGCGTAGTCAAAACCAATAGTCATCGCCGCCGGCACTTTGTCTAGCTGCATGATACCTAATCTCAATAGTCCAATCTCAGCCATTGCCTTAGCCAGCAACCTGAAGAACGATTCCCTCTTGCTATTCATAAATCTGGCTTTCTCATCTTTGCTCAATGAAAAGAGCTTCAAAAAAATATCCAGATAATCTTCAACCTCTGGACCGACCTCAACGCAATGATGCTCTACGCCACTAGTCTCCCATAACCGCCTCAACTTCCGCTTAACTTCATGGCGCTGCTTATTCTTCAATGCTGCTAGATATTCATCCCAGGTATCAGGTAAATCCAATTCCAGAGAAACATCCTCCGGGTTGCAGAGAACTCCATACCCTCGATTTTGGGCGATACCTACAAGTCGAGTTAGTACAGTAGATTCTGGCCGCAAAGGTCGCAGGTCCAGCTTCTCTATACCCCGCTCTTTCAAATCATCAAGAAGTATCTTAAAGAAGTCTTCCTCTTTGCCCACATTAATAACAAAGTCTAAATAATCAGAGACATCTTCGCTACCGATAAAAGAAGCTACTCCGTTATTTACCATAAGTGGGGCAACACCTATGATTTTTCCCCCTTGCCGCAGCGTCCGTAGATACAATTCATTCTCTCCACCAAAAACCTCCCACCAGACCTGCAGCCAGGCAGGTATAATGAAAATAGAACGCCACTTTAAGCAGTGACTTAACTTGTCCCAGGAAGAAATAATACCGTCAAGACTTTCGACGGTCAGGGTGTAACTCATCAGTTTTCACCCAAGTATAGTGATTAACTATACTTGAGTCAAATGTCTCACTTATGAAGAAAGCGTGCATGGCTATCCAAAGTTACTGGCAACTTATTTGTTTCCGAGCTTTAACTAAACCTGTACTACTGACTGAACATAAGAACCGCTTCGCCGAATACGGCATACAGGTTGTTTAAGATTCTTCTCTTTTCGCGCTACAATGAATAAACCTGCGTTCGTGTATGCTCAACCTGACTCTATCTGCTTCGCGCATGTTGAGGCTAGTCTTTCTTGGTAAATTGTTGGGCGGCTTCGCCCATTTCATCACCACTACCTGAGCCAAGACATATATCGGTCTCCATGCGGAGTCCTATATCAAGCGGGGTCGACAGAGCAAGAGTAGTCGCCCTTTTAGCACCTTGAATAAGACGGGGATTGATTTTGGCTATTTCTTCGGCTAATTTCTTGGCTTCAACCATAAGTTGATCTTTAGAATATACATGGTCTGCCAGCCTAATCCTGAGTGCTTCGGCAGCATCGATTCTTCGCCCGGTGAAAATCAGTTCCTTAGCAATGCCGGTTCCTACTATCCGGGGTAAGCGTTGCGTACTTCCCAGGTCAGGAATAACACTCAGTTGAATCTCCGGAAGCCCGAATATGGCAGTATCACAAGCCAGGCGTATATCACAGCAAAGAATGAATTCCAAGGCTGCACCCAGACAGTACCCATTAATGGCAGCTATAACCGGCACGGCCAGCTCTTCGTACATAGTAAATATCATCTTCAAATTATACAGAGCATCATAACCCTGCCGGTAGCTGGTAACGATCTCCATAGGGCTGTTCCCCGACGCAACCATCTTCAAGTCCAACCCGGCGCTAAACGCCTTATCACCGGCACCGGTTACTACAACAACCCTGATATCAGGGTTCTCCTTGATAGCCTGAGCTACTTGTTGAAGCCCAAGAAAGACATCCAGGTTAAAGGCATTCAATGCCTTCGGTCGGTTCAACAGCACTGTAGCAATAGTACTTTCAATATCTAGCCAAACAGCGTCTTGATCTGCCATTTATCTCTCCTTTCACAGATTATAATCAGAGTGATTTTACATTTCGGCTATTGCAAAGGTCAATGTGTTATTCCATACTTACTCATCGCAGCGCCCCACGCTTAGAACGATAGAGAGATAAAACCCATATATCAGAACAATGTTACTAGCCAAGGTTTAATATATAGGGTGATATTAATCAGCTAGCAGTGTTATAATCGGCATGAGATAAAAATCCAGGCGCATCTTCAAAGGAACTATGGCAGTTTTAGAAATTCGCATTTTGCCTGATCCCGTCTTGCGACAAAAGGCTAAAAAAGTAACTAAAATCGACAAGTCTATTCAGAAATTAATCGATGATATGATCGATACGTTACGCGCCGACACTAATAGAGCCGGTCTTGCTGCCCCACAGGTAGGAGTATTGCTTCGCATAGCAGTCATCGAAGTACCAGAACAGGAACTCATCACCTTAATTAACCCTGAAATAGTAAAAAAGGAAGGCGAGCGAATAGTCCAGGAAGGCTGTTTATCCGTACCGGGTTACTTCGGGGAGATAAAAAGGGCAGAAACAGTGAAGGTCAAAGCGCTAGACCGATATGGTAAGCAATTTCGTCTCAAAGCAGAAGGGTTTCTGGCTCAGGCCCTCGAACAGGAAATTGAGCACCTTGATGGCATTTTATATATCGACCATCTAGAGAGCGGAGAGAAGCTATTTGAGGTTATACAGGAAGGAGATGAATAGGAAAGCTTTGCTCTGTCTATTGATGGCTTAACCCCACATCAAAACGACCACGAAATTCCAGGTGCAAATAAGAGACATCCCCAGGCTCAACGGCTTTAACAATCTGTCTCGCTTAAACAAAACCAGAGCCACGACAATTCCAGCGGAAATCAGCCCCTTGACCAACATATTGCTGCCAAATCTCGTGCCCAGAAACGGGTTAAGTTCATAATTACCGGCTTGTAGAGCAAGCCCCGTCAGCCAGGCATCCAGAATGTTTAGCCCGATGAAAACAGCACACAGCAGAACAGTTCTACTTAAAATTGGTTCGGCAACCGCCCCCTTTAATCTTGCCACAACTAAGGTTCTAGTACTTTAGTCCTAGTACCTAAGATTAACATCGGTCAGCGTGTACTGTCAAGATCCGGAGCTTCGGGATTAAGCATAACCATGGAAAACGCTATGCTCTTGCAGATAATATAAGTTTGACCCAGCCAGTTTTTATTCCCACCAAGTTTGGCAAAGATTTAAAGCCTCATCTCCGCAAAAGGTATTCTTGATTGTATAGTCGGCTTTGTCAACAACCTCGTCATTTGACGGCTCTACCCAGAGCCAATAGTTTTGAGTTTCGTCTTCAATGCGAAACTTAACCACCCAGTGAACTTGTTCCTCACCCCATTTCATGCGCTCTACCCAGACCATACAGGCCTCCAGTCCCTGCACATAGGCATTCCACCAAAGATCAGCGGCGAAATGTCCGCACTCATAGACTTCTGCTCGCCACACATTCTTATCTGTGGCGTCTTGAGCAAGGAAATCCAGAACCCCTTGCTCGGTCGCTGGCGAAACCTTAGAGTCATCGTAAATCTCAGAAGAATAGGTAGAAGGATCTCTTGTCTGGGCTCCGGCCGCCACACATCCAGAAATAACTACTATCAACGCTATTAGTGCGATAAGTATGACTAAAGCTAATCTCTTTTTCATATCTGCTACATTCCTTTCCTTCATTAATTTACCTACCCTCTATCGTATGCTTTACCTATTTTTTTAAAAAATCCCCTACTAGAAAGCTAGCTCACGCTTATTTTTAACTAGATTTATCGGAGTTAAGGAGGGAGGGGATAACCGGGCTTAAAGCGCGGTTATCCCCCGGTTATATCTTGCTATGCCTCTTGCTGTGCCTTGTGTCTTCTTCTCGTCCCCCAGACCACTCCCCAGATAATCAAGCCAACTGCGACTATTATGACGAGGATAAGCCACCAGGTAATCGTTTGCGATACTGTGAATTCACCGCTTAAGCCGGCTACATCCACTTCGTACTGGCCAGAATCCAATTCAGACACAGTGAAACTGACCTGCTTGCTCTGTCCAGCCCCCAGCGTTACGGTTTCAGTTTCTACCGTTTCTCCATTTAGCTTAAGCTGCACAGTATAGCTGTCTACCTGTCCGCCGTCATTGGCCACATTCGCGGTAATAGTAACGCTTTCCCCGGTCTTGGTTACGAACACCGACAGCTTTTCCACAGTCGGTTGGATGTTCAAGCCACTGGCCACAAAATGGGCAGGTTGTTGAGGAGTTGTTGACTCAAGTTCAGCCAGCACGCCGTATATAGAGAAGTGGTTTATCGGTGCAGATAGTGTCAGTTCTGCCACACCACTCGGCCCTCCTGCTTCGCTATCCATCGGCTCCCAGACTCCGTTAATGTCATCATAGTAAGCCATGGTTACATTTAGAGCGTTCGCAGGCAGTTCAGGGATACCCAGTGTCAGGAAAATATCCTTGTCGAACGTCGCATCAGCAGGAGTTATGTTAAATACCACAATCGCTTCCATGTTTTCTGGCGTAGAAGGAGTTTCCTTTACTTCCCTTACTACTATCACGTAATGTGTCGTCGCGTGAACAACTGGCGCATGAGTTCCACGCTCCAGGAACAAGTTGTGACTGAGATCGAAACTAGGTCCGAGACAATCCACCGCTAGTCTGTCATTACTACAATAAAGGGGCTCGCTGGTTATACATCCCTCCCAGTCCACCGTGAGCCGATTACACTCATAACAACAGCTACAGCTATAGCCACCATTTCCATCTGTCCATGTCTTGGTGTTATCAACTACAAATGCTCCATAGCCGTCAGTAGCAACATCAATATCTATATCGCAAATACTCACTGTTGCCGAAGCATGGACGATAGCCGTACCCGCAACAGCGGAGTTGACAGTCACAGTGACCTGCCCCAAACTGTTGGTTACATAGGGACCTGTGCTCTGTATCGCACCTACTCCTGTGTGTGTGGGAGTGACATTGACACCAAAAGCAGGTTCCCAGTCTAAGCTCTCACTAAAATACTTCTCAACGGTTATGGTGAAATCATGTTCCACACCAATCGGATTTACACCGCTCTCAACTATGGAGATACGGGCGTCCACCCAGTACTTCTTACCCGGGTCACTGTTGTATCCTTCTCCGTCGGTGGAGAGGTCCTTTTCATAGACTACGGTAGAAGCTTTAACAATAGTAGTACCCGTTTCAGTCGAGACCAGGGTGGTAACAGCCTGGCCGTTGGCATCTGTATCATCCGTAACCGGATTAAGGTCACCCAGGCCGGAAATCACCTCGAAGGTAACTGTGGCGCCTTCATAGGGCTCCCAGTCAACACCGTTCGTGCTTGTCTCCACGGTAGCGGTAAAGTTATGAGAGTCGCCCACGTGATTTCTATCCTCCGGCGGACTGATTCTAATCCGTGCGTAAACCCACTCTTTCTCGGCCGGGCCACTGTTATACGCTTCGCTATCGGTCGATATGTCCCAGTCGTAGACCGTGGTAGAAGCTTTGACTGTGCTGTTGCCGGCTTCAGTCGAGGTAAGGATGGTATTAGCTTTGCCGTCTGCATCGGTAACATCGGTATCGGGATCAACGGCGCCAACATCCCCAATCTGCTCGAAGGTAACGATGGCGCCTTCATAAGCATCCCAGTCCGTACCGTTGTTGGCGCTTGTTTCCACGGTCGCGGTTAATTCATGACGGTGACCGACAACATTGACATCGTGCTGCGGCTCAATCTTGATCCGCGCAAGTACCCACTCCTTCTCGGCCGGGTCGTTTTCCCTCTCTCCGTCGGTGGAGATGTCATAGCCGCAGACCGAGGTAGAAGCTGTAATAACGCTGGTGCCGGTTTCAGTCGAGGTCAGGGTGGTAGAAGCCTGGCCGCTGCTATTGGTAACGGCGATTTCAGGATCGAGGGTGCCGGGGCCATCAATTACCTCGAAGGTAACATCGGCGCCTCCACGAGGCTCCCAGCCTTCGCCCTCATCGACCTCTACCATCGCTGTCAGTATATGCTCGTCGCCCACGATATTGGTATCTTCCGAGGGCGAAATGGTTATCTTGGCATCAATGGCCAACACATCTGCGGTATCGGTATCTTCGACATCATCGCCTTCCGGCGGAGTTCCGGTGGCGGTGACCTCGTTTATCAGAGTCCCTAACTCGTCGCCGTTAATACTGGCCACAAGATGGATAGTGGTGGCATTTCCTGAAGCCAAGGGACCTATGTCCCAGGTAATGGTGCCTTCGGGTGATTCTGTCCCACCGGCATCATCTGAGACATAGCTCATGCCGTCGGCCAAAGTGTCAACAACAATCACAGGGTCAAGAACGGAACCGTTGGTATTTGTAACAACGATGGTAAAAGTAATATTGGCGGAAGCTGGCCCGCAAGCGGGATAGGCCGTCTTATCTACATCGATGCCAGCGTGGTAAACCCTTACAGGTGCGGTATCAGTGTCGTCAACGTCATCACCATATGGAGGAGTTCCGATGGCGGTAACGCT
>Ga0180433_10004282_pt1 | contig 20159 bp, 13 predicted proteins | sample SS_ome_8_FD_132980 | JGI IMG/M metagenome (GOLD analysis project Ga0180433, IMG submission 132980) | Hypersaline lake sediment archaeal communities from the Salton Sea, California, USA - SS_1_D_1 metaG | ecosystem: Environmental > Aquatic > Non-marine Saline and Alkaline > Hypersaline >... | reverse complement strand
GCGATGCCGCTGGTGTACACAACCAAGACGGTAGCATTGATGGCACCAACTGTTCCATGGGTCAGACCAGTCGTCCGGCCGTACTTCTGGACAGCTTGTCCAACGTGAGCTCCAGTCGTAGCTGAGCTTGGCGTCCCATATCCATCGGACGGCGTGGCATTAGCAAGCAGCAAACTGTCGCTCAGAGCAATCGCCGCGTCAATGACGTTTATGGGCCCCCAGAACCGAATAGGCTCGTAGTCGTAGAGCGTGCCGATATAATCATTGGGCAGCGAACCGCCGTCGAACGCACCGGGTTGAATGACGTCGTCGCCTATACTTGCAGCGTTTTCATCGGCATATATATGGTTGGGGCTGAGGGCATAGACGTGCGTACCGTCAGTGACCCTGCATGCGATGGTCCCGGCAGTAGTAGCCGGGTGGCCGGTCGAGACACCGGTTGGGACCGGCCGAGGGAACCTGGCCGTAGGATCAGCAAGAGCGTAGAATCTGCCGGTCGCAATCAGACGGACCGGCACGTTTTCGAGGTGACTGGGTGTGGTGGTGGAGTCGCGCAGCTCGGTCAATACTAAGACAGCGCAGTCACCGTCATCATCAAGGCCGACCGCCGTGCCGACGACGCCCGGTCTTGCCAGCAATGCATAGGTGTGCTTTTCCTGGACCTTCTTGGCGTGCTCCAGCGCTTCATCGATGCGGTCCCGGGCCAACAACGCCTGCGAGAAGAACAAAAGACCAAAGAGAACAACCGCCAAGTACACCCTGCAAAAAATTCGCATTGTCATGATTCTTCCTTCACGCTTGACTGTTTTGAATCTATTCTAAACGCGTTCCACAGTTGTCTAAAACGGCCAGCTCACGACCGTAGTCTGCTTCACGTGCGGGGCAGACAGCCAGCACATGGTTAAGCGATATCTGGTCCTCCATATTCCCCCTTGCACCCCACAAAGAAGTCTATACAAATCTGTCAGCAGTTCTGTTGCTTTTCCTAATAGGTCCTTTCTGCCTCGCAAGAAAGTTTACACAGATCTGTCATACAACTCCCACGCTTAGCTACCATCCGCACGCAGTCTCATTCAGGTGCGACGATAAGGCGCTGATACGGTTCAAACAACCTCCCCCGGGCAAGTCAACAAGCGCAACCGGAACCATGGAAGTAATTTGGCAAAGCGGTACTCTACCGGTGAACTGGTGTGTATTGACCTCAAGCGTTCCATACCGAGGCATTATCCGCCTCCTTGCGCCAGTGCTGCTCGTCCTCTGATTGACAAGCCAAAAAAATGCATATCACCCTGTTCATACGGCGTCAAGAAGAAAATAAAAAAACCAAGAATACATATCTCTGCCTGCGCGCCTTGCGCAAGGAAGGCCATATCAGTGATAGCAAGGGAGACGCTTTAGCAGCAGCCCATTCCTTGCCGGGCGATGTAATGTTGTTGCCGCAGGTAACAGGCTGGATTCTATTGCTGCAGGCCGCATACCGATGTGGCTGCTGTGCGTGGGGTCACAGCCGATACTGACGGGACTTCTTGGCGTCGGCCTTCAGCGGTACGGTGAACTGCCGTCGGAACTGGGCGAAGCCGCGAACGATAATCCGCATGATCGTGAATTTCACAACGTCGCCGTCCTTGACCTTTTCCATCTCCAGCGAGAATTCTCGCAGGTTGCGCACGGCCTGGCCGCTTACCTCCAGAATCAGGTCTCCGCCTTCCAGGCCCGTCTCGCCGGCTACGCCGCTTTTCTGCACATCGGTTATAATAAGCACAGGATAGGCACCTTCGAAGTCGAACCTTCGCGCGACTCGCTCGGTCAGTTCGGAAACCTCCATCTGAAAGAACTTCTTGGCCAACAAACGCCCGTCAGGCAAGGGCCTGGGCGCCAAGGTCAATTCGATGGTTCGTACTTCCTGCTGGGCGCCCTCGGGTCGTACGTACTTGATTTGCACGGGTTGACCGATCTTCTTGTCCATGATCCGCACGTAGAAATCAATGACGCTGGCCAGCTTGTGCCCGTCAATTTCCAGGACCACGTCGCCCGCGGAGATTCCCTTCTCGGCGGCAGGACTTCCTTCGTTCACCGACTCCACCACCAGGCCGGTCAACTCGCCGACCGTCTTCAGCCTTCCCATCACCAGGCCGAAGCGAACGCGACGCAATGACTCCGGCATGAGCATGTGGGTCAAATTATTGACGAGCGTGTCAACCGGTATGGCAAAGCCGATATTCTGCGCTTCCGCGCGGATGGCGGTATTGATTCCTATCAGCTCGCCGTTGATGTTAAGCAGCGGGCCACCGCTATTTCCCGGATTGATCGGGGCATCGGTCTGCAGCAGGCCCCGCAGCCAATAGTCCTCCGTCACCTGGATGTCTCGCCCCATCGCGCTGAGCACGCCGCTTGTGACCGTGTTTGTATAGCCGTAGGGATTGCCAATCGCGATGACCGTTTCGCCTATCATCAGGTCGTTGCTTCTGCCCAGGTGAATGAAGGGCAGCTTTTTCTCGTTTTTCACCTGCAGCAACGCTAAGTCCTTGGACTTGTCCGTGCTGATTACCTCCGCTGCGTATTCGCTGCCGTCGCTGAATGTCACTTGGATTTTCTCAGCATTCTCGATGACGTGCGCGTTGGTAATGATATAGCCATCTTCGTGCGCGACGACGCCCGAACCGAGCACTTTGAGCTGCCTCTGCACTCTTGGTCCCCAAGGATCGAACATGTCCGGCCAGTCGAAGCCGGGCCAAATCGACGTGGAGACCACGCGCTGGCCGGATATATTCACAACCGCCTTGTGCGCCTGCTGATACACCTTCACAACGGGCGTTCGTCTACCGAAGGACGGCTGATCCTGCGCCCGGACCAAGTCGAATGGTCCGAGCCAAAACACCGCAAGCACCATGGGTGCAAGGACTTTGTACCTGCCCACGACTAAGTCCCCCTTTCAAACCAACAAGTCAATTCTGCATTCTCATCATCTTCGTTTCAGCACTGGTTAGTATGCATCATACCCAAATCTGCCTGATGTTTCCAACCTCGTTTGGCAAGACGGCGAAGCTGCGGACCGGCTTGCATTTACCCGTCCGAACAAGGCCGTGCAATTTTCCCTGCGAGCGACTACAATAGGGGCTATGCAATTATTGGCCGAAAAGACCAAGAAATACCTTCGCATCATCGATTGCGGCCTGGCCGACTTTAGAGAGACCCTGCGATTGCAGCACGAGCTCCGAGAGAAGAGGCTCCGGGGCGAAATACAAGATACCGTCCTCATCGTGGAGCATCCCGCCGTCATCACGCTCGGCGCCCGCAAAAGCGCCAACAAGCTGCTGATAGGCGCGGACGAATTGACGCAGCGCGGCATTGATGTGGTCGATATCCGCAGGGGCGGCGGTGCAACAGCCCACAATCCGGGGCAATTGGTCTTCTATCCCATCCTGCACCTGCAAGAGCTTGGGCTGGGGATCAGCGAGTACATTCGGAAGCTGGAAGAAATCGGCAGATGTTTGCTGCAACAATTGGGCGTGACCTGCTCCGCGCGGAAGGGCTTTCCGGGCCTGTGGGTCCACGATAGAAAAATCGCCTCCATCGGCGTGCGCGTCTCCAAATTCGTCACCTATCATGGCATGGCCATCAACATACAAAACGACCTGAGCATTTTCGATTTCTTCGTGCCGTGCGGCCTGGACGGCATCAAGATGACATCCGTGCTGAAAGAAACCGGCGAACATCATTCGATGGATCGATTAAAGCAGAATCTATCGGCGCTGCTTATCAAACATTTTTCCACAGCCGCCGGGCAACCGGCGACGAGCGACGAGCAACGAAAGCTGCCGCCCTGGCTGCACCGGCCCCTACCCGCCAGCCGGACATACGAAAGAGTTGAGCACACCCTACAATCGCTGGGCCTGGAGACGATATGCAACAGTGCAAACTGCCCTAATCGGGGCGAGTGTTGGTCCAGAGGCACCGCAACGGTCCTGATCTTGGGAAATGTCTGCACCCGCAACTGCCGATTCTGCTCCGTCGCCACCGGCAAACCGGCCCCGCCGGACCCGACCGAGCCGCTGCGATTGGCTAAGATGGCGGAGCAAATGAAGCTCAAATATCTGGTGATCACCAGCGTCAACCGCGATGACCTGCCCGACGGCGGTGCCGGACATTTTCGCGATTGTATTATGGCCGTCAGACAGCGCTATCCGGATGTGAAATTTGAAATACTGACGCCGGACTTTCGCAATTGCCAGAGCGAGGCCCTGACAATGCTCAAGGATGCTCTGCCATTTGTCTTTGCGCATAACATCGAGACGGTGCCGTCTTTATATCCACTTGCCAGAGCCGGCGGCAATTACCGGCGCTCTTTGCGCCTGCTAAAAATGGCAAAGCAAACGCTCGGCAATATCCCTACCAAATCGTCGCTGATGCTCGGCCTGGGAGAGACCGACGCTGCGGTCGAGCAGGTACTAAGAGACCTGCGCGGCGTAGGCTGCGACAGAATCACCATCGGGCAATATCTGAAGCCGTCAAAGAATTCGCTGAATGTGATCCGGTATATACCACCGGCCAAATTCAACTTCTGGAAGCAAAAAGCAATCCGGATGGGATTTTCCTGGGTGATTTGCTCACCATTCGCCCGCAGCTCCTATTTTGCGGAACAAGAAAGAACCTCATAACCGTACTTTTGTCACAGCGAGGCGGTCTCCACCACTGCCTGAACCTCTTCCTGCGCGACATATCCCGCTGCATTTTGTCCTTGGCAGGAACGTTTCTTATACTTTATAGGGCATATAGAAGTCTTTCAAACTCCAGCGAGCGGAGCCTTTCTTGCGAGGGTAACATGAAACTCACCAAAAAATCACTTCACCTGCGGCGCGCCGGTGCCGCCCTTATTATCTCCATGATGTTTGTCCTCATATTCTCAAGCCTGGGGCTTGCGTTGTTCGCGATGTCCGGCAGCAACGTGCAAATAGCCAGCAATCAACAGAAGGTCAGCCGTGCCTTTGCCAGTGCCGAGTCCGGCATGCATGTTATGCGCTATTGGCTAAACCGCGTCTTAATACCCGCTTCGACTCCAACGGCCGATTATTTCAGCACTATCGTCAGTCAAGTGCAAACCGACTTGGCAGCCAACACTATATCCAATATCACCCTGAACAATGATGGTTCCATCACACCTGTGATGCTGAATTCCGCGACCGGTCAGACATTCGAAGGCAAAATTCAAATCTCCTCCGCGGATCCCTGTGTCTTAGAGGCGTTCGCAACCGGCAGTTATGGCGGAATCACACGCACGATAAGGGTCAACTACAACATCGAGCCTTATGAGCATCCGATTTTCGATTACGGTATGGCAACGAAAGGGCCGGTTTCCTTTCCCGGTAATCCCACGATAACGGGCGTGAACTTTAACCAGGAGGCGGATATCTACATCGACAACAGCCAGGCCGCGGCCCTTGCACTGTCGATAGGCGGCAACACAAACTTCGACGGCGATGTCTACTTAGGCGCCGGCGACTCCTATTTTGACGGCTCTGTGCAGATCGCCGGCGACTACGACCAGACCGCCATAGATAACCACGTCCACCTTGACGCACCGCCTGTGGAGTTCCCCACGCCTGACACCGCGCGGTTCCAGCAATATGCAACCGGACAGGTTATTGACGCTTCCACCGACACCAGTGACAACATGACCCTGACCAACGCGCTTATACAGGCAGGAGCTAACCCGGTTTTCGAGGGCAATATCAGGATCGACGGACTTTTGTTTGTTGAAGCACCGAATACGATTGTAATCAACGGCAACGTTGCTATCCAGGGCATGATCGTCGGTGACGGCGATCCGAACAATCCGACCAGCAGCATGACTTTCTACGGGAACTTTGAAAGCGGCCCACTGCCGAACGACTCTCAGTTCGATGATCTGCGTTCAGAGGACGGTAGTTGCATGCTGGTTCCCGGCTTTGCAGTTGAACTCGACGGCAATTTCTCCAGTCTGGAAGGAGTCATGGCGGTCAGCGGCTTTCATCTGTCCGGTAATGCCAGCGCCCTGGTCAAAGGCACAATTCTGAATTTCTCCGACAGCCCCACCGTCGTAGAGGGCAACGCTACACTGAACTTTGACCGCTCAGGCGCCACCAAGATTCCAGCCGGTTTTGACACACTTCGAGAACTGAGTTACGACTGCGAGTCCTACGCGATGATTCACTGAGCGCAAAACTGTCTATTGTCTTTCAAAGCCATGCAACGTGGGCCTCTCGAAGCGACAAGTGCCGCGGACGGGACTCCCCAGTGTGATTTGCTCACCATTCGCCCACACTCGCATTTTGCCGAACAAGAAAACGCCCCACAACCGTCCTCCTGCCACAAGAAGACAATTCCCACCTCTGTCTGAACTTTTTTCTGCGCCCACATGCTGCTGTTTTTGCCTTTGGCACAAACGTTCTTTATACTTTATAGGGCATATAGAAGTCTTTCAGACTCCGCCAAGCGGGGCATTTCTGTGGGGGTAACATGAGACTTACCAAGAAATCACTTCACCTGCGGCGCGCCGGTGCCGCGCTTATCATGTCCATGATATTCGTCCTCATATTCTCAAGCCTGGGGCTTGCACTGTTCGCGATGTCCAGCACCAATGTCCAAGTCGCTGAGAATCAACAACAAGCGAATCGAGCGCTAGCCAGTGCGTACTCGGGGCTCGAAGTTCTACGATACTACCTTATGGATATCACTGTCCCTGCCAGTGTCGCACAGGAAGATAGGCTGCAGCGCGTCGCGAATGAGCTGCAGAGCGCATTTGCCGTCGCCCAGGCCACCAATATGAGCGTTTCTTACGATGCGGGAACACATACGATAACCACCGGCGATGTTGCCCTTAATTCTCAGACCAGCCAGAACTTTGCCGCAACGCTGGGCTTCGGGGCCGATTACGACACGGTGAACCTTGTTGTCACTGGCTGCAGTGGTAATGTAAACAAGCGCATAGGAATAAACTATAACTTCGCGACAATCGGCAACCCCATATTTGACTGGGGCATCGCTACCAAAGGGCCTCTAAATATGCAGGGAAATGTGGAAGTGGAAGGATACAATCACAATATTGAGGCGAGCGTCTATATCGAAAGTCTCAACAGTGTTCTCGCCCTCGAAATGACGGGAAAATCCGCAATAGCAGGCAAGGTCACTATCGCCAATAGCACCGCCACTGTTGATATCGGCACCAGTAGCTCGGTACACGGGGCCCAAGGGGAGGCTGCGATGGAATATATCACGATCGGCGAAACACCCTGTGAATTCCCGACGCCGAATCCCGCCCAATTCGAGACGTACATCCAACACACGTTTAATCCCGCGGTGGATCCAACTTCCAACGTGACGCTGACCAATGTTGAGATCCCCGCCGACACGAATCCCTCGTTTTCAGGGAACGCGACTATCAGAGGCATCATGTATATTAGAGCGCCGAACGTGGTCAGCTTTACGGGCAATGCTGAGGTTCACGGCCTGATCCTGGCAGAGGGTGACCTGGAATACCCGTCCACAAGCAATGTTCTTGATTTTGGCGGAACAGTAAACAGCTATGATGTATCCACCTTGCCGGAAGAGGAATTCGGCGGGCTCATCGAGGAGACCGGAACATTCATTCTGGCACCGGGCTTCAGTTGTTGCTTCCGTGGGGATTTCGAAACACTAAACGGGGTGATCGCCGCCAGCGGCGTGGAGTTCCAGGGCAACGCCGGCGGGACGATTAATGGCTCGGTGATAAACTATTCCGATGATTGCATGAGTTTGGCGGGTAACACCGACCTAATCTTCAACCGCTCAGGCATGGAGGAGTGTCCCGCCGGATTTGAGCCGACAAAGGTGCTCGAGTATGTGCCGAACACCTACGCCGAGCTGCCTCCATAGGAGCTGCCAAATGCGCGGGCGCCTTGTCTTGTACGGGAATTGGCGCACAACATGATCCGACATACTTGCTTTGAAGTGAATATTTCGTATGCTTTAGTTGTCAGATAGAAGTCGTCAGAACGCGGTTCACCATGTCTTTTCAGGGGGGCAAAACGATGAGCTGCGCAAAAAACCCCACTTATAGAACCCGCAACGGCATCGCGCTGCTGATGTCAATGATATTCGTGGTCATATTCTCTGTGTTGGCGGTGAGCCTGGCATCAATCTCCGGCACGAATGTGCAGCTCGCTTCCAATCAACACAAAGTCAACTGTGCCTTGTTGGCCGCGCAGTCCGGCCTGGAATGCGCCAAATATATCACCGCCAGCGCGGACTTAGGCAAGACCATGTTCAACACCGTCAGCGACGCCGAGGCGAACGAGGCGTGGAATGATCTGTGCCAATACGTTCAAAATATCGCGTTAGATGGACAGGCCGTTGGGTGGCCGACACGCTTTACCGACTCGGCCGGAAGCGGCGACCAGCTCGCCATTTCGCCCATCAATTTCGGCAGCACGAACGTGGACTTCAGTCTGCGGTTTTATCGGTATGATGGTGATTCGCATACGATCAAAATAGAATCCACGGGAGCGGACGGGCAAGTGACGCGAAAAATAGGCATGGATATGGAAATCACAAAGGACAATGAGGTCCTAAACTATGCCGTAGCCAGCAGGGGCCGGATGTGGCTCACCGGCGACACCACCATTCACGGGGACGTGTTTAGCTCGTGGGACCGTCCGGAGATACCACCATACAATATGACGGGTGACTCTACCGTGCTGGGCACCATTAATACGGTTCTGACGCTGGACCAGATCGAGCAGCAGTCGTACCAGTTAGAGACGCTCGACGAAAACGGCGAACCCATGTTCGATGAGAACGGAAACCGCATTTACAGCCCGCACGACGAAGTCCAGGCCTACCACGAAGGCATCAATTACAGCCAGCCCTATGAAGACATACCCGGTATGGATATTAGTGACTATAACACGGACTGCTACGATAGCGGTCTTGTATCTATACAGGAGTGTCCCAGCGAGCTACGAAAGCAAGAGTACTTTCCACACGCCGCCGCCGACTATAACCAGCCGCGCGACAGCGGCAGTCACCGGTACGAGCGGCACGTCTACGAGAATCAGACGTTCACCAACGCCAGGCTACCGATCAATCGCCACGCCCTCTTCAAGAACTGCACGTTCGAGGAGGTGCTCTACATCGACAGCTCCACGACCAGTACGCGGCAGCGATACTGCAACAACGTGCGCTTCCAAGACTGCACGTTCAATGGGGTCATTGTGACCGACGTCCCGCAGTCTCTCGACTGGAAGGACAACTGCCTGTACTTCACGGGCGCGGCTGCCTTCGACAATCAGTCGTCTGTCCAGGAGGCCACCATTCTGGCCCCGCATTTCAACGTGAACCTGGGTAATACCAACCCGGAACAAAGCGACAACAACGTGCTCACCGGCGCTATCGTCGGGGGCATCGTCGATGTGCGCGGCAACGCACAAATCTACGGAACGATTATTTCGATGTGTGACACAACACCGTGGAGCTCGGGGTACGTAACCAATATCGGGGCCACCCTTGATGACGGCGGGTCGGAAACTACTGAATTAGGTGATATAGGTGTTATAAGTATTACCCCGGAAGAGGACAAAATGCTGCCCAGTGGAATCACCAGCCCCATCATCATTAAACCGCTGTTCGATACATATTCCGAGGGAACTTAGCCCAAGTATGTCACAAAAAATAGAACACAAATTCTACTGTTGAGAGGAGAGCAAAAATGAAAAGGCTAATTCTGAGCCTGCTGGGGCTCGCGTTGATTGTGGTCGCCCTGTCAACGATCGCTCTGAATGCCGACTTGCCGAATAAGCGTGCGAATACCCAGCAACACATCTGCCTGACCAACGAGCCCAATGAGCCTGAACCGGAGAACGCAAGCGTACATAGGGGACTCCAGCTCATCAGCGATGACCCAAACGAGCCGGAGCCAGAGTGCGCGATCCTGTCCCACTGCATGAGTCTGCTCGCTGATGAACCGAATGAGCCCGAACCAGAGTGTGCTGCTCTCTGCATCTGGGTGAACATGATTAGCGACGATCCAAACGAGCCGGAACCTGAGATAGCGGTGGCCGGTTAGACACACCTCTGGTACTCAACAGCCATTGGGGCAAGTCCACACCCAGATAAGCCGGCAAGGAGACCACGAAAATATGGTCTGAACCGCGCAGCCCGCCCAGCCTGTGTGGCTTCGAACGTGCCCATCTCTGTCAAAATCTCTCATCCTGTCTTTCTGCCTTGACAGGCGTGCTTGCGTTTAGTCTAATTCGCCGCAATATACTCGCATTGAGGATAGTAGATTCACCTGAAGTGAGAGAATCTGGAGACGGCCGTATGCCCAAACGCAAGGATGTCCATAAAGTGATGATCATCGGCTCCGGACCCATCGTCATCGGCCAGGCTTGCGAATTTGACTACTCCGGCACACAAGCCTGCAAGGCCCTACGAAAGCTGGGTTACGAGATTGTGCTGGCCAACTCCAACCCGGCGACCATCATGACCGACCCGGAAATGGCTGACGTGACCTACATCGAGCCGCTCAACCTCGAAAGCATGACCAAGATTATCGAGAAGGAGCGGCCTGACGCCCTCTTGCCCAACCTCGGCGGTCAAAGCGGCCTGAATCTCGCCTCGGAACTGGCCCATGCGGGAGTGCTGAAAAAGTACGGGGTCAAGGTCATCGGCGTGGAGGTTGATGCCATCGAGCGAGGCGAGGACCGCGTAGTCTTTAAGGAGACGATGAACCGGCTCGGTATCGAGATGCCAAAGAGCAATCCCGCCTTCAGTGTGGAGCAGGCCGAACAAATCGCCGACGAGCTTGGATATCCGGTTGTGATTCGACCGGCGTATACCCTTGGCGGCACCGGCGGCGGCGCGGTCTACAACGTGGAAGAGCTTCGCACGGTCGCCGCTCGGGGCCTTGCCGTAAGTCTCGTGCATCAAATCCTCGTGGAAGAATCCGTGCTCGGATGGGAGGAACTGGAGCTGGAAGTCGTTCGCGATGCAAAGGGGCAGAAAATCACCGTCTGCTTTATCGAAAACGTGGACCCCATGGGTGTGCATACCGGCGACTCCTACTGCACCGCTCCCATGCTGACCATCGATCCCGAACTGCAGAAACAGCTCCAGAAACACTCCTATGACATCGTCGATGCCATCAAGGTGATAGGCGGCACCAATATCCAGTTTGCCCACGACCCCCAGACCGGTCGTGTCGTGGTCATCGAAATTAACCCCAGAACATCACGTTCATCGGCGCTGGCTTCAAAGGCAACGGGCTTTCCCATCGCTTTTGTCTCTTCACTGCTTGCCGGCGGCTTGACGCTCGATGAAATACCGTACTGGCGAGACGGAACGCTGGAAAAATACACGCCCTCGGGCGATTATGTGGTGGTCAAATTTTCTCGCTGGGCGTTCGAGAAATTCAAAGGCGTCGAGGACAAGCTCGGCACACAAATGCGGGCGGTGGGCGAAGTGATGAGTATCGGCAAGAACTATAAAGAGGCCTTTCAAAAGTCTATCCGCTCGCTGGAGATCGGCCGGTACGGCCTGGGCTTCGCCAAGAACTTCAACAAGCTTTCTCTGGATGAACTGTTGAACCTCCTGACGTTCCCTTCGAGCGAGCGCCAATTCATCATGTATGAGGCCCTGCGAAAAGGCGCGGATGTTCAGACGCTCTACGACAAAACCCGCATCAAGCACTACTTCATCGAGCAAATGTCCGAGTTGGTCGCTCTGGAGGAAAAAATTCTAAAATACAAAGGCAAAACGCTTCCGGACAAACTGCTCATCCAGGCAAAAAAGGACGGCTTTGCCGACAAATACTTGGCAAAGCTGCTCGGTGTGCCGGAAGGCAAAATCCGCCAACACCGCACCAAACTGGACATCGTGGAAGGCTGGGAACCCGTGCCGGTCAGCGGCGTAGAGAACGCAGCCTACTATTTCTCCACGTACAACGCGCCCGACAAAGTCACGGCGAGCAAGAGGCGCAAGGTCATGGTCTTGGGCGGCGGCCCGAACCGCATCGGCCAGGGAATTGAATTCGACTACTGCTGTGTTCACGCAGCCTTTACTCTTCGCGACGAGGGCTACGAGTCCATCATGGTCAACTGCAACCCTGAGACTGTCTCTACGGACTACGATACCTCCGACAAGCTCTACTTTGAGCCGCTCACCGTCGAGGATGTGCTGAGCATCTATGAAAAGGAAAAGCCGGAAGGCGTTATCGTGCAGTTCGGCGGCCAGACGCCGCTCAATATCGCCGGCGAATTGGAACAGGCCGGCGTCCGCATCATCGGTACGTCACCGGAGACCATCGACTTTGCCGAGGACCGTGACCGCTTCCGGGCAAAGATGCGAGACATCGGCATCCCACAACCCGAATCGGATATGGCCAGCAGCCCCGAGCAAGCACTTGCCATCGCAAAAAGAATCGGCTACCCACTGATGGTGCGCCCGTCGTACGTGCTGGGCGGCAGGGCCATGGAGATCGTCCACGATGAGGAAATGTTGAAAGAATACGTTGCTGCGGCGGTGGAAGTCACTCCGGAAAGGCCTATCTTGATCGACAAATTCCTGGAGAATGCCATAGAAGCTGAAGCCGACGCCATCGCGGATGGGACCGATGCATTCGTGCCTGCGGTGATGGAGCACATAGAGCTGGCCGGCATCCACTCCGGCGACTCGGCCTGCGTGATCCCGCCGGTCAGCATCCCGCAGAAACACATCGACACTATCTGTGAGTATACCCGCAAAATCGCGGTTGAGCTGAACGTGGTCGGCCTGATGAACATCCAGTATGCGATTGCCAACGATGTGGTTTATGTTCTGGAGGCTAACCCGCGGGCGTCGCGCACCGTGCCGTTGGTCTCCAAGGTCTGTGGCCTGTCCATGGCCCGAGTAGCCACGCAAGTCATGTTGGGCAAGAAGCTATCCGAGCTTAACTTGAAGCAGCGCGCTGTTCCGCACTTCGGCGTCAAAGAAGCGGTTTTTCCATTCAATATGTTCCCGGAAGTGGACCCGGTTTTGGGGCCGGAGATGCGCTCGACCGGCGAAGTGCTGGGCCTGGCGGATTCCTTCGGTCTGGCCTTTTTCAAATCGCAACAGGGCGCAAAGCAGGCCCTGCCGTCGAGCGGAACGGTCCTTATGACTATCACCGACCGGGAAAAGCCCGCTGCGCTGGACGTCGCCAAAGAGTTTCAAAAACTCGGCTTTACCATCAAGACCACGGAGGGAACGCACCGCTTCCTGGCGGAAAACGGCATTGAAACCGAGCGTATTTTTAAGATGCACGAAGGAAGGCCGAACATCGTGGACGTCATCAAAAATGGCGAGATTCAGCTTATCATCAATACCCCTATCGGCAGGCTCGGCAAATACGATGACTCCTACATCCGCAAGGACGCCATCAAGTACGGCGTGCCGTATATTACCACCGTAGCCGCTGCTGCCGCCGCCGCCAAAGGCATCGCCGCCAGCCGCCAGGCCGACCAGGGAAAAGCCCTGGGCCACATCGGCCCCGCTGCGGTTCGCTCCCTGCAGGAATACCATGCTCATCTCGGCAAGTCCGCCAAAGGCGGATAGCCGGGGCTGAACCAAATAGAGACCAACCGCAGCCTGTGGCCTGTCCTAATCTTGACCTTTGCGCGTCTGCTGCGTAACGTCGCGAGGTTTTTACGCTTCGGTTCCCGGTTTCCATCGTATATCATTCAAGTCAGACGTGAAAACAAACGAGTAAACATAATGGCCGAAATCCCTGCTGCAGGGACCCGTACAGACCCTGAAGAACGGTTTCTTACAAGATGGACCGACCGATTGAAATGCTATCAGATGAACCAGCGGCGATTGAGCCTTACCTGGCCGGCGACAATATTGAGCTGCCAAACAACAACCAGGAGTTCAAAACGCCCGAAATAATCGGCATTCTGCCGATTCGAAACGTCGTCGCATATCCGGGCACGGTCACACCGCTGGCAATAGGTCGTGAGAGAAGCAAGGCCCTGCTCGCCGACATCACACCCAACGAATCGGTTATCGGGCTACTTACCCAGCGCAATCCTGACACCGACAAGCCGAATTTCGACGACCTGTTCTCGGTCGGGACCACGGCCACGGTACTCAAAGTGATCAAAACCTCTCAGGGCTCCATCAACGTAATCGTGCATGGAATAGGCCGTTTCAAAATAGTCGAACCCGTCGCCACGCAGCCATATCTAAAGGCCAGAGTCCGCCCGCTGCACGTCAAGGCAACCATGACAAAGCGGCTGCAGGCTCTGATCGTCAGCGTTCGCCAGAGTGCCCAGCGGGTGGTCGCACTGAGTCCGAACGTGCCGGAAGAGGCGTCGGTTCTGCTGGAGAATATCGACGACCCCTCCGCTTTGGCTGATTTCCTGGCGGCGAATCTGAGCGTAGACCTGGCCAAGAAGCAAGAGCTGCTCGAAGAGGTGGACCCGGCCAAACGCCTCCAGGAGATTTCCGTCATCCTGGCAAATCAGTTGGAAGTCCTGGAGCTTAGCCACAAGATTCAGAGCCGCGTAAGAGAGTCCGTCGACAAAAGTCAGCGCGAGTATTTTCTGCAGGAACAGTTGAAGGCCATCCAATCCGAGCTCGGCCAAAAGGACCTCCGGACGGAAGAGCTAAAGCAACTGCGCGAGAACATCGAAAAAGCCAGCATGCCCGAAAATGTCGAGCAAGAAGCCCTGCGGGAGCTGGACAGATTGGGCAAGATTCCCCCCGCTTCGCCCGAATACACCGTTATCCGTACGTACCTGGACTGGGTGTGCGAGCTGCCGTGGTCTATCGAAACAGAAGACCAGCTCGATATCAACAAGGCTCAGCGCATCCTGAACCGCGACCACTATGACTTGACCAAGGTCAAGAAACGCATCCTGGAATTTCTTGCCGTGCGTAAGCTCAATCCAACGGGCAAGAGTCCGATACTGTGCTTCATCGGCCCGCCCGGCGTGGGCAAAACATCACTGGGCAAATCCATCGCGCGATCTATGGGCAGGAAGTTCATCCGCATATCGCTAGGCGGGATGCGTGATGAGGCCGACATCCGGGGACACCGAAGAACGTACATCGGTGCCCTACCCGGAAGAATCCTGCAGGAGCTGCGAAAGTGCCGAAGCAGAAACCCCGTATTCATGCTCGATGAGCTGGACAAAATCGGCGCTGATTTCCGCGGCGACCCCGCGGCGGCCCTTCTGGAAGTGCTCGACCCGGAGCAGAACTTCAGCTTCTCGGATCATTATCTCGACCAGCCCTTCGACCTGTCCAAGGTCATGTTTATCGGCACGGCCAATTACATGGAGCCTGTGCCGCCGGCGTTGCGTGACAGGATGGAAGTCATTGAACTGCCCGGCTACACGGAGGTTGAGAAGCTGGCTATTGCAAAAAAATATCTTGTCCCCCGCCAGCTTGCCGAGCACGGCCTCAAGAAACAAAATCTGACCATAAAGGACGAAGCTCTGCTCGAAATCACCCGAGCCTACACGCGGGAGGCGGGCGTCAGAAATCTCGAGAGAAACATCGCCGCCGTGTGCAGAACCATAGCCACCGAAATCGCCAAGAACAACAAGAGACGAGCTACTGTGGGCAGAAGCGACCTGGCCAAGATATTGGGGCCGCGCCGGTTCGAGTCGGAACTTGCGCTGCGCACAGGAATCCCAGGCGTAGCGACAGCGCTGGCCTACACGCCGGTCGGCGGAGAGCTGCTGTTTATCGAGTCGGCCTCGATGCCCGGCAAGGGCCAACTGCAACTGACCGGCCACATCGGCGATGTGATGAAGGAAAGCGCGCAGGCGGCCTTTTCCATCGTAAAGGCAAACGCCAAAAAGCTGAGAGTCGATCCCGACAGATTCAGCAAATTCGATTATCACATCCACGTGCCCGCAGGAGCTATCCCCAAAGACGGTCCCAGCGCGGGCGCAGCGATGTTCACGTCACTGGTCAGCCTGCTTTTGGGCAAGCCCACTCGTCCGGACGTTGCGATGACCGGCGAGATTACTCTTCGCGGCCTGATTCTTCCGGTCGGCGGCCTGAAGGAAAAAATTCTCGCCGCCAAACAAGCCGGCATAAAAACCGTTATCCTGCCGGCCCGTAACAAAAAAGACCTTCCCGAAGTCCCCAAAGAAGCCAAAAAGGGCCTTGAATTCAAATTCGTTAAGAACACAAACGAGGCCCTAAAAATCGCTCTGAATACAGATTGAATCCGAAGTGCCGTTCCTGAAAAACACGGATCCCCTCACCATCATTGCGAGGCCTGGTTTGTCCGCTGGTGGCGCGTGGCACTCTCAAGCAGTTGCTGGTTTTCAGATTGCTTCGCTGCGCTCGCAATGACTGCCGGGCGCGCGCGAACATACACACCATTTCAATTGCAACAAAGCAGTAGCACCAAATCAGGAACCAACGGATACATGCGCCGCTAATATGTCGTCTACCTCTTGCTTATAATCGGCCGGTACAGGTATATGAATTCTACGCGACAGAAAAGCCCGCTTGCGCAACCGCAGAGACAGTACGCATCGGCCGACAGGCTCCCACTCATATGATTCGATCTGTTCCCAATAGATTACCCACCCCAGCCACAATATGCCTCGCCTTGTGAACTTCGTCGTTGGAAGACTGAAGGACAGACCAAAGGCACAAAGCGAAGACAAAGCAACAGTCCGTGCAAGCGGCTCCAGATTAAAGCCGTCCTGCCGTAAATCAGACACGTAGTCAACCAGCACAAGTACAAAAGCTCCGGCGGCAATCACGGAGCTGACAATGCCAGTTTTCGTTCGTCCGACGTCCAGTAGCACTTCGCCCATATATGCTCTCATCCTCAAACGAGCCAAAATATATCCCCACAAGAACCCTGTTAGGACCAATAGAACTGCCAAAGCCGTGCTTGCACGCAACTCGCGCGGCAGTAACCCGCCCGCCGCAAGGACAACTGCGGCTATCAATAAACAAACGGCAAGACGGCCCAGACCTTTGCCAGCGAGCTTGGGCCCTAATTCAAAAGCTGTGAGCACATAGAACAAAACAAGGGGCGCTGCAATAAACACCGCGACAAGAACAGCCAATGGAACAATATCAGCGAGCATCATTTTTTCTGACCTAAGAGCGCATGTCTATCAAAGCACTTACCACCCTTACAACATCAACCATATCCGCTACATCGCGCATCCGGACGATTGAACTCTCCTCTTGTCTAAAGGCGACGTTCAACTTCCAGCTTGATCGCTCATTATTCCTCTAATTTTCCGCTTCAGCTCCGGCAGCTTGTTCTCTGCCACGTCCCAGACAATGCGGTAATCGACCCCGAAATAGCCATGAATAAGATGATCCCTCATGCCTGCTACTCTCTTCCACTGTACGTCCGGATGCTTATTGTTAAAATCCGACGGCAACTTCTTTGCCGCTTCCCCAATTATCTCAATACTGCGCACAACAGATCGCTTCAAGGTCTCATCCGCAAGGAATTCCGCTTGCGTAATATCGCGAGCAACGCCTTGAACATAGGCTATTTCGTCAAGAATGTGATGAAGATACTCAAGCGGACAACGGGACATATTCGACTTCCCTCAGAACATAAGGCTTGATGTACGGACTGATTGAATCCGGCGTGACAACTTCAACTTTTCGGTCGAACAATTCTTCAAGCAAGAAACAGGTCTCAATAAAGTTGTCGTAGGTCCTTTTTTCCGGATCAAGCTCCACCACCACATCGATATCACTTTCGCGAGAAGCATCCCCCCTTGCAAACGACCCAAACAATCCTATTGATTTCACACCCAAAGAGCTTAACTTCGCCCTTGACTGCCGAAGCAAATCTATAATCTCCTTTTTTGTTAAATCGCTACCAGCCATACAGCATTTGCCCTTGTTCAAATCCTCTCAGTACAAGCCAAGCAACTCGTCTCATTAACCAGCAAATCATTCATATCTTACATTGCAGCACCGACGTATCAATAATAATGTAGCACTCTTGCCTATATGTCAGCCTTATCCAGCGATTGCACTACCTTTATCACATCCATCATTTCGGCTACATCGTGCACCCGGACGATGGAGACGCCTGCGGCGACAGAGAGCGCGACGCTCGCCGCGGTGCCGAATATTCTGTCCGCCGGTCTTTTCTTGCCGGTAATGGCCCCGATGAAGCTCTTGCGGCTCGCGCCCACCAGGACGCGATAGCCGGTGGTGACGAACCGGTCGATGTGCTTTAGCAGCAGAAGATTGTGCTCTACCGTCTTGCCAAAGCCGATTCCAGGGTCAATGAAGATTCTGTCTTTGGGTATGCCCAAGGTTTCGGCAAATTTCGCCCGGCCCAACAAGAACTCCAGCACTTCAGTGACCACATCATCGTATTTCGGCTCGACCTGCATGGTGGCGGGCGTGCCCTGCATGTGCATCAATACTACGGGCACGTGCTGTTTCGCCGCCAAGAAGCCCACACGCTCATCACCCAGAGCCGTGACGTCGTTGATCATGGCCGCCCCCGCGCCTAGAGCGGCCTGGGCGACTTCAAAGTTGTGTGTGTCGATGCTAACCGGCACATCCGTCTGCACTGCGAGGGCTTGCACCACCGGGACCGCCCGCCTTATTTGTTCCTCCGTGCTAACGCGCTGCGAGCCGGGGCGCGTCGACTCCGGTCCGACATCGATGATCGCCGCTGCCTCGGCTGCCATTTGCAGGCCGTGCCGGATAGCCTCGTCGGTATCGAAGAACTCCCCGCCGTCGCTGAACGAATCCGGCGTGACATTCAATACGCCCATAACAATGCAGCCGCCGGAAAAATCCAGTTTCCCTCGCGGCCACTCAACGAGTTTTTTGTCGTGCATCTTGTTCATCTATCACTCTAAAACCAATACCGTCTAGTGCGCCCTCAATCTCCTTGCGCCGCCCTGCCAAAACGACACGCGTATTGTGGAACTCCCTGCGGATAGGATAATTCTTGCGCAAGCTGTCAAAATACGCGGCCCTCTTCTCCGCAGGTTTATCCTTGACCTGCCTCAACCTGCGGCCGTCTTCGCGAATATCATAAACCTTGCGAACGACATCGCGGAGTTCCTCTTGGCTGTCCACCTGCACATCAAGTTCCAGTTCAGCCGCATCAGGCTCAGGCAAGAAGTCAGCCACGCCCAACTCCGCCTCAAGTCCAAAATATTTGCAGGTAGCCTTATAAATCATGATCATGCCGCCAATTTTGCCGTCCAGCGAATAGCCTGCGACATGCGGCGTGCCGATATCGACCATCTGCAAGAGCTCCACGTCGATGTTCGGCTCATTCTCCCAGACATCAAGGACAACAGCCTTCAGCTTTTTTGCCCTTATGGCTGCTTTCAAGGCGTCGCTATCCACCACCGCGCCGCGGGAGGCGTTGAGAAAGGCGCAACCGGGCTTTAGCGACTGGAAGAACTTGTGATCAGCCAGATGAAATGTCTTGTCCGGGCCTTGGAAGGTCAACGGCGTGTGAAGCGTTATGAAGTCACAGTCGAAAAGCTCCTCGATGCCGAGATACTTCGGATTGCCCGCCTGCCTCTGCAACGGCGGGTCGTTGAGCTTGGTCTTCATGCCCAAGGCCGTGCACTTTTTGGCCGCCCTGCTGCCGACATTGCCCACGCCGATGATGCCGATGGACGCGCCCCGCAGTTGTATTTGGTGGTCGTGCGCAATCTCCAGCACGGCGGCTACTACATACTCAGCCGCGGAATTGGCGTTCGAGCCCGGCGCCGATGCAAAGCCGATATTGCTGCGATTCAAGAAATCTACGTCAATATGGTCCACGCCGATTGTAGCCGTGCCCACAAAGCGCACTTTGCTTCCCGCCAGCAGGTCCGCATTTACCCGTGTGATACTGCGGACCAGAAGAACGTCCGCATCCGCCACGGCTTCCCGGCCGATTGCTCTGCCGCTCAGGGCATAAACATCGCCTATAGAAGAGAAGCACTGCTGCACATACGGAATGTTCTCATCGGCAACTATTTTCATAACCATACCCGCGAAGAAACCGCGATTCGAAGAGGCGATTGCCGCTATTTTACGGCAAGACGTAGGAATTGCACGCATTTTCGCCCTCGCTACGAAGCCTCGTGTGTGGCCAGATTTTGTGGCAGGGCCGCGTCATTGCGAGCCCCGACTTGTCGGGGCGTGGCAATCTCAAAACCATC